>Ga0307967_1000624_pt1 | contig 24334 bp, 21 predicted proteins | sample OrgLakmetagen648_FD_201828 | JGI IMG/M metagenome (GOLD analysis project Ga0307967, IMG submission 201828) | Saline water microbial communities from Organic Lake, Antarctica - #648 | ecosystem: Environmental > Aquatic > Non-marine Saline and Alkaline > Saline | place: Antarctica: Organic Lake... | reverse complement strand
TGACCGCCCGGCCCAGTGCGGGCGATATCGCAGGCGCCCTGGAGCGGGTGGGCATCCCGCATTTGGGCGATGCGGCGGTGCAGACGCTATCGGGGGGGGAGTTCCAGCGCGCCTTGCTGGCCCGCGCCATCGTGCGCGCGCCTGATCTGCTGGTGCTGGACGAGCCGGTGCAGGGCGTCGATTTTTCCGGCCAAGTCGCGATCTATGACCTGATCCGCCAAATCCGGGACGAGACCGGCTGTGGCATTCTGATGATCAGCCACGACTTGCACGTGGTCATGGCGGACACGGATTCGGTGATCTGCCTGAACGGCCATGTCTGCTGCCATGGCAGCCCGGAATCGGTGCTGGAAAGCCCGGAATATCTGCAACTATTCGGCAAGCGCGCGGCGGAAACGCTGGCGATTTATCGCCACCATCACGACCACGCGCATGGGCCCGACGGGCAAATCCTCAAAACCCACCAGGGGGACCATCGCCATGATGGATGATTTCTTCATGCGCGCGATGGTGGCCGGCATCGGCTTGGCGCTAATGACGGGGCCGCTGGGATGCTTCATCGTGTGGCGGCGGATGTCCTATTTCGGCGATACGATGGCGCATTCCGCGCTGCTGGGGATCGCCTTTTCGGTGCTATTCGACATCGATTTGATGATCGGGGTTTTCGCGGTCGCAGCCCTGATCGCGCTGCTGCTGTTATTGCTGCAACGCCGCGGCACGTTATCGACGGATGCGTTGTTGGGAATTCTATCACATTCGACGCTGGCCTTGGGGCTGGTCATGGTCGCGGCCATGCCGTGGGTGCGCATCGATTTAACCGGGCTGTTGTTCGGCGATATTTTGGCGGTCTCAAGGCTGGATATCGTGGCGATCTATGTCGGGGGCGCGGCGGTGTTAGGGCTATTGGCCTGGCTGTGGCGCCCCTTGCTGGCGGCGACCGTCAATCCCGAACTGGCGGCGGCGGAAGGCTTGAAGCCCGACCGGGCACGGCTTTTATTCATGTTGTTGATGGCCGGCGTGATCGCGTTATCGATGAAGTTGGTGGGGATTCTTTTGATCACCTCCCTGCTGATCATCCCCGCCGCCACGGCGCGGCGCTTTTCCCCCACGCCGGAAAGTATGGCGCTTCTGGCCGCAGGGTTCGGGGCGGTGGCGGTGGCGCTGGGGCTGTTCGGATCGCTGGAACTGGACACGCCCTCCGGCCCGTCGATTGTCGTGGCAGCCCTTGTGCTGTTCTTGATCAGCTTGGCAGCCCCCCGCCTGCATAAGGCGCAGGCGAAGCGCGCGATTGAAAAGGGGCACCGCTAATGGCCACACACAGCCCCCCCCAGCTTAGCCGCAACGAAAGCTTGGTCCTGGCCACCCTGACCGAGGCGGACGCCCCCTTGAGCGCCTATCACATCCTGGATGAGCTGCGCGATGAGGGCTTACGCGCGCCGATGCAGATTTACCGCGCCTTGGATAAATTAATGGCGCGGCGTGTCGTCCACCGGCTGGAGACGCTGAACGCCTATGTCGCCTGCGCGCACAGCCATGATCGGACGGAGGGCGGGGCCATAATCTTCGCGATTTGCGATAGCTGCGGAGAGGTCCGCGAGTGGGCCGACCCGACCCTGGATCATCGCCTCAGCGCACGGGCCGATGCGGAAGGGTATGACTTAGACAGCGCGATCGTGGAGCTTCGCGGCCACTGCCCCCGCTGCCGGCCAGGCGGGCAAGCCTAGCCCGTACCCTCCCTTAGCCCGGCACCAACAACGCGATTAAGGGCACCAGCAAAGCGGTCACAATCCCGTTCAATCCCATGGCGATGGCGGCGAAAACGCCAGCGATCTGATTGACCTGGAAGGCCCGCGCCGTGCCGATGCCGTGGGCGGCAATGCCGACCGCAAAGCCGCGTGCGCGCCAATCCTTCAGCCCGATCCCATTCAATAAGGGGGTGACGAAGACCGCCCCGATGATGCCGGTCACAACCACCATGCTGGCGGTCAGCGAGGGCAAGCCGCCGATGGTCTCGGAAATGCCCATGGCGATGGGCGATGTCACCGATTTCGGCGCCAGGGAGAGCAGCGTTTCCGTGCTGGCCCCAAACAAGGCCGCCACGCCAAGCGCGGTGCCGACCGCCGTTACCGTGCCGACAATCAAAGCCGCCAGCATCGGCACCATCGCGGCCTTCACGCGCGGCAGATTGCGAAACAGCGGCATGGCCAGCGCGACCGTTGCCGGCCCCAGCATGAAATGGACGAACTGCGCGCCATCGAAATAGGTTTGGTAGTCGGTGCCGGTCAGCATCAACAGCGCGATCAGCAGCCCGGCTGCAATCGCCACCGGATTAACGATCGGATTGGCCCCGCATTTCGTGAAACACCAATCCCCGATGCCGTAGGCGATCAGGGTGACGGTCAGCCAGAATAGCGGCGCTTCGGCAAGATAAACCCAAATATCGCTGGGAACGGAAATCATCGCCCGCCCCCCTTCTTATCACCCTGATTATTGGGGCCACCGTCCTTCACCTCCGCCCCGCTGGCGGTGTGGTCGGTCCAGCGTGCCACCAAAACGAAGGTGAGCGCGCCGACGGCAATCGCAGCTGCGGTGCTGACGAAAAGCGCCATGCCGATCGCCAGCCATTCGCTTTCCAGCCGGTCCAAATGCTGCACCAGCCCGACGCTGGCCGGCACGAAAAGCAGGGATAGGTGCTTCAATAAACCATCGGCAGTATCGCCCAGCCAATCCGGCGCCGTGCGTGTCTGCCTATCTCCCGCCTTAACGCGGTAGCGCAGCAACAACGCGCCCAGGAACAAGGCCATGCCCACAACGGGCCCTGGGATCTGCACGCCGATGGCACGCACCAAAGTCTCGCCGATCAACTGGAAAATCAGCAGCAACGTGATCGCCTTTAGCATGGGCGCTCCTTCAAGAAAGCAGAGGGGGGAGTATAGACCGGCCTTACGGCGCGCCGCCATCACGCGGCAGATGCATCACAACGCGCCCAGGCTCGTCGTCATCATGGGACACAACCCGTAGACTGCCTCCATGCAACTCCATCAAGTTCTTACATAGAGAAAGCCCAACCCCAGCGCCCGTCAAGCGCCCGGCAAGCTCCGCCCGATTGCCGGCGCGAATCAATCCTTCGCTGGCCAACAGCCCATGGCCCGGATCGGTCACGCCGACGGTGACGCCGGTTTCATCAACCGCGACATAAAATTGAACCGGCGTTTTGGGCGACGCGTAGGAAAGCGCGCTCGACAACACCCGTGTTATCGATTGGCGCAGGCGGCGTTCATCCGCATTCACCATGCCCAGGTTCGATTCAATGGTGCAGTCCAGAACCACACCGCGCGCGCTTGCCACGCCCTGGCCGGTTTCCGCCACCTCGCCCATTAAGGCGCCAAGATCCACGACCGTGCGCTCAATCGCCAGATAACCGGCCTGCAAGGCGGCCAGATCAAGAACATCATTAATCAGCCCGGCCAAATCCTGCGTGGCGGCATAGATATGACCCATCTGCTCGACCTGCCGCGCATTGAGGGGGCCGTAAATCTGCTCCAACAACAGCTCGGTAAAGCCCATGATGGCATTCAAAGGCGAGCGCAATTCGTAGGAGATCGAGGAGATAAACTGCGACTTCAGCAGATCCGCATTTTCAAGCGCGGCATTGCGCTCCTTCAAGGCGCGCTCCACCCCGACCGTGTCGGAGACATCGAGATACAACAACAAACACTGGCCATCCGGCAGGGGCACATAGGCGAAATCAAGAATCTTCCCATCTTGCAGTTCCATCCGGCCAGAGCGCGACTTCGGCTCGCTGATGGCGGTGACGATTTTTGCCTTTTCCGCCTCCCAATCTTCAACCGCCGGCAGACGGCTGCGCACCTGATCGGCTAAGTTAGCGATATGCGGGCTTTCTTGGGACAGCCACTCCCGGTCGAAATCAAACAGTCGCGCGAAGACGTCGTTCGATAGACGCAGCCGACCGTCCGTGCCGAACACCGCAACCCCTTCATAAAGCGAATCCAGCGTCAGGCGCTGCACGGCGGTCAAGGTGTTGTGGGAGCGTTCGAGCGCCACCCGGTCCGTCACATCCTCATAAACGAAGAATAATCCCCCTTGCGGGTGCGGCGTCATGGACACGCGAATGGTGCGCTCATCCGGCAGATGCAACAATTCCTCGCGCGGCTCGATCAGGGAGGTGAACAGGCGCGCTTGCTGGCGCTTGAAGGCGGGGAAATCGACCATTTCCGGCAAGAGACGGCGCTCGCGCATCATCTCCAACACATCGCCCAGGCTGGGCGAGTGCGTGAGACGATCCGCCGGCAGCCCCCAGAGCGATAAAAAGGCCGTGTTGTGGAAGGTCATGCGCCCGTCGGCGGCATAAATCGCGATCGCCGCGCCCAGGCGCTCCAGCACCTCATCATGGGCGGCGATATGCTCGCCCAGTGTTTCCTGCATCGATTCCAACGCGCTGACATCTTGGGCGTAGCCGACAAGCGCGTCACCGGCGATCGGTATTTCGGTCAAATCCAGCAGGCGGCGCGCGCCGTCCGTGACCACATAGACGCTTTCACTTTGGGCGACGCCGGTACGCGCCGCCCGGTGCGCCAGTTCCTGGCCCCGCTCACCGCCGATCTCAAGCCCCTCAGCCAGCGCGCGCTCGCCTGTGGTCTCCAGCGTTTTCCCAAAGGCCGCGTTGCAGCCGGCCAGCGTCTGCGCGTCCGCGCCGCGCCACCAGATCGGCCAGGGCAGGGCCTGCAAGATCTGATCGCGCAGGGTCAATTGCGCCGTCCGCTCGGCCAAGGTGGCGTCAACGCGGGCCGCGCGCGTGGCATCAACCACCCAGATCAGCGCCTCGCCGTCGCGCATCCGACCGGAAACATCAAAGCGCCGCGCGCCCTCACGCAGATCAACCGACAGGTCGAAGGCTGTGCCATCGGCGATCAGCCGGTCTGTGGCAGGTGCTAAAGCCTCCCGCGAGGTTCCCTCGAGGCGCTCAAGCACGCTGGCCGGGGTTGGATCGATGCTGGGGTCGAGGTTGAGAAGGGCGGCCCCTCCTGCGCTCAACCGCCAATCGCCGGTCACGGCGCGCCACCATAGCCCCAAAGGGGCGCTATCCAGGCGCTGATCCGCCTGCGCCCGCGCCCGATCAAGCGCGCGACGGGCCCAAACCAAGGTGCAAACAACGCCAAGTATCGCAGAGCCAACCCCTACGATAACCGCCAGCGTCACGCCGCCAATTGGTTCCATGCGCCACCCCCCTGGCGTTACCCCCGTTGCGATCACCGCAAAATCGGGGCCGAGCGAATGGTACGAAAGCGACGCGCCCGCGTACAGTACCGATCATCGCCGCAAAGAAACGCCGCCCCGGAGGGTTTTCACATCCGGGGCGGCGAGATCGTCACCATCAATCAAAACGACGACGGTTCTTAGTAGCGATAGGTATCCGGCTTGAACGGGCCGTGCTCGCCAACCCCGATATAATCTGCCTGCTTCTTGCTGAGCTGGGTCAGCATGGCACCGACCTTTTCCAGGTGAAGGGAGGCAACCTTTTCATCAAGGTGCTTCGGCAGAACATAGACGTCGTTCTTGTACTTGCCGTCTTCGTTATTCTTCCACAGTTCGATCTGCGCCAGCACCTGATTGGTGAAGCTGGCGGACATCACAAAGCTGGGGTGGCCCGTGGCACAGCCCAGATTGACCAGACGCCCTTCGGCCAACAGCAGCATCTTCTTGCCGTCGGGGAATTCGATCTCATCAACCTGCGGCTTGATGTTGGACCATTTGAAGTTCTTCAGCGCCTCGACCTGAATCTCGCTATCGAAGTGGCCGATATTGCAGACGATGGCCCGGTCGCGCATGTCGCGCATGTGGTCGACGGTGATGACGTCCACATTGCCCGTTGCGGTCACGAAGATATCACCGCGTTTGGTGGCATCTTCCATCGTGGTGACCTCATAGCCTTCCATCGCGGCCTGCAGGGCACAAATCGGGTCGGCTTCGGTGACCAGCACGCGGGCACCGGCCTGACGCAGGCTTTCGGCAGAGCCCTTACCCACATCGCCGAAGCCGGCGACGACAGCGACCTTGCCGGCCATCATCACGTCGGTGGCGCGACGGATGGCGTCGACCAAGCTTTCACGGCAGCCGTACTTATTGTCGAACTTCGACTTGGTGACCGAATCATTGACGTTGATCGCCGGGAACATCAGCGTTCCGTCCTTGGCCATCTGATACAGGCGATGCACGCCCGTCGTCGTTTCTTCCGTCACACCCTGGATCGACTTGGCCGTCTTGGTGTACCAACCGGGCTGTTCGCTGACCCGTTTGCGGATGGCCGCGAAGGCTGCGGTTTCTTCTTCGTTCTGGGGATTATCCAGGACGGAGATATCCTTTTCCGCTTTCATGCCCAGGCTCAGCAGCATCGTCGCGTCGCCGCCGTCATCCAGGATCATGTTGGGCGAGCCGCCATCGGACCAGTCCATGATGCGGTGGGTGTAATCCCAATAGTCGTCCAGGCTTTCGCCCTTGATGGCGAAGACGGGCACGCCGGTCTCGGCGATCGCAGCGGCCGCGTGATCCTGCGTTGAATAGATGTTGCAGGAAGCCCAGCGGACGTCGGCGCCAAGCGCCGTCAGCGTTTCAATCAGAACCGCCGTCTGAATCGTCATGTGCAGCGACCCGGCGATGCGCGCGCCCTTCAGGGGCTGTGCCTTCGCATATTCCTCACGCGTCGCCATCAGGCCGGGCATCTCAACTTCTGCCAAGTCCATCTCTTTACGGCCCCAAGAGGCCAGCGACATATCTTTAACGACGTAATCTTCGGCGGCCATACTCCGCTCCTCATTCATTGTGTCAGTCATTGCCCCGCCCGCGTTCATACGCTGGGCGGTTTGCTTGTTCGCTCGTCCCGCTCATAAATGGGGCAGAATCCGCACGATGCCAGGGTTCAGGAACACGCCCTAGTCCAGAAACTTATAATAGGATCTAGCCTGCGCGGCATTTAGCCCCGGTGCTAGCCCCGGTGCTAGCCCCGGTGCGCTGCGCGCCGTCCTATAGCAGGCGCACCCCCTGCCGGGCAAGCCAGCCCCCGGATCACGGATCCGCCCAATCGTTTTTTGGCTTAAAACCCCATGCTGAATCAGGTTTTCGCAGCCTGTTTCTTTTTTGCAACATTGGCGGGTTTACTCGGCCTGAGATGCAGCTAAACACTCGACAAACCCAGGAATTTCGGGCATCACATCTCTAGACGTATCATAAGCGTGTCGTTTTCCTAGAAATGTTAGGGGTCGCACGCGTTGAGACGAACAGAATTTTAGTTTCCAAACGTGAATAGCCACGTTTCGCAAGTAGGGGTCTTAAAGGGCATGAATGCTTTTCTTTCCAAAGTTCAATCGCGCATCACCGCCACGTGGAAGCCGGTTGGCATCACCCTGGGCGCGGCAGCCATTGGCGTGACGGCCATGACCGGCGCCGCCATCGCCCAGGATCAGCCCGGCTATTATGTCGGGGTTGGCATCGGCTATAACGACGTCTCCACCGGCGATGTGGACGGCGGAACGACCTTCGCAACCACAGCGGAATTCGATGATGCGCTTCCGGGCGTCGGCACGGTTTCGTTGGGTTACGACTACGAAGGCCCGCTGCGTGGTGAAGTTGAAATTTCGATGCGCGACAATGAGGTCGATCAAGTCGCCAACATCAACGTAAACGGTGATATCAAGGCCCAGGCGCTGATGGTTAACGCCTTCTACGATTTCCATGACATCCTGCCAGTCGTGACCCCTTATCTCGGTGTCGGTGTCGGTATGGCGCGGTTGAATGTTGATCAGGTCTCCGCCGTTAATACCTCTATCAGCGATGACGTTGATCGGGTGCTGGCCGGCCAGATGATGGCCGGTGCTGCGGTTGAGGTGATGAAAGACATCGACCTGACGGCCCAATACACCTATTTCCTAACCGAAGACGGCGACTTCGATAACGTCCTTGGCCAGGAATATGAACTGGAATATGTCGCGCACAGCCTGATGCTGGGTCTGCGCTTCAATTTCCCAGAGCCGAAGCCCGCGCCGGAGCCCGTCGCCGCCGAGCCGGCACCGGAGCCGGAGCCCGCCCCCGCGCCAGAGCCTGAAATTGTCCGCAATTTCATCGTCTTCTTCGACTGGGATAGCGCGGTTGTGACGCCGGAGGCGATGGACGTCCTTCGTCAGGCCGTCGATTACGCCGATACCGGCAATGTTTCGCGCATCGTCCTGACGGGCCATGCCGACACCTCCGGGACGACGACCTACAATATGGGCCTGTCTCAGCGACGCGCCGACGCGGTCAGCACGGAAGTTTCGGGTCTCGGCTATGGTGGGTCGATCACCACGCAGGCCCGCGGCGAAGCGGACCCGCTGGTCGCCACAGGCGACGGCGTGCGTGAACCGCAGAACCGTCGGGTGGAGATCGTGCTGCAATAGCTCCACGACCAACCATTCGTTCTTATAGTGAAGGCCTCGACACCTCGGTGTCGGGGCCTTTTCTTTGCCCCCTTCAAATGGTTTTCACCGGCTTGTGATTCGCCGGTGACGGATGGCGCGCGCACACTGGGGCCATGAAGAAACCCCGCCCCTCAATAAACCGAACCCCAAAACAACGCGCCGGGCGACTCGGTGCCGCAGTCGCCCTCGCGCTCTGCGTCATGGCGTTGTCATTGGCAGTTGGACCGACCCTAAGCCGCGCGCAAACCGAGACCCCGAGCGTCCCCAAGGGGCTGCCGCCTGTGGTGGTTGAACTGTTTACGAGCCAAGGCTGCAGCAGTTGCCCGCCGGCGGAGGCCTATTTGGGCGATCTGGCCCAACGTGGCGATGTCATCGCACTAGAGTTCCACGTCGACTATTGGGACTATATCGGCTGGCCCGACCCCTTTGGGCAGGCCGCCTACACCGCCCGCCAGCGCCTTTACGGCGAGCGGCTGGACCAGCGCTATATCTATACCCCACAGATGGTCATCGACGGGGCCGCCCATGCCATCGGGTCACGCCGGGGGGCGGTTGAAGCCGAAATCGCGACCGCCCAGAGCCGCCGACAGCGCGACCAGGCAGCGGGTCGCACGCCCAATCTCTCTGTCACCCCTACTGAGGACGGCGGAATTACCGTTGAACTTGGCGGACCCGCGCCGGGGGGAGACGCCTATGAAGTCGTTCTGGTCGGCTATGACGAGCGTCGCGAAACCCTAATCAAGCGCGGTGAGAATGCGGGCAAGACCCTGGCCAATCACCATATCGTGCGGGCGGTCACACCCCTTGGTGCCTGGCAGGGCGGACGGCTTCGAATACCCGTCAGCGCCAGCGCGCTTGGCTGGGACGCCAGCGTGATCTTGCTGCAAAGGGCCGGTCAGGGACCGATCGCAGCGGCCGAGGTGGTTCGCTTTTAGCGCCTACTCAACGATCACAGCGGTACCGTTGGCGATGACCATCAGCATGGAATTCTTCTCGCCCAAGATTTCATAATCCAAATCGACTGCCACAATCGCATTGGCGCCCAGCGCTTCGGCCTGTTCTTGAATGGATTCCAACGCCATTCCCTTGGCGTCGGCCAGAACCTTTTCATAGGCGCCCGAACGCCCGCCGACGAAGTCGCGAATGCCCGCAAAAAAATCCTTAAACACATTCGCACCCAGGATCGCTTCGCCGCTGACAATGCCTTTATAGTCCACAATCTTGTGGCCTTCGATGCCGTCTGTTGTGGTGATTATCATGGCGCTTGGTCTCCCCATTCTTGCATGATGGCCCAGGCTGCGGGCCGCTATGGTTTTGGGAGACGACGGTTCTCATGGCCACCGCCCCCCGATGTCGGCTAGTGTGGCGTGCACAATCGGGAAAGGCCAGAAGAACGCCGCCGCTTTGCGCCTTTTTGGAGAAGGGACGATCCAGCAATGTCGGAGAATGCGACAGAGGGTGAGAGGCGCCGGCGGCCAGCCTCTATCCTTGGCTGGTGTCTTTATGATTGGGCGAATTCGGCCTTCCCAACTCTGATCTCAACCTTCGTTTTCGCCGCTTATTTCACCCAAGCCATCGCCGAAAATCCGGAAACCGGCACCGCGCAATGGGGCCTGATGACGGGGATCGCCGCCCTTGTGATCGCCCTTCTAGCGCCGCTTTTGGGCGCGATTTCAGATTTCGGCGGGCCCCGCAAACCTTGGCTGGCGGCGATGACGGTCCTGACGGCGGTTGCAACCGCCCTGCTTTGGTTCGCCGAGCCGTCGGGTGAGTGGACGCTCTACGCGCTGATCCTGGTCGGGTTGGCGACGATCGGGTTTGAACTTGGCATGGTTTTCTACAACGCCATGCTGCCTGAAATCTCACCCCCCGGCATGGTGGGGCGCATTTCAGGTTGGGGATGGGGGCTTGGCTATGCCGGTGGCTTGGCAGCCCTTGGGGTCTGCTTCATCGGCTTCGTCGGCGCGGAAGAACCCTGGTTCGGGTTGAGCCGCGAGGGAGCGGAGCATGTCCGCGCCGTGCCCGTGATCGCCGGGCTGTGGATCCTGCTTTTTTGCCTGCCGCTGTTCTTGCTGACCCCGGACCGCGCGCGCGAAAGGGGCACCAGCATGGGCCAAGCGATCGGTCAGGGCGTCACGGCCTTGAAGGACACCATCACCCATTTGCGCGCCTATAAAACCGTCGCGCGCTTCCTCCTCGCCCGGATGCTCTACACCGATGGGCTGAACACGCTGTTTGCCTTTGGTGGGATTTACGCCGCCGGAACCTTCGGCATGGCGCAGGAGGAAGTTTTAATCTTCGGCGCCACCTTGAATGTAACGGCCGGGCTGGGCGCCGTCTTCTTCGCCTTCTTGGACGACCGGTGGGGGCCGAAGCGGGTGATTATCATCTCGCTCGGCGCGATCACGATGATCAGCGCCGCCATGCTGTTCGTGCAGGATAAGGCGATGTTCTGGGGGCTTGGTTTGGCGTTGGGCGCCTTCTTAGGCCCGGCGCAGGCCGCCAGCCGGTCGCTGATGGCGCATCTGGCGCCGGCAGAGTTGCGCACCGAATTCTTCGGCCTCTATGCGCTATCCGGCAAGGCGACAGCGTTCCTGGGGCCCTTGCTGGTAGGCTGGGTCACGGCCATGGCCGCCAGCCAACGCGCCGGGATGGCGACGATCCTGATTTTTTTGATCCTTGGATTGGCGCTGATCATCCCGCTGAAAGCCGGTGGCGCCCCTTCAAAAGGAAAATGAAAAACCAGCGCTAACTTGTTGAAAATAAAAGTGTTCAGCATTTGAACAAAATTTAAGGTGTTTTCAGTAACATCTCGATAAAGGCCTATTTTTCAATCATTATCAGATAGTTAGATAGATCGCGTCCTCAGAAGCGATAAAGCAGCGACCACATCAGATCGTGGGAGACGTAGGAGTCAGCCTTAATTTCCTCTTCCCCGGAAAGACGCCCGGTCTCGACCTCCCCCATATTAAGGTAGCGATAGGCGAGTTCTGTGCCCCAATGACGTGAGAGTTCGTAATCGACGCCGGCCATAACGCCAAGGGCGAGGGAATTCGTCGCGCTCTGCGTCGTGCTGGCGACGCCGGTGCCCAAATCAATGCGTTCCACATCCGACTGATTGCGCGCCCACCCGATGCTGCCACCAACGAAAGGCGTCCAAGAGCTGTCGGTGCGCACTTCCCAGGCCGCATTAATAAGGGCGACGGTGGTGGAAAGGTTGTTTTCAAAGCCGGTCACATTGCCCGCGTCATCGCGCGTGTCGAAATCCATGCGAAAGCGATGACTGACTTCACCCTCAAGGCGCAGCGGCAAGTCGCCGAAGCGATAGCCGACCAACCATCCGGCTGCGGCGGTCGGATCCTCGGTATTATTTTCAACCAAGTTGCCCGTCAGGCCGGTGGCACTAACATCATCGACCGAGGACTGTCCGCCGGTGAGGCGTAGGCCCGTATAGGCGCCTTCGCGCACCAATTGCGCATCGGCGGCACTTGGAAACAGGCCCTGCACAACAACCGCCAACACCGCGCCGAGCAGAGCCGAACGAACACACCAAACCGTCATTGATAACGTCCCCCAGGAGCGCCAGAAATCGCGAGAAAGGCCAAAGCCCACCGTATCAGCGGTGTTTTTTAGCGCAAGTTTGGCGAAAACACCAGATGAAGCATAGCCGCTCACCCGTTGGGGATGAAGGCTTGTTCCATCGCGCGGCGCACCTGATAGGCCTGATCGGCGTCATCCACGACCACATCGTCATAGGTCAGCGGCTGGCCGTCCGCGACATCGCGCGCTAGCGTCAGCTTATGCGCCAGGCCAATGGGCAGCGCGCCGATCCGCTTGCTATCCGACGCGCGCATCAATTTGCCCCAGACGGTGTAGCCGCCCTCCCCGTCCAGCACCTCGCCCTTCTTGAGTGAGCGTTTCGCGATCGCAACGGCATCACCGGCCCACACCTTTGAGGTGCCCGTCGGCTCGCCACGCAGGGCGGCGCTGGCCACCGACATGCCCAATTCCAGCCCGATCAGATGATAGGGTTTATACATCGCCGCATATTGGCCGCTGTCGTCGGTCTTTAGGCCGTACTCCGCGAAGCAGCGCGCGGTGTAGTCACTACCGGCGGCAAAGACCGCATAAACGCCCCAGCGCAGATCGCGGAACACCTCTTCACCCTCGCGGGTTAGGCTTGAGACAACCTCCACCGTGCCGCGATCGGCCAAAATCCCGCCATCGGCGCGCGGCTTTAGAATTTGCGGCAGATCATCGACACCGCACGGCGGGAAGGCCAAGCCATCGGCGGGCGGCGCCAAGTCGCAGCCGTTGGCGACAGCCGCCATTTCGATGGCGGATTTGGTGCCGTCCAGGAAACTGTTGAACATCTGCGGGTTCATGCCGCCAGCCTTCGCCTCCTCGGGGCTCAACCCATAATGTTCCCAGACATCATCGGGGGTGACCTTGTGGAAGTGCGGCAGATATTTGGTGCCCTTGCCGGCGCACACGACCTCAAGCCCGCATGTGCGCGCCCAATCAACGATTTCGGAAATCAGCGCCGGCTGATCGCCATAGGCCATGGAATAAACCACGCCCGCATCACGGGCTTTGCGCGCCAGCAACGGACCGGCCAGCACATCGGCCTCAACATTAACCATCACGATATGGCGGCCCTGTTCGATCGCAGCCAAGGCGTGGCGAATGCCGGCAGGCGGGCTGCCAGTCGCATCGATCACAACCTCCAAGCCATCGGCGGCGATCAGAGCATCGGAATCATCCGTCACCCAGGTCTTGCCCGTCGCCAAGGCGTCCGCCGCATCGCGCGCGCCCGATCGATCCGCGTCCCAACCGATCCGCGCCAAGGTTTGCCTAGCGCGCGCCGGCGACAGGTCGGCTATCGCCTGCACATGGAAGCCGGGATGGCGGCCCGCTTGGGACAGGAACATCGCGCCGAATTTACCCGCACCGATCAATCCGACCCGCACCGGCTTACCGTCGGCTGCGCGGGCGCGCAGCAGCGTTTCTAAGTTCATCGCGTGAACTCCATCCTTTATGTCGATTAAGGGCGTGGGTGCGCCGTTGCTATTCCGCAGCCGCAGCGCGACGCTCGCTCACCAACTCACCCAGGCAATCATCGTCCAGAACCTCAATCGGCGTGAAATCGCGATGCGCGATCCATTCTTTGCGCGTGAAGGTCCGGATGTGGTTCGACACCGCACACAAGCTCAAATAGACGATTGTGCGGCTGAACGGGCTGATGTTCGGCGGGCTGGCATGAACCAGATTGCCGTGGAACATGATGACCGACCCCTTCGGCCCGATCGGCGCTTCCAGGCCCCCTTCTTCCGCCAACCGGCTAACGGCCGCCCGGTCCAGGGTCCAGAGCGGATAGCTGGTGGTTTCAAGGTCGTGGCCGGCTTCCAAAACGCCCGCCTTATGGGATTTCGGGATGAACAGCAGCGGGCCGTTGGCCGGCGTCACCTCTTCCAGGAAGACCGCGATATTCATCGCTCTTGGCTCCGGCATGCCATCATCGCGCTGCCAGGTGCCGTAATCCTGGTGCCACTGCCAGACCTCGCCATCAAAGGCGGCCTTCGCGTTGATTTTATATTGGTGCATATAAAGCTTCTCGCCGAGCAGTTGCTCCACCGGCTCCACCAAGCGCGGGTGGCGGCCAAGGCGGCGAAAAGGCTCAGAATAGGTATGGGCGGCAAAGGCGGTGCGCGCCGCGCCGGAGGATTCGCGCCAGACCTCTTCACGCTCCTGGGCGTAGATTTCCTGGGCTTCATCCATCATCATCTGGGCTTCGTCCGGGCTGAACAGACCGGGCATGAACAAAAAGCCCTCGTCATCGAAACGCTTTAGGTCCGCATCACTTAATTTCATGGCGTTTTCCTCCATCGCTGTGGCCCGCCCCGTTTGTTTTAACTTTCAGGGTCGGGCAATCTTTCCTCAGATAGAACGTTAGGCGGGCACGGGGTCGGCCCCCGCCCCCATACGCGCGGCGGCTTGGTCGGCATGGGCGCTCGCCTCGCGTTCCGCCCCCTCCCCGTCCCCCTTTTGGATGGCGGTCACAATGCGGCGATGTTCTTGCCACACGCCGCGACGCCCGGTGTTGTTTTGCAGTACCGCGCCCATCGCCCGGCGGATATGGCGCCAGGGCTGGGCCGCAGATTCGCCGATCAATTGATTGCCGGACAGGTCATAGATCGCTTGATGGAAGGCTTGATCGGCCTCAATCAGCAAGGCGGTATCGCCGCGACCCAGCGCCGCCTCCCCCTGATCCAGCGCCGCATCAAGCTGCGCCAGCATAGCGGGAGTAACCGCGCCCGCTTTGACCCGCCGGGCCGCAGCACCGGCTGCCAAACGGTCCAGTGCACCGCGCAGGGAATAGACATCGGCCACCATGTCGGGCGACAATCGGCTGACGCGATAGCCGCGCTTGTCCGCCGGCTCCACAAAGCCGTCGCGCCGCAACATCGCCAAGGCCTGCAAGATCGGTTGGCGCGATACGCCCAGGCTTTCGGCCAGGCGTTCCTGGACCAATGCCTCCCCCGGCGCCAAGACGCCTGCACAAATTGCGTCGGCCAACTGCGTGTAGACGCTTTCGGTCAGGGGTTGGCGATCATGCGCCACGGGCATCAGGGATGGGCTCGCCATTTCGGGCTCTCCTTAAGCTTTGCATACTGTATACAAAAGGTGAGTTCCCGCGCAAGAGCTTTCCACGCCCGTCTCGGGCAGGGCTTTCCACGCCCGTCCCGGGCTGGGCTATCCTACCCACCCGCCACCACGGCCAGAAATTCTTCGCCGTAGCGTTCAAGCTTACGCGCGCCAACCCCGTGCAGGCGACCGAACGCTTCCAAATCATGGGGTTGGGCTGAGGCGATTTCGATCAGCGTGCGGTCGGGGAAGACGACATAGGCCGGCACCCCTTCAGCGCGGGCCAATTCCAACCGTTTGGCCTTCAACCGGTCCAGCAGGGCGGCATCGACATTGTCGGGCACGGTGGGCGGCGTGCGGCTTTTGCCGCTGGGGGTACGGGTGGCGCGTTCGGGCTCCATGCGCAGGCGAACGCTCTCCTCACCCTTCAAGACCGGGCGTCCGTGCGGGCCAACCGTCCAGGCACCATGATCCGCCGGTTCAAACCCCGCGATGCCCAGCGCGTAAAGCTGGCGGAAAATACCGCGCCACTGGTTTTTGGTGCGATCGGCCCCCACCCCGAAGGTGGGCAATTGGTCATGCCCGAACCGCGTGATCTTATCGCTGGCCTCCCCGCGAAGCACGCTGATCAAATGTTCCACCCCGAAACGTTGGCCGGTGCGCAGGATGGCTGAGAGCGCCTTTTGCGCATCCACCGTGCCGTCCACCGTCTCCACACCGTCCAGGCATAGATCGCAATTGCCGCAAGGCTCCGCATCCGTTTCCCCGAAATAGCCCAGCAAGGTCTGGCGTCGGCAGCGCGGCGCTTCGCACAGCGCCACCAGCGCATTCAGGCGTTGCCGGTCGACACGCTTGCGCTCTTCCGGCGCATCCCCCTCATCAATCTGGGTGCGGCGCAGGCGGATATCATCCATCCCATACAGCGTCAGCGTATCCGCCGGCAGGCCGTCGCGCCCGGCGCGGCCGATTTCTTGGTAATAGGCCTCCACACTTTTCGGCAGGCCAGCATGGGCGACGAAGCGCACATCGGGCTTATCGATCCCCATGCCAAAGGCCACGGTGGCAAAGATGACGACACCGTCTTCGGCCAGGAACCGATCTTGCGCAGCGTCGCGCACGGTCTTGTCCAGGCCCGCGTGATAGGCATGCGCATTCACCCCTTGGGCGGCCAAATCGACAGACAGTTCCTCCGTCTGGCGGCGGGAATTGCAGTAGACGATGCCGCTTTCCCCCTTGTGGCGGCCCAGGAATTCCTGGATTTGTTTGCGCGGGCTGGCCTTCGGGCGCATCGCTAGGCGCAGGTTCGGGCGGTCGAAGCCATTGACCAGGATCGAGGGCGGCTCGTCGAACAGTTGCTGGGCGATGTCCTGGCGTGTGGCGCGATCAGCCGTCGCGGTCAGCGCGATCGTCGGGCAATTGCCAAGCCGGCGGCGCACCTCGCCAAGCCTGGTATATTCGGGCCGGAAATCATGGCCCCATTGGGAGACGCAATGCGCCTCATCAATCGCCAACAAGCTGACCTTTTGATTTTCCAACAGGCGGATCGCCTCGCCCCCCGCTAAGCGTTCGGGGGAGAGGTAAAGCAGGCGTAAGCGCCCCTCGCCCAGCGCGCGCAGCACACGCTCACGCTCGTCCGGGTCGGTGGAGGAATTTAGGCTGCCGGCCTCAACCCCGGCCGCGCGCAAGGCGGCGACCTGATCGCGCATCAGGGCGATCAGCGGCGAGACCACAAGCGTCAGCCCACCCCGCACAACGCCCGGCAACTGATAGCAGATCGATTTACCGGCCCCGGTCGGCATGACGGCCAACAAATCGCGACCCCGCATAACATGGGCCAACACAGCCTCTTGCCCGGGGCGCAGGCTGTCATAGCCGAAAACCTCGCTCAGCGCGGCCATCAGGCGGGTGCGGTCCGCCGGATCAAGGGTCAGGCTGGCGGCATCAAGCGTCAAGGCAATATCCCTGTCATAGGTCCAAGGGGTGGGGCGGTCCAAGCGGTGGGGCGGTCCAAGCGGTGGAGCGGTCCAAGCGGTGGGGCCGTTCGGTGCGCAGACTAACCGCTTCGCCGTGACGTGACGAGGGGGACTCGCCCCATCGGCTGAAATCAGTATGCTGCGGGCTATGACTGACGGCACACACGCTTCCGAAACCGACCCCGGCGCCCGGCCGCTTGAGGAATATGTCGGCTACGAAATCCGCGCCCATCGCAAGCGCCAAGGCATGACGATGGCGGAGCTTTCGGCGGCCGCCGATGTCAGCCAGGGCATGTTATCGAAAATCGAAAACGGCCAGACCAGCCCCTCGCTTTCCACGTTGGGCGCGCTGGCAAATGCGCTTTCGGTGCCGATTTCGGCCCTTTTCACACCGATTGAGGCCACCCGCGCCGTCAGCTTCGTACCCAGCGGCGCAGGCGAGGCGATCGATCGGCGCGGCTCACGCTCCGGCCATCTATACCAATTACTGGGCCAGGGGATCGGCGGTGAGGTGGGGATGGAGCCTTATCTGATCACGCTGAGCGGCGAATCGGAAAGCTATGACCATTTTCGCCATGACGGGGCGGAATTCATCCACATGCTGTCCGGTCGCTTGGTCTATCGCCACGGGGATCAGGAATTCACCATGGGGCCAGGTGATTCGCTGTTTTTCGATGCGGGCGCCTTGCATGGGCCCAAGCAGCTTTTGGAATTGCCGGCGGTTTATTTATCGATCATCGGCTATAAGGCCGACAGGCGCAGCACTTAAGCGATCAGCCCGGCGCTTCTAGCGCATACCCGGCGGAACGGACGGTGCGGATCAAATCCTCGCCGCCAAGCTCATTCAACGCCTTGCGCAGGCGACGGATATGCACATCAACCGTGCGCAATTCGACATAGACATCGCGGCCCCAGACCGAATCCAACAATTGTTCGCGGCTAAAAACACGGCCCGGATGTTCCATGAAATGGCGCAGCAGGCGGTATTCCGTGGGGCCCAGCTTAATTTCTCCCTCACCCCGAAAAACCCGGTGCGAGGCCAAATCCATCCGAATGTCCGCCACGCTTAGGCTTTCATCGGACAAGGCCGGGCGCGCCCGGCGCAACAGCGCATGCACCCGCGCAATTAATTCGCCGGGTGAAAAGGGCTTGGGCACATAATCGTCAGCGCCCGCGTCTAGGCCGCGCACGGTGTCGGCCTCCTCGCCGCGGGCGGTTAGCATGATGATCGGCAGGGTCTTAGTGGCCGAACGGCGGCGCAACTGGCGACAGACTTCAATCCCCGAAAGCTGCGGCAACATCCAATCCAGCAAGATGATATCGGGCGGATTTTCATCGACCGCGATCAGCGCCTCTTCGCCGTCGCTGACGGCATCGACCTCAAAGCCTTCATGCTCCAGATTGTAGCGCAGCAAGGTGACGACCGCGGCTTCATCTTCAACGATCAAAATACGGGGCTTCATGGCCGTCATCGCGCTCAGGCTCCCCCCTCTTCATCGGGATCGACCACGGTGTAGTTGGAGGCGTCCGCTTTGGGGCGCGCATCGGCCAGCATCTCGCCCTCCACCTGGAAATGGATGATCTCTGCGATATTGGTCGCATGATCGCCGATCCGTTCCAAATTCTTGGCAATGAACAGAAGATGGGTGCAGGGCGTGATATGCCTCGGATCTTCCATCATATAGGTCAGCAATTCGCGGAACAGGCTGGTATAGAGGCCATCGACCTCTTCATCCGCTTCCCAAACCTCAATCGCTTTTTGCACGTCGCCCTGTAAGAAGGCGTCCATGACATCCTTCAACATCCGCTGCACCAACGACCCCATGCGCCCGACGCCCCGGGTCATCGGCACAGCCTGCATTTGCGATAGGACGATGGCGCGCTTGGCGATGTTTTTGGCGTAGTCGCCAATCCGCTCGATCTCAGACGAACAGCGCAGGACAGATAGCGTGAAGCGCAAATCGTTCGCGACGGGCTGGCGAAGCGCCAACATGCGCACGACCAGCGTGTCGATCTCCCGCTCAATCGCGTCGATCTTCTTGTCCTGCTGCTTAACGCTGGCGGCCAACTCTTCATCGCGCTTTTCCACAGCGCGCAAGGCGGCCTGTAACTGGGCCTCCGCTAGGCCCCCCATTTGAGTGATCAGCTGGGTCAGCTTGTCGAATTCTTCATCATAGGCGGCAACGATATGGCTGGCTTTATCTACCGGCATGGCTTCCTGGCTTTCTTATCCTGTGGGCCTCGCATGGGCCGAATCGTCAAAAGGGGCGGTCTTGGCACAGCATCCGATCACCCGAAACGACCGGTGATATAGCCCTGCGTCCGGTCGTCTGAGGGGTTCATGAAAATCGTCTCGGTCTCGTCATATTCGACCAACTTGCCCAAGTGGAAAAAGGCCGTGCGCTGGGAGACGCGGGCGGCCTGCGACATCGAATGGGTGACGATCACGATGGTGAAGTTTTCCCGCAGTTCATGGATCAAATCTTCGATCCGCGCGGTTGCGATCGGATCAAGCGCCGAACAGGGCTCATCCATCAAAATCACTTCCGGCTGAACCGCGATCGCGCGCGCGATGCACAGACGCTGCTGCTGACCACCCGATAGGCTCGTGCCGGGTTGATCCAGGCGATCTTTCACCTCTTCCCAAAGGCCGGCCCGGCGCAGGGAGCCTTCGACCAATTCGTCCGCTTCCACCTTATTGCGCGTGATGCCGTGGATCTTGGGGCCGTAAGCCACGTTTTCGTAGATCGACTTTGGGAAGGGGTTCGGCTTTTGGAACACCATGCCGACACGTGCGCGCAGGTGCACGACATCGATGCGCGGGTCGTAAATATCGTCGCCTTCCATCCGGATGTCGCCTGTCACCTTGCAGATTTCGACGACATCATTCATGCGGTTGAGGCAGCGCAGGAAGGTCGATTTACCGCAACCCGACGGGCCGATCAGCGCGGTCACCCGGTTTTCCATGATGTCGATATCGACATCAAACAGCGCCTGCTTATCGCCGTAGAAGACGTCAACGCCCTTGGCGCTCATCTTCGTGCGCCCGGTGCCTTCCGCCTGCGGGGCGGATGGCTTCGGTGCCACGGTGCTGTTTTTCGCAAGATCAGCGCTGCTATCGCTCTTATTCGGCTGGTCCATGACGTTCTCGCCTTTTTCACTCATCGGATTGTCTCCGCCCGTTTGTAGCATGATAGGCCTACCAACGCTTCTCAAAGCGCTTGCGCACCAGAACCGCCGCCAAGTTCATCGTGATCAGGAAGGCCAGCAGCACCATGATCGCCGCCGAGGTTTTCTCGACAAAGGCGCGCTCAGGGCTGTCGGCCCAGATGTAAATCTGCACCGGCAAGACCGTTGCCGGATCGGTGAAGCCGCCGGGGATATCGACGATGAAAGCGACCATGCCGATCATCAAAAGCGGCGCCGTCTCCCCCAGCGCCTGGGCCATGCCGATGATCGTGCCCGTCATCATGCCCGGCATCGCCAGCGGCAGAACGTGATGGGTCATCGCCTGAATGCGGCTGGCCCCCATGCCAAGAGCGGCTTCACGGATCGACGGCGGCACCGCCTTCAAGGCCGCGCGCCCGGCGATGATGATCGTCGGCAAGGTCATCAAGGTCAGCACCATGCCGCCAACCAACGGGGCGGAGCGTGGCAGGCCGAACACATTCAGGAACATCGCCAGCCCCAACAACCCGAAGACGATGGAGGGCACGGCGGCCAGATTGTTGATATTCACCTCAATCAGGTCGGTCCATTTGTTCTTGGGCGCGAATTCTTCCAGATAAACTGCCGTCATCACCCCGATCGGGAAACTGAGCAGCAGGGTGATCATCAGCGTAAAGAACGAGCCGACGGCGGCGCCCCAAATGCCCGCCTGCTCCGGCTCACGGCTGTCACCGGAGGTGAAGAAGGTCGTATTGAACTGCATGTCGAGCAGGCCGCGCTCTTCCAAATCCCACAGCCACATCACCTGCTTGTCGGAAAGGCGCCGATTCGATTCCGCAATCGGCAGGGTCATGATCTGCCAGCTACCCTCATCCGCACGTCGGTCGCTATCCAGGGAAAAGAAGACTTCGCCCTCAATTCTGTTCGGGGCCGCAGCCAGGACCTTCACCACGCCGCCATTGATGCGGATCAGATAGGATGATGACTCGCGGGTCAGAACCTCGGAGTCGCCGGGGTTGGCGATGCGCGCTTCGATGCCTGCGACTTTCTCTGTGTCCGTGGCAATCGCGTCGGTCATCGTCGCGATGGAGTCTCGCAAGTCCGCGCGTTGATCCTCGTCGGTGGCTTGGGATAGCTCCTCTTGATAGCGATCGATACGGCGTTGAAAGCCGGCGATGTCATCCTCAAGGCCTTGGATATCGTCGCGCAGTTGTATCTTCGCCTGCTCCAAGATGGCGGTGAAGGCAGGCCCGTCGGCTGTGATCGTGATCTCGCCCTGCGTGCCGCTGGGTGTCGCCGTGCTCTGGGCTGGCAAACCCTCGACCGCGACGGATTTGCCTTTGAAAAAGATGTCCGCATCGTCGCCGAACTTGACCGGCAGCGTCGCCGTGGTGCCCACCAAATCGGGCTGGTCCAAAACCGCATTGCGCACGGTGATATCGGCGGCATCCGACAGCAGGGATAGCGCTTCGCGTTGATCGGCGCGCCCGGAGACGCCGCGCAAGGTCTCAAAGAAGGCGCGCAGGGTGATGCCGCGATAGCTGCCGTCACGCAAAGATTCCGGGCTGCGATCACCTTGCGGATCCACGGAGTCGGCGTCGAGTTCCACCGTCAAGGTCAGATGGCTTTGGATGAAGGCCGAATGTCCTTTGGTGATGATGTCCGTGAACAATACCACAATGAAGCTGAGCGCGAGACCAATCGCGATCAGCCCGTACATCCGAAATCGCTTCTCCGCCGCATAACGCCGCCTCAGCGACTGGCGAACACGGTTCGAGGCCTCGCTCGGCGTTTTTGGCAGGCCGGTGTCGGGCGGCACGGTGACGTCGGGCGTTGTATCAGTCATATTGCTCTCGATATTTGCGCACGACGCGCAGCGCCACGATGTTGAGGCAAAGCGTCACGACGAACAGAACCAAGCCCAGCGCAAACGCGGCGAGCGTCTTGGGGCTATCGAACTCCTGATCCCCCGTCAGCAGGGTCACGATCTGAACCGTAACCGTGGTCACGGCGGCAAAGGGGTTGGCCGTCAAATTGGCGGTCAGGCCGGCTGCCATGACAACGATCATGGTTTCCCCAATCGCGCGGCTGACGGCCAGCAGCAAGGCGCCGACAATGCCGGGCAGGGCCGCCGGCAGGACAACCTTGCGCACGGTCTCTGACTTGGTAGCGCCCAGCCCGTAGCTGCCCTCGCGCATTGATTGCGGCACGGCGGTGATGACATCGTCAGACAGCGAGGAGACGAAGGGGATGATCATAATCCCCATGACGGCACCGGCTGCTAGCGCACTTTCTGACGCGACATCCAGGCCGACGCTGTCGCCGATATCGCGCAACAAGGGGGCGACCGTCAGGGCGGCGAAAAAGCCGTAAACCACGGTCGGGATACCGGCCAGGATTTCCAAAACCGGCTTCACCACGCTACGGAATCGCCGGGAGGCGTATTCGGACATATAGATCGCGGAAAACAGACCGATCGGGGCGGCCACGCACATTGCGATCATGGAGATCAGCAGCGTGCCCGCAAAAATCGGCACCGCGCCGAAGGCACCGGAGCTGCCGGTTTGACCTTCGCGGATGGCGATCTGGGGCGACCACTTCAAGCCAAAGAGAAAATCGAAGAACGGAATTTGCGCGAAAAATCGCATCGCTTCGAACATCAGCGATAAGACGATACCAAGGGTCACCAGAATGGCGATCGTAGAGCTGGCCATCAGGAAGACCATGATCGTGCGCTCAACCTGATTGCGCGCCCGTAGGCTGGGATTAACCCGCCGATAAGCGAACCAAAACCCGCCGAGGCCCAGCGCAAAGCAGACGACGAACATCGCCGCCTTCGCGGTCACCATCAGGTTGGCGTAGCGCGCCGCTGCCTCCTGGATCGCAGGCTCCGGATCGCCGGAGGTGATGCCGCCCGTCGCCAGATTGCGCACGTCGTTCATAACCAGCCCGATTTCGCTTTCGGACAGGCCCGCCAATTGCGCCGCCAAATCCGCGCGGATCATCATCTCCACCAGCGGCCCTTGTACCGCCGCCCAAATCCCCAACAACGCCAACGTCGGGAGGACGGCCCAAAGAACCGCATAGGCGCCGTAATAGGAGGGCAGAGAGTGGAGCTGCGCGCCGACGCGGTCGCGATAACCGGCGGCCCGCTTTTGGCCTTGGAAATAGGCGAAGCTGAGGAGGCTCAGCAAGGCGGCTGTGAAGAGGAGGGCCATTTCGAGCGCCTTCGACTAAAAGAACGAAAACTGTCTTAACAGGAAGCGGCGGCCGGGCCTGAGGGACCGGCCGCCGTTAACTCCGAACCGAACACCGAGGGCTTAGGAGCCGATCGGGGTCAGGTTTTCAGCAGCCTTGCGGAACTCTGCACGCTCGGCTTCGGGCATCGGGATCAGGCCCTTGTCGACCAGATACCCATAGGTGCCCCATGTGTCTTCCGCGGTGAATTCCGCCAGAAAGGCTTCGATGCCGGGGATGGTACCAACATGGGCGTTCTTGACGTAGAACCAAAGCGACCGGCTGACCGGATAGTCACCAGAGGCAATCGCCTCGAACGTCGGCGCTTCGCCGTCGATCAGGGCGCCCTGGATATCGTCGCCATTCTGCTCCAGGAAGGAATAGCCGAAGATGCCGAAGGCATCCGGGTTGGCTTCCAACTTCTGGACGATCAGGTTGTCGTTCTCGCCCGCTTCGATGAACTTGCCGTCTTCGCGCATGGTGTCGGACACGGCGCGGAAGGGCTTCTTTTCAAGCGACTTGAGGGAGGGGAACATCTCCGCCCCTTCGCGCATGATCAATTCAACGAAGGCATCGCGCGTGCCGGACGTCGGCGGCGGGCCCAGGATTTCGATTTCCGCATCCGGCAGGGCGGCGTCGATGTCCGACCACTTCATGTAAGGGTTATCGATCAGCTTGCCGTCGGCATCGGGAACCTGCTTGGCCAGCGCCATGAAGATCTGCTTGCGGGTCAACTCGACCTCAGCGCCTTCCTTGGAGTTGGCGAGCACGATGCCGTCGTAACCGATTTTGATTTCGGTCACCTTATCGACGCCGTTTTCGGCGCATTTCTCAATCTCA
>Ga0307967_1000620_pt1 | contig 24364 bp, 20 predicted proteins | sample OrgLakmetagen648_FD_201828 | JGI IMG/M metagenome (GOLD analysis project Ga0307967, IMG submission 201828) | Saline water microbial communities from Organic Lake, Antarctica - #648 | ecosystem: Environmental > Aquatic > Non-marine Saline and Alkaline > Saline | place: Antarctica: Organic Lake... | reverse complement strand
TCTCAAGCGGGCGAAGGCGCGCAGCCTTCATAAAGATCAAGACGGGATACGGATCGATGGCCAAGTCGGACGCAAATAAAGAGGATGCGGTTCCAGCCGCGCCACGCCCATCCCCCGGTCGCTTTCGTTGGCAGCGCCTATGGCCGATCGCCTTGTTGGTGGCCGGTCTGGTGGGGGCCAAGCTTTTGGGCCTGGACCAATATCTAAGCTTCGATCAACTGCAACATAATCGCGAGGCCTTGAACGCCTGGGTGGCGGATTGGGGCCTGTTGGCGGTGCTGGCCTATTGTGCCCTTTACGTGGCCGTTGTCGCCTTTTCCTTGCCCGGCGGGGCGGTGATGACGATTGCCGGCGGGTTTTTGTTCGGCCAGGTGATGGCCAGTTTTTATGTGGTTTCCGCCGCGACCCTTGGCGCCACCCTGGTTTTTCTGGCGGCGAAGACGTCGCTGGGCGATCAACTATCGGCCAAGGCGGGGCCGTGGTTGGCGAAAATGCGCGAGGGCTTCAATGAAAACGCGCTCAGCTACATGCTGTTTTTGCGTCTGATCCCGGCCTTCCCGTTCTTCGTGGTTAACCTGGTGCCGGCGTTCTTGGGCGTGCCGCTTGGCACCTATGTGATCGGCACGCTCCTCGGCATCATCCCCGGCAGCGTCGTTTTCGCCAGCTTCGGGGCGGGCATTGGGGCGATTTTCGATCGGGGTGAAAGCCTCTCGGTCTCCGCCGTGCTGACGCCGGAAATCATCACCGCGCTGGTCGGGCTCGCCATCATCTCCCTTCTGCCGATCGCTTATAAAAAGTTTAAGGGCAAGCGGAAGCTTGTCGATTAGGGGGTCACTTTCTAGCGGATGCCTGCATTGCCTCCGTGACCTGATGCGCCGGTAGCGGCTAGAGTGGCGGTCGTGGTGCAGTAGGGGAAAAGTGCGTGCACAAGAGCTTGTCCGCGCGGTTGCTGATTTTGACGATTTTGTTCGTCATGCTGGCGGAGGTGATGATCTTCCTGCCATCGGTGGCGCGCTATCGGATTTCTTGGCTTGAGGAACGGCTGGGCGCGGCGCATCTGGCGATATTAACGCTGGATGCGGCGCCGGACGCGATGGTGTCCGAGGCGCTGCAGGACCAGCTTTTATCCTTCGTCGGCGTGCGCTCAATCGCGGTTCGACGCGCCGATGCGCGCTTGGTGCTGTTGAACGACATGCCGCCGGAAGTCGATGCCAGCTACGATCTGGCCGAAGAAAGCCCCTTGGAAATGATCCATGAGGCCTTGAGGGCCCTGTGGAGCGACGGTGACGCGGTGATCCGTGTTGTCGGCCCGTCGCCGAAAACCATGCCCGGCGAGCCGGAGGCCACCATCGAAATCGTGCTTGATGAAGCGCCGCTTTGCGAAGCGATTTTGGGTTTTGCCGGACGGATTTTTGTCCTCAGCCTGTTGATTTCAATCGTGACGGCGGGCTTGGTTTTTTGGGTGCTGCGCTGGCAGTTCGTGCACCCGATGCGCCGATTGACGCGCCATTTGGTGCGCTTCCGCGAAGCCCCCGACGAAGCGCGCCGCATCATCCAGCCCAGCGCGCGTGCCGATGAGCTGGGCGTGGCTGAGCGTGAACTGGCCGCGATGCAAACCGCGCTGCACGAAACGCTCACCCAACGGCGCCATCTGGCAGCCCTGGGCACGGCGGTGGCTAAGATCCAGCATGATTTGCGGGGAATTTTGTCGTCCGCGCTTGTGGTCTCCGACCGGCTGGAAGCCTCCGCCGATCCGGAGGTGCGCCGGGTGACCCCCACCTTGATCGATTCCATCGACCGCGCGGTAAAGCTATGCAGCCAAACGCTGGATTATGTCGGGCGGGATCAGCCGCTGCGCGCGCCAAGCTTGGTGAGCCTGGCCCCGCTGATTGATGAAATTGGCATGGGGCTGCGCAAAGGCGTTATCTTAGACAATAAGGTGGCCGCAGAGGCCGTCATGCTGGCCGACCGTGACCAGTTGCACCGGATTTTGAATAACCTGCTGCGTAACGCGGCGGAAGCGGGTGCGCAGCGCATCACGCTTTCCACAGCGATCCCGAATGAGGGCCCGCACGACGATCAGCTGTGCTTGGTCATCCACGACAATGGGCCGGGCCTTCCCTGGCGGGCGCGGAACAAGCTGTTTCAGCCGTTTGAGGGATCTGCGCGCGCCGGTGGCGCGGGGCTTGGGCTGGCGATCGCGCGTGAATTGGCGCTAAGCAACGGCGGGGATCTGGTGTTGGAAGAAACGGGTGAGACGGGGACCCGCTTTTTCCTAACCCTGCCGATGCGCCCTGAGGAATAAGGGCGGGGGAATAAGGGCGGGGGAATAATGCTGGCGAGGCTTGAGCGTTCGTGCGCAGCCTCTACACTTCGTTCCTATCGCATCGCCCGATCAACCATTTGGATCAAGAGCCGCCAATGCGAATTCTCTGCGCGACCTTCAAGCATGAGACCAACAGCTTTTCGCCGATCGTCACCGATTTGGCACGCTTCGAAGAGTGGGGTCTGCATTTCGGGGAGGATGCGGCCCGCGCCATGGCTGGCACCCGCATGCCGCAGGCGGCCTATATGGCGCTAGCGCAAGCACGCGGCGCGCAGATCGTCACCCCCGTCGCCGCCGAGGCGATGCCAGCAGGCCTTGTCACGGCGCAGGCGTATGAACGCTTGGCTGGTGCGATTCTGGATGGGGCAGAGGGCTGCGACCTTGCCCTGCTGGACCTGCACGGCGCGATGGTCAGCGAGGGTGTTGAGGATGGTGAGGGTGAATTGCTGCGCCGCTTGCGCGATCTCTATCCCGATTTACCGATCGCGGTGACCTTGGACCTGCATTGTAATCTGACCCAATTGATGGTGGATAATTGCACCGCCCTGATCGGCTATAAAACCTACCCCCATGTCGATATGTATGAGGTGGCCGACCAGGTGGGCCGCATTGTGCTGGACGCCGTCGATGGCAAGATCGACCCGGTGATGCGGTGGTGTCAGCCCCCGCTTTTGTCGCAGACCCTGTGCCAAGGCACCGATGATGCGCCGATGGCCGGTCTGATCGCGCAGGCCTACCGGTTGGAGGAACAGCCGGGGATCCTAGCCGCCACCGTCTTTGGCGGCTTTCCGCTGGTCGATATCCAGGATGCCGGCACCAGCACGATCCTGGTGGCCGACGCCAAAATCGACGGCGCGGCAAAGGCGGCAGAGGCGGGCGCCAAGGCGTTGGCCGATCAAGCCTGGGCCGCGCGCGATACCTTCATCTACCAGGCCCGCCCGTTGCGCCAAACCGTGGGCCAGGCAGCCCAGTTGAACCACGGGCCCATCATCCTGTTGGACCATGCGGATAATTGCGGCTCCGGCGCGACGCAGGATGTCATGACCGCCATTGCTGCCGTGATCGACCAGGGGCTGGATGATGTGGCGGTCGCGACCCTGTGGGATCCCGGTGCCGTCAGCGCGATGTGGGCGGCGGGCGAGGGGGCGGAGCTGACCCTACCGCTGGGCGGTAAGACGGATATGCCCGCAATTCACCGCGTGGGCGAACCTTTGACTCTGACCGGCGTGGTGGAAAAGCTGGTGCCGGGCACCTTCCGGGTTGAGGGGCCGATGTACACCGGGGTGAGCGTCGATTGCGGGCCGACGGCGTTGTTTCGGGTGGGGGGCGTGCGCCTGATCATCACCTCCCACCATCATGAGCCTTGGGATTTGGGCGTCTTTCGGATGGTTGGCTTGCGGCCGGAGGATATCCGCTATCTGATGCTGAAATCGCGCATTCATTACCGTGCCGGGTTCGGCGATTTGGGGGTTCACACCCTAACATTGGACGGAGACGGCGTAACGACGTCCGACAATACGCAATTAACCTATGAAAAGATCCGCCGTCCGATTTACCCGCTGGATCAGGAGGCCACGTGGCCCTAAGCACCCAATCTAGTCGGGTTCGCCCCGGCCCGCGCAATGCGATCACCGATGTGGCGGGCCTGCGCGTTGGCCAAGCCCATGATGAGGGTGTGCGCAGCGGCGTCAGCGTCTTGCTGCCCGATAGCGCCTGGATTGCGGCCTGCGATATTCGCGGCGGCGGGCCCGGCACCCGCGAAACCGATGCGTTGCGCCCCGGTAATTTAGTGGAGCACGTGCACGCGCTGGTCTTTTCCGGCGGTTCCGCCTTCGGCCTATCGGCAGCGGATGGGGTGATGGGCTGGTTGGCTGCGCGCGGGCTTGGGTTTGATACCGGATCGGCGCGCGTGCCGATCGTGCCCGCGGCGATCCTGTATGATCTGGCCAATGGGGGCGAGAAAAATTGGGGGCAGACATCGCCCTATCCCGATTTGGGTCGCGCGGCCTGCGATCAGGCCTCACCCGATATTCAGCTGGGCCGCGCGGGGGCCGGTTTCGGCGCGCGGGCTGGCGCTTTACCCGGCGGCATCGGCACGGCATCGGCCTTTGACCCGGAAACGGGGGCGACGGTGGGGGCGTTTGTCGCCGTCAACAGCTTTGGCGCCGTCACCATGGGCGATGGCACGTACTACGCCTGGCCTCACGAGATTGACGGCGAATTCGGCGGACGGACCCCAAGCGGCGCCGTCGAAGACCCGACCCCGCACTTCCCGAAGCTGGCGGGCGCGCGCACCAACACAACGCTGGTCGCGGTGGCAACCGATGCGGCGTTGGACCGCGCGCAGGCTGGGCACTTGGCGGTGATGGCCCAAGATGGCGTGGCGCGCGCCATCCGCCCGGCCCATACCCCCTTTGACGGTGACAGCGTCTTTGCACTCGCCAGCGGACAGGTGGGGCCGGTCGATGCGCTGGGTTTGGCGCGGCTGGGGTCGATTGCTGCCGATTGCACGGCCCGCGCCATCGCGCGCGGCGTTTACGAGGCGGGCCGCTAGTTGCTAAGCTAGCGGTTAAAGGGATAACGAAGGTGCGCGCCGGATCGCCTCTTGGCGATGACATGAAACCGGATCGCCCAAAAAACGGAGACGTCCGATATGATGATACGGGGACGCGTGGGGCTTGGTGCCGCTTGCTTAATGATGCTTCCTTTTGCGAGCAGCTTAATCGCCTATTCACCGGATGCCGAGGCGCAGATGCGCGACACGGCGGTGATCGGCGTGACGCTTGAACCGCCGCATCTGGACCCGACCGCCGGGGCGGCGGCGGCCATTGACGAGGTGGTTTACGCGAACGTCTTCGAAGGCCTGACCCGCATCGATGAAAGCGGCACGGTGCAGCCCGGCTTGGCGGAATCCTGGAAGATATCAGAAGACGGTCTGGTCTATACCTTCACCCTGCGCGAAGGTGTTACCTTCCATGACGGGGCCAGCTTCGAGGCGTCCGACGTCGTCTTTTCCTTCAAGCGTGCGATGGCGGAAGACTCCACCAACGCCCAAAAGCCGCTTTTCAAGGCGATCGAACGGGTCGAGGCCCGCAGCGACACTACCCTGGTGGTTGAGCTTTCTCAGCCCCAAGGTTTGTTCTTATGGAATATGGGCTGGGGTGACGCCGTGATCGTTGATCCGGCCAGCGCGGATACCAACAAAACCGCGCCGATCGGCACCGGTCCCTTTAAGGTCAGCGGCTGGATCAAGGGCGACAGCGTGACGTTGAGCCGCGTCGATAGCTATTGGGGCCCGGCGCCGGACCTGGCCACCGCGACCTTCAAATTCGTCAGCGATTCGGCCGCCCAAGTTGCGGCCTTGCTGGCCGGCGATCTGGACGCCTTCCCCAATATGGGCGCGCCGGAAACGGTGGGGCAGTTTAACGCCGACCCGCGCTTTGACGTTTATGTCGGCACGACGGAAGGCGAGACCATCCTGTCGATCAACCATCGCCGCGCGCCGTGGAATGATGTGCGGGTGCGCCGCGCGATCCAGCATGCGATCGACCGCCAAGCGCTGATCGATTTGGCGATGTTCGGCTTCGGCACGCCGATCGGCAGCCATTTTGCCCCCCATAGCCCGACCTATATCGACCTGACCGGCACCGCACCCTTCGATCCGGCAAAAGCGCGGGAGCTTTTGGCAGCCGCCGGCGTTGAGACGCCGATCAAGGCGGTGATGAAGTTGCCGCCGCCGACCTATGCGCGCCGGGGCGGGGAAGTCATCGCCGCCCAGCTAAAGGCCGTTGGGATTGAGGTTGAGTTGATCCCCGTCGAATGGGGACAGTGGCTGTCGGAAGTCTTTAAAGGCACCCATGATTTCGATTTCACCATCGTCTCCCATACTGAGCCGCTGGATATCGGCATCTACGCCCGCGACGATTATTACTTCGGCTATGAAAACCCGGCTTTTGCGGAGCATATGGCAGAGCTTGAGGTGGAAGACGATCCCGTGCGCCGGGGCGAACTGCTGGTCGAAGCGCAGGAAATGATCGCCGACGATCAGGTCAATGGTTTCTTGTTCCAGCTGGCCAAGGTTGGCGTAAAGAAGGCGGGCCTGAAAGGCCTGTGGCTCAATGCCCCAATTCAGGCGAATGATCTGACCGCCGTGCGATGGGAGTGATCGACCCGTTGGGTTCACCCGGTTCGGTGTGAGGAGGCGTCCCGCGTGCTGGCCTTCTTATCCCGACGGCTGATCCAATTTGCGGCGACCCTTTTCGCCGCCTCGCTGGTCGTGTTCTTGGCGCTTGAGGTTTTGCCCGGCGATGCGGCCCAGATTCTGCTGGGCACGCAGGCCACGCCGGAAACCTTGGCGGCGATGCGCGAACAATTGGGCCTCGATCAGGCGGCGCTATCGCGCTATTTCGATTGGATCGGCGGCCTGTTGGTCGGGGATTTGGGGGTCAGCCACATCTACGGCGTGCCCGTGGCGGACATGTTGGGTCCGCGCTTGGCGATTTCCGTGCCATTGGCCGTCATCGCGTTCGCGCTATCGACGGCAATTGCCCTGCCCTTGGGGTTAATCGCAGCAACCCGCCATGGGGGTCCAAGTGATTGGGCTGTGATCGGCTTTGCGCAAATTGGGCTGGCGGTGCCGAATTTTTGGTTCGGGATTTTGCTGATTTTGCTGTTCGCGGTCCATTGGGGGCTGTTCGCCTCCGGCGGCTTTCCGGGGTGGGAGGCGGGCCTTGGGCCGGCCTTAAAATCATTGCTGTTGCCTGCACTCGCCCTGGCCTTGTCGGAAGCAGCGATTTTAGCGCGCGTCGTACGCTCTGCCCTACTGGAAACTTTGGGCCAGGATTACATCCGCACCGCACGCGCCAAGGGGCTAAGTGGCAGGCGGGTGTTGTTCGCCCATGCGCTGCGCAACGCCATGATCCCGGTTTCCACGATTTTGGGGCTGCAATTCGCATTCCTGGTGATGGGGGCGGTGATCGTTGAAAATGTCTTTTATCTGCCAGGGTTGGGGCGGCTTCTGCTGCAGGCGATTTTCCAGCGCGATCTGATCGTCGTGCGCGATTTGGTGTTGCTGCTGTCGGGGTTCGTCATTCTGGTGAATTTGCTGGTCGATCTGGGCTATGCGGCAATCGACCCGCGCCCGCGCGCGACGATGTTGGGTTAAGGGAACCCCATGGGATTGAGAGACGCCAATGGCTGAAACACCCTCGCAAGCGGACCCGCACAGGGGCCCCATGCTGAACCGCCTGATCGAAGGCTGGCGCCAGCCGAATTTTTTAATCGGCGGTGCGCTTAGTGTCGTGATCTTGCTGGGGGCTATCCTGTCGGCCTTTTGGACGCCCTATCCGATGGATGGGATCGATGCGCTGTCGCGCCTGCAGGGGCCAAGCTTTTCCCACCCGCTGGGCACCGATCATTTCGGCCGCGATGTATTAAGCCTGATTTTGGGCGGCGCGCGCACCTCCGTCTCGGTCGGGATGGTGGCGGTGGGCTTAGGGCTGGGGCTGGGTGTGCCGTTGGGGTTGATGGCAGCGATGGCGCGCGGTGGGGTTGTCGATAGCCTGATCGGGCGCGGCACCGATTTGATCTTCGCCTTCCCGGCGGTGTTGTCGGCGGTGTTGATCACCGCCGTCTATGGGCCGGGTGCTGTCAATGTCATCGTGGCGGTGGGAATTTTCAATATCGCGGTTTTCGCCCGCGTTGCGCGCGGGGCCGCGATCGGGGTGGCGGCCTTGCCGTTCGTGATGGCGGCGCGTGCGATGGGGCGGCGGCCCTGGGCGGTGGCGATGATCCATGTGCTGCCGAATATCGCCGGCGTCTTGATCGTCCAGGCGACTATTCAATTCGCGGTGGCGATTTTAGCCGAAGCGGGCCTCAGCTATCTAGGCCTTGGCGTACAGCCGCCGGAGCCTAGCTGGGGCAAGATGCTGGCCGATTCCCAAACCTTCATGTTCGCCAACCCGATGCAGGCGGTCTTCCCCGGTCTGGCGATCATGGGGGCGGTGTTAGGGCTGAATTTATTAGGCGACGGCCTGCGCGACGCGCTGGACCCGCGCCTAAAACCGCTTCGGGTGGCGTGAGGATCTGCCTACCCGCGATGCAGCCACCAGGCCAATTCGTTGATGGAGAAGATCGGCTTATAGTGGGTGACCCGGTTGGCTTCGATCACTTGGCCGATTTGGTTGTCCAGCAGATAGCCGACCCCGTCCAGATAGACCACCAGCACCGCATGCGGGATTTTCAAATTCAGATCATTCAGCACGACGATGCGCATTTGATCCTTTGGGAACCCAAGATGCGCCAGCGAGACATATTTTGAGAAGGCGTAATCCTCGCAATCACCATTGCGATACATGAACTGGCGCGGCGTCGCCCAATAGTCCTTCTTGTTGTAATTCACTGGGTCGAGGACATAGAGCCACTTGTTCAGATATTCATTGACCAGCTGCATCTGTTCCATCGGCGGGCGGGCCGCGATTTGCTTCAAAAAGATGCGCCAGCGCGCGGTGTGGCATTTTTCGGTGGCGCTGGGTTGGCAAACCGCCAGTTCGCCCGGCTGTTCCTGGGTGTAGCGGCTCAGCGCTTCGGTCCATTTATTGAATTTCTCAAGCTTCTTCGACTGCAATTCATTGGTGCCGAACAGCTTATAGCCCGCAGCCGACGCCGGTGCCGGCAGCGTCACGCCCAGCGTGCCCGCGATCAAAAGGGCGCAGGCGAAGGCTTTTAAAATTCGGGTCAACCGGCGGATCATGGTTAGCACACGCTCCTTGAAATCAACTTAGGCACCATCTTCTATCGCGCGAAAGCGCGCTTGCGACAAGCTCTGCTATCGCGACCTTACAACGAACTCTAGCTTACAGCGCGGCTGCGGTGTTAGTCTGTGCGCGAAATCACAGGGGGGCGGGGCATCGGCGACGAGGCAACGCGCGCCCGCTAAGGGGAGGTTCGGGGTCTCGTGAGCAGCAGCGACGCCGCCATTGCAAAGGCATCCGGTTCGGATCAAGGGGGCAAAAGCGCCGCCTTGCGTATGATGATCACAGGCGGCGCGCTATTTATCGCAGCCGCCATCGGGTTCTATCTGGTCTTCCAATTCACTGAGTCTGAGCGCGCGCGGGAGCTGCGCGACTGGCAGTCGCGCATGGCGATCGTCGCCGACAGCCGATTCTCCGATATCGATGGCTGGCTGGATGGTCAGTTGGAAGATTTGCGCGGCATCGCCGACAACCAATCCGTCCAGCTTTATATGACCCTTCTGCACAGCGAGGGCACCACCGCTGCCGACGAAGATGCGCCTGCGGAGCTTGGGTACTTGCAAAACCTGCTGACGGTCGTCGCCGACCGCGCGGGCTTTACCGGCGAGATTTCTGGACCGGAAGTTAATGCCAATGTCAGCCGCGTCGGCGTCGCCGGCTTGGCGCTGGTGGCAGAAGACGGGTTGATCGTCGTCTCCAGCCCCGGATTTCCGCCGCTACAGGGCAAATTACAAGCCTTCATGGCGGAATTGGTGCCGGGGTCTGCCGGCATTTCTGACATGTTCTTGAACGGATCGGGCAATCCCGCGATGGCCTTTGCGGTGCCGGTTTTCGCCCTGCAAGCGGATGAAAGTGCCGCCAATCAAATCGCCACCGTCATCGGCGTGAAGGAAGTGGGCGACGAGCTGTTCCCCCTGCTGCGACAGCCTGGCGCCAGCGAGGAAACCTCAGAAACCCTGATCGTGCGCCAAGATGGTCAAACGGTCACCTACCTGACGCCGCTGGCGGGGGGGACAGGGCCGCTTAAGACCAAGTTGGCCATGGATACCGCCGATTTGGCCGCCGCTTGGGCGATCCAGAATCCGGGCGGTTTCGCCTTGAAGGTGGATTATGAGGGCAATGAGGCGCTGGCGATTGCGCGCGCTTTTGAGCAGGTGCCCTGGACGCTGCTTTATAAGGTCGACCGGTCGGAGGCGTTGAGCGAGTCCGAAGATCGCCTGAACACGATGATGATCGTCTTTGGCATGATCATCCTGCTGGTCCTCGGCGGGATGGTGGCGCTTTGGTACTACGGCACCTCCAAGCGCGCGACGGAGGCGGCGACGCGCTTCGAGACTCTCGCCAAGCGCTTCCAGGGTCAGCGCAACTTCATGCATCTGGTCACCGACAGCCAGCCCAACGTCATCGTCATCATGGACGAACACGGCCATTTCCGCTGGTTCAACCAAAAGGCCTTGATCCTCTCGCGGATGGAGCGGGGCGATCTGTTCGATAAGCATGTCTCCGCCGTCCTCGGCCCGGTTGAAGGCAAGCGCATCAATGGCTGGGTGAAGGAAACCTTGGCGAAGGGCGAGCCGCAAAGCTTCACCCATGAGATGGAGTTGGGCGAAGGCGGCCCGCGCGTCTATCGCTCAGACCTAATCCCGCTGCCGGCGCGTGAAGATTTCCCGCCGGGCGTCCTGATGGTCAGCCAAGACATCACCGACAGCGTGAAAGAGCGTGAGCGGCGCGAGCTTGCCATGCGCCAACTGGTCGAAACCCTGGTCTCCGTCGTCGATCAGCGCGACCCCTATTCGGCCCATCATTCCGCCCGCGTGGGCCGCGTTGCCCGCGCGGTCGCCGAGGAGATGGAGCTGGACCGCACCTTGATCGAGACCACCAACATCGCCGGCAATCTGATGAATTTGGGCAAGATCGCCGTGCCCTCGGAGGTGCTGACGAAGCAAGGCCAATTGAGCGACGAAGAGATCAAGATGATCCAGAATTCGGTGCTGATCAGCGCCGATATGGTGCAGAAGATCGACTTCGACGGCCCGGTCTACGAAACCCTGGCGCAGTTGCAGGAAAACTTCGACGGCACCGGCCAGCCCAAGGGCTTGAAGGGCGCGGACATCGAAATCACCGCTCGGATCGCGGCTGCCGCCAATGCCTTTGTCGGCATGGTCTCGGCCCGCGCTTGGCGCTCGGGCATGGATTTCGACAAGGCGGTCGATATCCTGCTGCAGGAGGGGAATAAGAAGTTCGATCGCGCCGTCGTGGTCGCGCTGGCCAACGTGCTGGACAACCGCGGGGGCCGCACCGATTGGGACGACTTCGGCGACCTACCGGAGGACGAGGGGCCGAAGCATCTGGATTGATGGCTTGTGCGTGCCACGATCGACGGCCCCTCTAAAAAGGGTATGACACCATCCGAAACCCGCGCCGATTTCACGCCTGAAGCCCCGGTGGGCCAGCGGCTTTATGCCATCGGCGATATCCATGGCTGCCGGGGGCATTTGACGCGCCTGCTCGACGCGATTGCCACCGATCTTCAGGGTGCCCCTAAGGCCGAGGCGATCCAGATCATCTTCGTCGGCGATTACATTGATCGCGGGCCGGATTCGGCCGGTGTGATCGACGATATTTTGGCGCTGACGCAAGAGGGGCTGCCGGATGGCCAGCCGGTCGATGTGGTGGCGCTGAAAGGCAATCACGAAGATTATTTCGATGCCATGCTGCGCGGTGATCTGACGCGCGCGGCACATTGGATGATGAATGGTGGGGAGGAGACGTTAGAGAGCTACGGCGTCACCCCGCCCGAACGCGATGACGACCCTAAGGATATGGCCCGTGCCGCGCGCGATCTGGCCGTCGCCGTGCCGCCTGTGCATAAGGACTTTCTAGCAGGATTGCGCCTGATCCACCGGGCGGGGGATTATTTGTTCGTCCATGCGGGCCTGCGCCCCGGTGTGCCCATAGAGGATCAACGCGAGGAAGAGTTGATCTGGATCCGCAAACCCTTCTTGGAGAGTGACGCGGACTTCGGCGCCCTTGTCGTTCACGGCCATACCGTCGTCGCCCGGGTGGAGGAGAAGCCAAATCGCCTCGATATCGATACCGGGGCCTGTTACGGCGGGGATTTGACCGCCGTGTGCTTCTGGGGTACCGAGCGACACTTTCTGCAGGTAAGCTTCTGATGCCGATTAGGATTGGCAGACTTGGGATTGGCAAACCTGGGATTGGCAAAGGGACCGAGAAGGGAATCCACAGATGAGCGGCCCGGACATCGCGGCACTGCTAGAGCGGCTCGGCACAGCGAAGGTGCTGTGCGTCGGCGATATCATGCTGGACCGCTTCGTCGAAGGGGCGGTTACGCGCATTTCCCCCGAAGCCCCGATCCCCGTCCTTGGGATTGAGCGCGAGCGTACCGATCTGGGCGGCGTCGGCAATGTCGCGCGGAACTTGTGCGCGCTGGGTGTCTCTGTGCGGCTTTGCGCGGTTGTCGGCAAAGACGATACGGCAGAGCTGGTGCGCAGCGCGCTGGCCGCTTTGCCCGATCTGCAAGCCGACCTGACGATCGTCGAAGACCGCCCGACAGCCATTAAAACCCGCTTTATGGCCGGCGGGCAGCAATTGCTGCGCACCGACCATGAACGCGCCGGCCCCTTGGGGCATGAGGCGGAGGCCGCCTTGATCGCGACCGCCGCCGCCGCGCTGGACGGCGTCGGCGCGCTGGTCTTGTCGGATTACGGCAAGGGGGTTGTGGGTGATACGGTGGCGGCGGCCTTGATCAAGGCGGCGCGCGCCGCTGGTGTGCCGGTTGTCTGCGACCCCAAGGGTCGGGATTTTGCCAAATATCGCGGCGCCCAATGGCTGACGCCGAACCGCTCAGAGCTCGCCCTTGGGTCTGAACGGCCTACCGGCAGCGATGACGAGGTTTTGGCGGCCTGTCAGTGGGTGGTCGAAAATTGTGGGATTGAGGGCATCCTGGCCACCCGGTCCGAACAGGGCATGACGGTTTTTCAAGCAGGGCAAGTCACCCAATTACCCACCCGGGCGCGCGAAGTCTTCGATGTGGCGGGTGCGGGCGACACGGTGGTCGCCGCCATGGCCGCGGGCCTTGCCTGCGGTGCCAGCCCGGTGGAAGCCGCCCAACTGGCCAACCAAGCCGCCGGTATCGTGGTGGGTAAGGTGGGCACGGCGGTTGCCTATCCGGCAGAGATCATGGCCGCCACCCACGAAGATGTCTGGGCCGGTGGGGAGGCCAAGGTCTTACCCCTTGCGGCGGCAGAAGACCGGGTTGCCGGATGGCGCCGCCAGGGCAAGCGGGTTGGCTTCACCAATGGGTGTTTCGATCTGCTGCATCCCGGCCATATCGCCTTGATCCGCCAATCGCGGGCCGCCTGCGACCGGTTGATCGTCGCGATCAATAGTGACCTGTCGGTGCGCCGCCTGAAGGGCGAAGGCCGCCCGGTACAAGGAGAGGCCGCGCGCGCCTCTGTCCTCGCCTCCCTAGAAGCGGTGGATATGGTCGTGGTCTTTGGCGAAGATACGCCGATTGAGGCGATCCGCGCCCTGAAACCCGACGTTCTGGTCAAAGGGGCCGATTACACCAAAGAGACGGTGGTGGGTGCCACGGATGTGGAAAGCTGGGGCGGTACGGTTGTGTTAGCCGATTTGCTGGACGGCCATTCCACCACCCGCACGATCGAAAAGCTCGGTAAATAGATTAGGGCACGCCTTTAGCGATAGGGCGTGAACCCTCGCTCCGGGGCATTGGCTTCCAACAGGCGAAGGCGCGCGCCGGTGCGCCGGAACCCGTCGGCGTCCCATAACAGGCTTTCGTCGGACGCGCCGAACCAGCCGGGCCCCACCGCCGGGCCGCGTAGGGCTAGCCCGCCATTCACCTCACCGCGCGCCCGTGCCGCCAAACCTGGCAGGGGGATCAGTCCCGGCACCGGGGCACGCCCATGATCGGCCAGCGATTCCGCCTGTCGCCACAGCGCGATGCCGGATGTCTCCGGCAGGGATAGTCCGTCCAGCAGCGCAATACGCTCGCCCCGCGTGCGGCGCCCGAACCGGTCCAACCGCGCGGCCAGGGCGGCATCGGCCAGCCCGTCCAACACCCACACGGCATCCAGGCGCGATGCCAAATGATCGGCCAATAGCGGGTCGTCTTCCACCGCATCCAGCAGATGGTTAAGGGCGGCCATCGGCTCGGCGATGATGGTCGGCCCGGTCTCGCCGGATGCTTTTAAAAGGGCGGCGATCTCCCCTTGGCGGGATTGCCCGGCATGTAGGATGACCGTGCCGCCGACCGCACTGGCAAGGCGCACTGCGGCTGCCGCCCCGCCGGGGTCCAGCGGATCGCCGGATGTCAGGATCACTGCATGGCGTGTCGCCACGAACGGCCAAGCCGCCAAAAGCGCCGCCGTCGCATGGCCCGCAGAGCGGCGCGAAGCGATCACCGAATGGGGCGAGGGCGCATGCGCGTTGGCGGGGTAGAGCGCATAGGGCCGGTCCGGCGGTGTACGCTCGCGCGCCTCCATAATTTCAATCGTCGCGCGGGTCAGTGCGATACGCTCCACCCCGCGCACGCCGATCACGGTTTCCGGGCGCCCGGCGCCGGTGGTCTGCAAGATGTCGCTGACGGATTGGGCCGCGCGGCTATCCAGGCCATAAACCAACCCCGGCGCGGTTTCGGCGGCCAGGCGCGCGGGTGCCTTGGGGGCAATCGCGGTGGGGACGCCCGCCTTGACCGCGCCGGCTTGCATCAACAGCGCCGCAGGCTCTCCCGGTCCATGGATCATCAGGGGGCGGGTGGGGCCCAAATCACGGTCGATAAGGGCCTGGGCGATGCCGTCGGTCAGGCCGGCGGTTTCGTCGTAACTCAAGCTCAATCCCGGCGCGATCAAAAAGGGACGCTCTGGCGTGCGCACGGCGGCGCAGTCCAGCCATTCCGCGATTGAGCCGAACGAGGGCGGGCGTTCCGGCAGCCCGCTGATGGTGACCGGCGCATCGTCTATCAAATCCACGCGCGCTTGCGCACCCGGCAGGTCGATCGGCGCGGTCGGTGTTGGGCCGTCTGGATTAAGCTCCATTGATGGCATCCCTGCTTGGCGACATCCCCGCTTGGCGGCCTTCTAGTCGATCATTTGTCTAGCCCGAAGTCTAGCACGCCGCAGCGCGCACCCCTATCGATTAAGCGTATCGGGTGAGACGGTGCTTGAAAAACCCGGCCAAACTCTAAACTTTACGGCGTCTTCGCCGTGAGGTCGAACAAGCGTTAGAGAAAGAGCTTTGAGAGCGATGCTGGGTAAAGTGAAGGAAAAACTGATCCGTTCGAAAAAGAAGTGGGCCGAGGAAGGCCGCCTTCTGACGGGTGAGGTGGCGGACCCTGCCGTCGATCGCTTGCCACCCGGCCAGCGCAAAGTGGATCAATGGCCGGTCCTGGATCTGGGCATCCAGCCCGAGCTTACCCAGGACGAGATGCGTCTAGAGATCGATGGCTTGGTGGAAAACCCGGTGACACTTGATTGGCAGGGGCTGCACGCGTTGCCTAAATTTTCCCAAACCACCGATATCCACTGCGTCACGGCTTGGTCGCGCTATGACAATCGCTTCGACGGCGTGTCGGTCGCCAGCCTGATCGATTTGGTGAAACCGACGCAGGCCGCGCAATTTGTTTTGTTTGAGGCCCATGACGGCTACACCACCAACTTAAGCCGCGCGGTTTTCGAAGATGAAACCGCCATGCTGGCCACCCATTGGGAAGGCGCGCCGTTGACCCCGGACCATGGGGGGCCGTTGCGCGTGGTGGTGCCGAAGAAATATTTCTGGAAAAGCGCCAAATGGGTGAAGCGCATCACCTTTTCAGCGGACGACAAGCCCGGTTTCTGGGAGGTTCGCGGCTATCACAATGATGGCGATCCCTGGCAAGAAGAACGCTACGCCCCATGAGCATGATTGAACTGCACGGCTTAACCAAACGCTTCGGCCAGATCACCGCCGTCGACGGCATTGATCTGTCGGTGCCGAAGGGGGAGGTCCTGGGATTCCTGGGGCCCAATGGGGCGGGCAAATCCACAACCATGAAAATGGTCACCGGCTATTTGGCGCCCAGTGCGGGCCGCGTTTCGGTCTGTGGCCATGATGTCGCCGCCGATCCGGTGGCGGCCCAGCGCCGCATCGGCTATCTGCCGGAAGGCGCACCCGCTTGGCCCGATATGACGCCGACGGCTTTTTTGGATTTCGCCGCCCGCGCGCGCGGGCTGGACGCTAAGGCGCGCCGCACCGCGATTGCGCGCGCAGCCGACCTGACCAGCCTGCAAGGCGTGATGCGCCAACCGATTGATACGCTATCCAAGGGCTTTAAGCGCCGGGTGGGCTTGGCCCAGGCGCTGCTGCACGACCCGGATGTGTTGATCTTGGATGAGCCGACGGACGGCCTGGACCCCAATCAAAAGCAGGAAGTGCGTCGCCTGATTGCGGAAATGTCGGGGCAGAAGGCAATCGTGATTTCCACCCATATCTTAGAAGAGGTGGAGGCCATTTGTTCGCGCGCCGTCGTCATCGCGCGCGGTGCCATCGTCGCCGACGGCACGCCGCAGGATTTGGAAGCCCGCGACCCGCTGCATAATGCGGTTGAGCTTATTTTGACCGATAGCGCCGACGCCGCGAAAGCCCGCAACCTTTTGGACGGCTTGGCCAATGTCGCGCGGGTCAAAGACGGCGCCGAAGGCCCGGCCAGCCTAATCGCCGTGCCGGTGGATGCGCGCGCCATCGCCGCGGCATTGGCCGATGCCTTGCGGGCCGCTGATATTGGGGTCGACCGGCTGTCGGTGCGCCGGGGGCGGCTCGACACTGTCTTCCATACACTAACCGGCTATCAGGGGGGCCAGAATGCATAGCGTCTGGACCGTTTTCCGCCGCGAGATGGGAGCCTATTTTACCACCCCGCTCGCCTATATCGTGCTGACCGTCTTTCTGGTGATGGCGGGCGCGCTGACCTTTTACATGGGCGGATTTTTTGCGCGCGATCAGGCGGATTTGAACGCCTTCTTCACCTTCCACCCCTGGCTTTATCTGGTGCTGATCCCCGCGATCGCGATGCGGCTTTGGTCGGAAGACCTGCGCAGCGGCGCGGTGGAGGTGCTGTTGACCCTGCCGATCACGACGGGCCAAGCGGTCTTGGGCAAGTTTTTGGCCGCCTGGGTTTTCGCCGGCATCGCATTGGTTTTAACCGCGCCGATGTGGATTACGGTCACCTATTTGGGCACGCCAGATCATGGGGTGATTTTAACCGGCTATATCGGCAGCTTTTTGATGGCGGGGGGCTATTTATCGATCGGCGCCTTCATCTCCGCCCTGACGCGCAATCAGGTGATCGCCTTCGTGGTGACGGCGGCGATTTGTTTCCTGTTGACGGTCGCAGGCTCGCCGCTTGTTTTGGCCGCCTTTTCGGCCTGGGCGGGCGATGAGGCGACGGATTTCATCGCCTCGCTCAGCTTCCTGACGCATTTCGAAGATATCATGAAGGGCGTCCTGGATTTGCGTGATCTGGTCTACTTCCTGTCGGTGATGGCCTTGTTCCTGTTCGCCAATTGGGCGGCGGTTGAACGCGTGAAGGGGGCATGAAGGCGATGGCTGGACCCCGATTGACGTTGCGCCAACAGGTGCGCCGGCCCGGCGGCTGGGTGCTGGCGATCCTGATCGCGGCGGTGGGCTTTATTGCGCTCAACGCCGCTTTGCGCCCGGTCAGCGGCGTGCGGATAGATCTGACGCAAGACCGCCTCTACACGCTCTCCGAGGGCACGCGTCAGATGTTATCGGGGCTAGAGACGCCGATGCAGATGACGCTCTATCTCTCCCCCACCCTAACCCAGGAAGCGCCGTCCTATGGGCCGTTTGCGCAGCGTGTGCGCGATCTTCTGTCGGAATTATCAGCCGCGTCTGACGGCGATCTGACCCTGGATATGGTAGAAGTTGAGCCTTTCTCCCCGGCGGAAGATGAAGCCGTGGATGCGGGCTTGCGCGGCATTCGCTTAAGCGCGGACGGTGATAAATTCACCTTCGGACTGGTGGCGCGCACCACGCCAGACGATCCGGATGTGGAGCGTTTCAAGGTCGCCCTGCCGGTTTTTCAGTTGGAGCGCGAGCGGTTCTTAGAATACGACATCGCCAAGATGATCCACCGCCTGCAAAACCCGCGCAAACCCGTGGTCGGCGTGGTGTCTGCGGCGGAAGTTTTCGGCAGCTTTGAAGAGCGCATCCAGGGCGGGAACCCCGAGCCCTGGGCGATCATCCCGCATATGCGCGATTTCTTTCAGGTGGAGCGGATGTGGCGGCGCGAAGATTTCGCCCGTGTGACACCCGACGTGCTGGCGATTATCCACCCGTCGAATCTGAACGACCGGATGCTCTATGAAATCGACCAGTATCTGCTGCAAGGCGGCAAGGCGATTTTGTTCATCGACCCCTGGCATGAAACCGCGATCCAGGGCAGCCGCCGCAACGGGCTGCTGCAGGTGAATACGCAAAGTGATTTCAACAAAATCCTGGGTCACTGGGGCATTTCCGTACCCGCCGGTCAGGTCATCGGGGATCGCACGATGGGGCGGCGGGTCAATGTGGGCACGGACGAGGACCCCACGGTCGCGCCCTATATCCCCTGGCTTGAACCCAAGCCGATCAACCTGAACCCGACCCATCCGCTGACCCAGGATGTGAACGGCCTATTGATCCCGACGCCGGGCGAAATTCGGGTCGAGGAGGGCTCCCCGCTTGAGATTGAGCCGCTGATCCGCACCAGCCCGGAGGCGACGCGGATATCGACCGACGCGCTATCACCACCGGACGCGCTGGCGCTGCTGGAAGACTACCAGCCGGTGGGCGAGCCGCTGGCGATCGCCGCGCGCCTGAGCGGGGTGACCACGACGGTCTTCCCCGACGGCAACCCGTTCCCGGATTATCAGCGCGCGCCCCATGTGGGGGAGAGCCAAGTGCCGCTGGATATTATCCTGATGGCCGATTCCGATATGTTGGTGGATCGCTATTGGGTGCGTGAACAGCGTAACGCAGCCGGGCGCAGCTTCGTGCCGGTCAGCGATAACGGCGCCTTCTTGGTCAATGCGCTGGATTACCTATCAGGCTCCAGCGCGCTGATATCGCTGCGCAGCCGGGGCACGGGCAAGCGCCCGTTTGAGGTGATCCACGATATCCGCCGCGCCGCAGAACAGGAATTTCGCACGCGTGAGCGTCGCCTGCGTGAAGAGATGGCGGGGCTGGAAGAAAAGCTCGGCAAAATTCGCAATGGTGAAGCCGGCCCCGATATCTTGGAAGGGCGCAGCCCGGCAGACGCGGTGGAGAGCTTCACCGACCGGTTGCTTGAAACGAGGCGCAGCCTGCGCAGCGTCACCTTCCAATTGCGCGAAGAGGTGGAGGCGCTGAAATCACGCCTGGAATTCCTGAATATCGCGGCAATTCCCTTAGGCCTAATCGCCTTTGCCTTGCTGCTGGCGTTGGTGCGGTTTCGGCTGCGCCGGAAAGTGCAGGCGTGAACGGCGGAAGAATTCTGGCTTATAAGCCGGGATCTTGCGCCCGCATCAACCGGTCCGCCGCCTGACGGGCATAGCGCAGCATCAGGGCCTTGCGGCGGCTGGCATTCATTGTGCCCTCTGCCGCCGTCCGCTCAATCGCGGCACCATAGGCGTCTGCGATCACCAGCCCCACATCGTCGGGCAAGATATCGGTTGGGAAATCGATTGCGACGGCGAAATAAAATCGGTCGCAGAAGGGCAGATACTCCGTCCATTTCTCGTCGACGCGAAAATCCTCAACACCCGATTTAACTTCCACGATCGTCACCACGCCGGATCTGTCGATGGCCATGATATCGGCACGCCGCCCGGTCTTTAGTGTGACTTCCAACAGGCAGGACTGGCCGCGCTCGCGAAAGAATCGCACCGCGCCCCGGGTAACCGCCCCGGTCGTCGCCGGGCGGCCATTGGGTGGTGGGGGGATGATGTCGGGGTCGTCAGGGGCGTCTTCGTCGTTCATCAATTGCATGCTCGTATCAGGGGTGGCAGAGGGGAGGGAGTTTCCCTTACACTGCGAAGCTGAGGGGTCATTGTGTCAAGCTGTCCCGGACGCGCAAGGCGGTTCGGACGGCAATGGAAATGAAGGGTTATACGCGTGAAAAAAGTTCTAATCGGGGTCGGTGTTCTGGTCGTAGCGGCTGCCATCGGCTTATTCGTCCTGTTGTCCAATCTGGATTCGGTCATCAAGCAGGCGATCGAAAGCGTTGGGCCGAAGGTAACCCAGGTCGATGTGACCGTGGATGACGTGACGCTGGAAATCGCCGATGGCGCAGCCGCGATCCATGGCTTGTATATCGGCAATCCAAGCGGCTTCGACACCAAACGTGCGATGAGCTTGGGGCTGGTCAGTGTCCGGCTTGATACCGACACGGTCACCAGCGACGAAATCGTCATCCATGAGGTGGTGATCGACGCGCCGCAGATGACCTATGAGGTCGGCAATCCGCGCAGCAACTTCCAGCAAATTCAAAAAAATGTGGAAGATTTCATCGCCCAGAACGGCGGCGGTGGCGAAAGCGCGGCTTCGGACAGCGGCGGCGAAGGGCCGAAGCTAATCATCGAAAATCTCTATGTCCGCAATGCGCAAGTGGGCGTCAGCGCCCCCTTCCTGAAGGGCAAAGAGGTTGGCACGAAAATACCTGAAATCCACTTGACCGATATCGGCAAGGATTCGGGCGGTGCCACCCCGGCCCAGGTTGCCGCCGTGACGCTGGATGCGATTACCGAGCGTGTGATCGGGGCGGTCGGGCAGCTAAATCTGCAAGACATGATGGAAGGCGCTGTCGGGGATGCCGTGAAAGAAGGCGGTGATGCGGCCAAAAAGGCCGTCGATGATGCCGGCAAGGCCGCCGGTGACAGCATCGGCGGGGCGTTGAAAAGCCTGACCGGCGATTGAGCTGATCTGAGCTGATGAGTGGAGGGCGGGTGTTCCGGTCGGGCCGGTGTCTTATAGGCGCCGATCAGGTCGGGGCGCCCACCCGCCAGGCGACCTGCCCGCGACATTCATAGACGGGGCGCTTGTTATCGCGGGCGTGTAGCTCCTTGCGCTCCACGATCGCGATATTCTCAACCTCCACCGGGTCCATCATCTTATCCAAAACCCAGGCAAGGCGGGCGTCATGGCCATTTGGTCCTTGGCGCCCGGCTTGTTTCGGGTCGCCCAGATGCATCAGGATGCTGTCGGCCACTTTTGGCTGATCCTTGCAAATCTTATCGGCGGACGCGCGGTTGGGCAGGTCGATTTCGGCCACAACGGTTCGGAAATACCGACTTCCGCCGGCGGTCTCGCTGGGTGCCAAGATCGGGTTGGTGATCAGGGTCAGGGGGTCTTTTTCGGAAAAATCGCCAGCCGCTTCGCCACCCGACAAGCTGGGCACCGCATCGCCGAACAGCGCGACCAAACCTGTCGGCACCGCAAGGGCGGCGGTGATCAGGCTGGCGGCGAAAAGATACTCGGCTCGCATGGTTGCGGGTGCTCCTTCGTCTTTTGGCAGTTCCGCTACCCTGGCCGTCGGTGCGCTCATCTCGCGCAATCCATCAGCTTTAGGCCATCAGCTATAGGCGAGGCACTTTGCGTCCCACCGTTTCCGGCGGTTTGCCTTTGTCGAGACGGAGACGTGCTCCGCGCCGATCTGGGTATCAGAACACCACACCCCATCGATTCCCGCAGTGATTGGGGTCACAGGGGGGCGCGTTTTCTCAAAAACTCTTCAACGCTTTGCCGGATTGGGTCGAAATTCTACGCCGCACGGCCCCGGCGCACCATCACCAGATAGGCCAGCGCGGTTGGGAACATGGTCAGGCTGTAGATCGCGCCTGGGATCATCATCTCGCGGCTGCCCAGCAGGGTGAGCGCGACGAAGATCGCCAGCGTGCCGTTCTGCAGACCGCATTCCAGGGTGATTGCGCTGCGCTGCGCAGGCGCAAGCGCTGCGGCCCGCGCGATCATGGCTGCAAGGGCCAGCATCGCCAGGTTGAGCGCCAAGGTGACCGGGCCTGCCTGGATGAAATAGTGGATGACATTTTCCCGCTCACTCCAGATCGCGCCGGCGATGATGACGATGAACAGAACGGACGCAAGCGGCCGACCGATCCGCTCGATCCGCCGCGCGGCCTCTGGAAAGCGCCAGTTGACCGCCATGCCCACCAATACCGGGACCGTGGTGATCGCGAAAACCCCGCCCACGGTCCGGGCGACGGCGATCTCGGGTGCTTGGGTGCCCATAAAATGGACCAGCGCCAGCCCGACGATGATCGGCAGCGTCACCACCGAAAACAGGCTGATCGTTGCCGTTAGCGACACCGACAAGGCCGTGTCGGCGCGCGCGAGGTAGGTCAGAAGATTGGAGGTCACGCCGCCCGGACAGGCCGCCAGGATCATCACGCCGACGGCCAGCGCCGGGGCCATATCGATGGCCGAGACCAGCGCGAAGGCCACCGCCGGCAGCAGCAAGATCTGACAGGCCGCCCCGACCAGAAAGGCCTTGGGCCGCACAACCACCCGCCGGAAATCAGCCAGCGACAGCTCCAACCCGACCGTCACCATGATGATGGCCAGGGATACCGGCAGAAATACCTGCGCAATCACGCTGCTGTCCGCCATGTCCCACCCCGCCCTATGTCATGCGCCGCATCCGAAACCGTCCGGCGGCGATAATTGCCGATCCGCGCGGCGATTGCCAGCTAATCGGCGGCACCAAAGAACCCGCGGTTGTGTGGTCGAGCATAATAAGCGCCCATCAGCCGCGGTCCCGCCCTTCGAAGACGGAGGCTGGCGCATGGGGTTTTCGTTAGCCTGTAAAGAAACCGGCAAACGCCGTTAAGTCATTGGAAAATTTGGTGCGCCCGACAGGATTCGAACCTGTGACCTCCGCCTTCGGAGCTGGTTTAAGGACCTATCCGAATTGCACGATAGAGTACGCCAGAGCACGATAAAGCACTGTTCATTATAGACTTTCTGAATCGAAGCACCGAAGTCTCTATCCCGTGATAACCCCGGAATTTACTCCCGAGTGCTTACGTGGTGCTTACGCGAGATCCGGGTCCGACAGGGACTGAAACCATGACAAAGATCACGAAACGAACTGTAGACAGCGCCGAAGCCCAGACGAAGGACTATATTATATGGGACGACGAATTGCTTGGCTTCGGCTTACGCATCTTCCCTTCCGGCAAGCGTAGCTACGTCATCCAGTACCGAGCGCGCGGACGATCTCGACGCTATTCCATTGGCCTGCACGGTGTATGGACGCCCGAGACTGCGCGTCGCGAGGCGAAGGTGCGCTTGGGTGACGTGGCCCATGGCAATGATCCGGCAGCGGATCGAGAAGAAGAGCGTCGCGCAGTCACAGTTCGGGAACTTTGCGAACAGTATATCGCCGATATGGAAGCCGGTCTTGTTCTTGGTAAAGGCGGGCGGCCCAAGAAGGCGACCACGGTCGCGACGGATGTCGGCCGTATTCGCCGCCACATCATCCCTTTGCTCGGGACACGTCGGATCCAGGACATCACCAAGCCGGACATGAACAATCTGATGAAGGACATTATCGCAGGCAAGACACGCGTCGTGATGAAAACGAAAAAACTACGCGGCAAATCAATTGTGCGCGGTGGTAGCGGCACCGCGATACGGACCATGGGTCTTCTCGGCGGCATTTTTACCTATGCGATTGAAGCTGGAATCATCGATCAGAACCCTACCCACGGCCTCAAAAAGCCAAGGTACAAGGTGCGGGACCGGCGTTTGAGCGAGGGTGAGTATCGGACGCTCGGAAGAATATTGAAAGATGTTCAAGATGACCCTCATTTTGGTATCCACGCCGAAATTCTTCGTCTGATAGCACTGACCGGATGCAGACGCGGTGAAATTATAGGCTTGCGGTGGACCGAGGTCGATATCGAAGGAAGTTGCCTTCGACTGAAGGACAGCAAGGAGGGCGCGTCCGTCCGACCGGTTGGCCTACCGGTTATCGACTACCTCGAGGATGCGCGTTTGAAGCGTGATGGGACGTATGTGTTTCCTGGTCAGGGTGAGGACAATGCAGTCGGAAACTTCCCAAAAAGCTGGAAGAAGCTCTTCGCTGACACATCGCTCTGGGATGTGACACCTCATGTTTTGCGGCATAGCTTCGCCAGCATCGCTAATGACCTCGGCTTCACAGAGATCACCATCGCCGCCCTCATTGGACACGCCAAAGGCTCAGTTACCA
>Ga0307967_1000617_pt1 | contig 24405 bp, 24 predicted proteins | sample OrgLakmetagen648_FD_201828 | JGI IMG/M metagenome (GOLD analysis project Ga0307967, IMG submission 201828) | Saline water microbial communities from Organic Lake, Antarctica - #648 | ecosystem: Environmental > Aquatic > Non-marine Saline and Alkaline > Saline | place: Antarctica: Organic Lake... | reverse complement strand
ATGGGCTTTGAATGGCCGGATAACTGGGAAGAAAAGCCGCTGCTTGAGCGCGTATCCGGCAATACCGCGTATTTTATCGACGGTACCCGCAAGCGCGTGGACGCCATCATCCTGTGTACCGGCTACCTGCACCATTTCCCCTTCCTGCCCGACAGCCTGCGGCTGAAAACCAACAACCGCCTGTGGCCGCTCGACCTCTACCAGGGCGTGGTCTGGGAAGACAACCCGCAGATGTTTTATCTGGGCATGCAGGATCAGTGGTACACCTTCAACATGTTCGACGCCCAGGCCTGGTTTGTGCGCGACGTGATTCTCGGCCGCATCAGCCTGCCCGAAAAAGCCGAGATGCAACGCGACAGCGCCGAGTGGCGCGCCCGCGAAGAAGCGCTTGACGACGACGAAGCGATGATTCGCTTTCAGGGCGACTACGTCCACCGCCTGATCGAGCAGACCGACTACCCGAGCTTTGATATCGAAGGCGTCAACCAGACGTTCCTCGCCTGGGAGCAGCACAAGCACGACGGCATCATGACCTTCCGCGACCGCTCCTACCGCTCGCTGATGACCGGCACTCAGGCGCCGCCCCACCACACCCGCTGGCTTGATGCCATGGACGACTCGCTCGAGGCCTTCCTCAACGATCCGCGGGAAGACCGGCCCGCCTCGCGCAAAGCCAGGGCGACGTCCAGCTCGAAGAGCGCTTGATAGATATAGCCGTCCACAAGGCGCCTAAGCCATAGCGACCAAGAGGCCGCTGGCCTCCCATCGCCCAATAAATTGGCCTCCTACAAAACCCGATATGTGTAACGCATCATTGTAGGAGGGCAGCTACGCTGCGCGACCGGCATCGCCAGATGCCCTTGCTATCAGCGGCACAAAATCCGCACAAAAAAAGCGCCCCGCGGGGCGCTTTTTGCATCAACAACACTGCCTGAGGCGTTTATCAGGCCTTGAGCACGTAGCGCAGGATGTCCACTACCTGATCGGTGCTGGTGCACCAGGCTTGTGCTTCGGCGTCGACTTCCTTGAGCGGGTGGCCGATGTCTTCGTTGTGCAGCGTGACGTAGGGCTTGGCCAGCGCGGCGCAATAGCCGGCGTCAAAGGCGGCGTTCCACTGCTTGTACTTGTCGCCAAAGCGCACCACGACAAAGTCACTCTGCTCGATCAGCGTACGCGTACGGATGGAGTTGACCTTGGAGGACTTGTGGTCGCGCCAGAACTTCTGGCTTTCTTCACCGAGGTGATCGCCGGCGGCGTCGCTGGCGTCGTGATCAGTCACCGGCGCGGTGAATACCACGTCCAGCCCGGCCGCTTCGGCACCGCGCTGGATTTCGTCACGCCAATCGGTGTGAATCTCGCCGGAAAGATAAACGTAAAAACTCATGGTGATCTCCTGCTAGTGGTCACGAAACGACCCATGATAGCCCAAATCGCATTTATGGAAAATCCTTCCATAAAAACGACCGGCTATTTAGCCGTTGATGGGTACAAACACCGGCGCGCCGTTGACCTCAACGACCGTTAAGCGCTGGCGGTAAAGCCGCTCCAGCGCGGCGGGCTCCAGCATCGTTCGTGCTTCGCCCCAGCAGGCTTCGCCGTCGGGGTATAACAGCAGCACGTGACTGCACCAGCGGGCGGCAAGGTTGAGATCGTGCAGGCACAGCATCAACGTTTTGCCCGCTTTTGCCTGTTCGGCCATCAGCGCCATGACCGAGCTTTGATGGTGCAAATCCAGATGATTGGTGGGCTCATCGACCAGCCACACGGCGGGGTCTTGAGTCAGCACCGTGGCAATCGCCACGCGCTGGCGCTCACCGCCCGAGAGCGTATTCACCAGCCGCTCTTTCAGGTGCGCCACGTCCAGCCGTTCAAGCGCCGCCTCGGCGCGGGCCAGATCGTCGGCGCCTTCCCGTTGCCACGCCGACATATACGGGTGCCGGCCAATCAGCGCGGTTTCCAGTACCGTGGCGGGAAAGCCGTCCAGCCGTTCCTGAAACACCAGCCCCAGGCGCTGAGCAATTTTCCGGCGGCGCAGCTGCGTAAGCGGCGCGTCGTCAAGCGCGATGCTTCCTGCGCGCGGCGCGTTCAGCCCCGCAAGGGTGTGCAGCAGCGTGGTTTTTCCCGCGCCGTTGGGGCCCAGCACGCCCCACACCTGCCCCGGTTCAAGCGTCAGGCTGAGGGCGCGCCCGCTTGGGCGGTTGGGGATATCGATGACCAGATCACGAGTGGCAAGCACGCTCATCAGCGGCTCCGGTAAAGCAAGACAAGAAACGTCGGCACGCCGAGCAGCGCGGTAATCACGCCCACCGGCAGCTGCTCGGGGGCAATCACCGTGCGCGCCAGGGTATCGGCCAGCAGCAGCAGCGTGCCGCCGGCCAGCGCGCAGGCGGGCAGCGTCAGGCGCTGGTCGTTGCCCAACACCAGGCGCAGCATATGCGGCACCACTAGTCCGACAAAGCCGATGCTGCCAGCGGTAGTCACCGCCACCGCGGTCAGCAGGCTGGCCACGGCGTAAATGCCCCACTCCAGCGGACGGGCATCGACCCCCAGCGCGGCGGCCTGCTGCGGGCCACGGGCCAGCACGTTAAGGCTGCGCCCCAGCGGCAACAGCGCCACGCAGGTCACCAGCAGCAGTATCAGCGGCGGCCAGGGCGTGCGCGCGTAGGACAGATCGCCCATCAGCCAGTAGAGCATGCCGGGCAGGCGCTCGGCGGGCGTCATCGACAGCATCAGGGTAATCATCGCGCCCCAGCCCGAGGCCACCACCACGCCGGTCAGCAGCAATCGCGTGGGCGCCCAGCCGCCTTTGCCGTGGGCCAGCCCGAACACCAACAGCGTCGACACAAAGGCCCCGCCAAACGCCGACCCCGAGGCCCAGAGCCCGCCCGCACCCAGCAGCATGGCGCCCAGCGCGCCGATGGACGCGCCGCCGGAAAGCCCCAGTACGTAAGGATCAGCCAGCGGGTTGCGCAGCAGCACCTGCATCAGCGCGCCGGCCACGGCCAACAGCCCGCCCACGGCAAAGGCCGACAGCGCCCGAGGCAGGCGCAGCTCCACCACCATGGTGCGCGCCAGGCCGTCGCCGCCGCCTTGGGCAATCGCCCACAGCTGCTCAAGCGAAATGGACGCGCTGCCTATCCCCAGCGCGAGCGCCAGTGCCGCCAGCGCGCACAGCGCCAGCACCATCAAGGGCATCCCGGTACGGCTAAATCCTGTACGACCCAGCCCCGTGCGGCGCAGCATTACTCGGGCTCGTTACCGTGCCGCGCACGGTCAAGGCGTTCACAGAGCGCCTCGGCACCCTGCAGAAAACGCGGCGTGGGCCGCACCAGCCAGTCCGCCGGTACGGTAAAGAGATTGCCTTCAGCTACCGCAGTCATGCCTGGATACTGCTGCCAGTGGGCCAGCCAAGCGCTGCTCTTGTCATCACTATCAGCGTCGCCGCTGCGGCCGGTGATGATGACATCGGGATTGGCCTGGAGAACGGCCTCGTCGTCAAGGCGAGGCACCAGCCGGGGCTGATCGCCGAAGACGTTGACCCCGCCGCAGTCTTCGACCGCCCGGCCGATCAGGTGCTCTTTGTTGATACTCATCAGAGGGGCGTCCCACACCTGATAAAACACGCTGACCGGCTCCCGCTCGCTATAGCGGGCTTTCAGCTCGGCCATGCCGTCGCGAAAACGCTCGGCTTCCTCGCGGCCAATGGCGTCGCTGCCGGACAGATGCGCCAGCCGTTCAAGGGCTCTGGCCACACTTTCTGTTGTCCGCGGCTCAATGTAAAACACCGCCATATCAAGCGATTTCAGCGTTTTCAACTGCTCGTCGGGGTTACCCGTAACCCAGCCAATCACCAAATCCGGCTCAAGCCCCACCAGCGCTTCCAGATCAAGCCGGTTGTGGTTACCCACCGAGGGCAGCTGCCGGGCGGCGGGTGGATAGTCGCTGTGCGCTACCACGGCAACGACGTTTTCCCCCGCGCCGGCGGCAAAGGCCAGCTCGGTGGCACCGGGCGAGAGCGCGGCAATCCGCGATGCCGGCGCCTCAAGGCAGACCTCGCGCTCCAGATCATCCACTGCGCAGCGCTCGCTCTCTGCCTCTGTCTCTGCCTTGATATCGGCAACGGCAACGGCAACGGCGCTATTAGCTAGACATAGCCATAGCGCCGCTCCAGCGAGCGGCGTGAAGCGGCGTTGAAAGCGCTTATTGAGCACCGAAGCTCACGCTCAGATAGGCCGCACGGCCGGCGGCTTCGTAGCCCTTCACCGTCTTGTACTCCCGGTCGAGTGCGTCTTCGACGGTCAGGCGTGCAGACCATCCCGGGGAAAAAGCATAGCCCGCCCGAAGCTTGAGAGTCGTGGCGCCTGCCATGCGATCTTGATTAGCCTCATCGTCGTAGCGATGGTTCTGCGCAATCAGCGTGCCGCCAAGTGACCAGTCACCCAGCGCGCGATCGGCGTCAAAGCGCAGGCTCTGCGTGGAGCGCCGGATCAGACGCTTGTCTAGCTCACGGTTCTCGGGGTCGGTATAAGTCAGCGCCGCGCGCAGTGTCCAGTCGTCAATATCAACGCCCGCGGAGAGCTCTGCCCCGCGAATCCGCGCACGACTGACGTTTTTCGGCGTATCCACAAAGCCGTTACCGGAGGTATCGACGTTGGTGATCAGATCATCAATATTATTTTGGTACAGCGCCAAATCCCAAAAGCCGTGCGCTAGCTGCGCGCGAACCCCCAGCTCGATATTGTCCGAGGTTTCCGCCTTGAGGTCAGGGTTTTGAAAAGTACCTGGATAGTAGAGTTCGTCAAAGCTTGGCGCGCGAAAGGCGGTGGCGTAGCTGGCGCGCAGGGTGTGATGATCATCTAAGTCGTAACCCAGCGCCAGACCACCGGTCGCCTCGTCGCTGTAGGCCTGGTTATCGTCAAAACGTAGGCTGGCCTGGGCGGTAAAGGGCGAGAAATCTAACAGCGCCTGGGTAAAAACCGCGCGGTTGTAGCGGCTCTCAACGTCGTAGCCAACATCGCTGCCGTCCACGCTATCGTCCTGGTATTCGGCCCCGGCAATAAGCTGGTGGTTACCGATATCCCAGGTATTTTCCCAGCGTGTCGTGCGCGTCTGAGTCTCGAAAACGCTCCCCCCAAAGTCGTTATGATTTTCTTGCTCGTCGCGCGCTTCGCTCAACGTCAGCCGGCTAGACCAGCCACTGCTGATGGGGATCTCGCCATAGATACCGGCCACCTGCTGCACATAGTCGGTATCCGCCGGCCCAAACTGATCGAACTCGGTGTTGCCACGGGCCCGCAGCCCCAAAAGACCGAGCTCGACACCGCTGGAAAAAGTATGCGCAAGGCGCACCAAAGCAGAGGTATTGTCGTAGCCTTTGTCGCTCTCACCTTTGACGATTTCGTAGCCGTCGGTATCAAAGCGGCTGGCGGCGACGTGGTAGCTTGTGCCGCCGCTGCTGCCCGAAAGCGAAGCACTGGCGCGCTGGGTGTTGAAGCTGCCGCCGCCCAGCGAGAGGCTTGGAGTCGGCCGGCCTTCCCCCTGCGGGGTAAAAAGCTGCACTACGCCGCCCACGGCATCGGCGCCGTAGAGGCTACCTTTGGGGCCGCGCACAATTTCAGCGCTTTCGAACATACGCGGGTCAAGAAACTGCCAGGCAGCACCGCCGGTTGCCGCCGAGCGCAGACGAATACCGTCGATCATCAGCAGGCTCTGGTTATTCTTGGTGCCACGGATATACACGCCGCTGACCTTGCCAAACGTGCCGTTGGACGACACATCGACCCCCGGCTGGCCGCGTAGCAGGTCGGTGAGATCGGTGGGATCCTGGCGGCGCAACGTGGCTTCGTCCAATACGGTGACGGAAGACAGCGTTTCATCAGCGGTGCGCGGCGCCAGAGCTGCGGTAACCACCATCGGGTTGAGCGCCCCGGCGCTATCCGGTTCGCTCGGTACGTTAACGCTCTGGGCATGCACGGCCAGCGGGAGTGCGGCCAAACTGAAAGTCGCAAGCGTTTTGCCGGCGTGAAAACGGCCGGACTTGAAAAGACGGTTAGACATGAAAGATCCCTTGCTCATCGTGCTCACCCGCACGGAGTCATCATTTTTTGACCGGGCGGGGAAGATGAAGGGAGCAGCAGAGACCGGCGCCAGACGCGCCTTATCCGCCTGCCAACGCCCACCGCGCCACGGCTTGTGTACCGGGTTTATGTATCCGGTTTATATACCTGACCTCTCAGGCCGGTCTCCGGGCTGACGAGCAAAAGGGCGTTGGGTGTTTACGGCATGCGCACCTTTATTCCGCAGCGCCCTTCCCACGCGTTTTTTATACGTTGTAGATAAAAAAGCGGCGCAGTGGCATGCGTTGCGGTTGTCTCGATCACCGTTGCGGGGGCAGCGTCGGAATGGGCACCGACTTCCCGTTTCACCGCCGCACGTTGCGGCTGGCACCTGAGAAAGTGCGCGTAAACTAGCAAGTTGCATCGGCGAAAGCAACGCCACCGTGGGGTTACCCCTTCAAGGGCATGGCCAGCCCGTGGCGCACGTACCAAACGCGCTCGGCACGCGTCGCCGCGTCCTGATTGAACCAGCCGTTAAGGTCGCGCAGGCGGCGCAGGCACCGCCGATGAATAGCTGCACTGCCATTCGCCTGCTCCCTTGTCTGCTTGGTCGGTGGCTCGGTCTGTTTGATCGGTGGAGTGAGTCGGCTGATAGCGAAGCTGCCAGCGTCGTCCTTCGGCCTGATTCACGGTGGAGTCCCAGAAGGCCACGCGCTCAAAGCGCCGGCGTAGCTCGCGGATCACCCCGCCGTGAGCCACGGCGAGGACTTTCACCGGCTCTGTCTTGACCGATTCTGTTGAGCCGGTTTGCATCGCCGCTCGGGCAACACCGGCACGCCGTCGCGGGCGGCCTGCGACCATTCGAGCGTCTGGCGGCAGCGCGTCAGATCGCTGGTATAAATCAGCTCAAAGCGCTCGCTTTCAAGGCCTTGGCGCAGGCGCAACAGTGCCGCTTCGGCTTCGGGAAACACCAACGGAATATCGCGCTGGCCCTGATAGCGGCGCTCCAGGTTCCAGGCGGTCATCCCGTGGCGAACTGCCACAAGCTCCACAGACACAGCAAAAGCCATCGTTATCCTCCTTCCGTCTGATTGTTTCTATGCAACTTGACTCTATTCAAACAATATCCCAGCTTGATTAAGCGGCGCACGATGTTTGGTCCTAGCCAACAATGACAATAAGGCCCGTCCGGCGATATCTCAGCCGGTCTGCGGGCCAGCCAGGAGTTCTACAATGAAGAAACGCCCCACTGATACCAAAGCCCGTGGCATCCACGAGCTCTATTCCGACGACCCTGAAATGGCCGATAAACAGCTCTGGGATCGTGAAGTCGACCCGACCAGTCGCCGCGGCTTTTTGAAACGCTCGAGCTTACTGGCCATGGCCGCCGCCGTCGGCGGCTCGATTCCCTTTGCCAATCATATGCCCGGCGGACTGATCCCGGCGGCGTTGGCCCAGAGCAACGAGTCCTTCCAACTGAAGGGCAAGGAAGGGCTGACCGTCCTCAATGACCGGCCGATTAACGCCGAAACGCCGCCTCATCTGCTCGACGATGACATCACCCCGGCCCGGCACATGTTCGTGCGCAACAACGGCATTCCACCGGCGATAGCAGACATCGATGCGGATACCTGGCAGCTCGAAATCGGCGGAGAGTCCTGCAAAAACCCGCAGAGCTTCAGCATTGCCGAGCTCAAGGAGCAGTTCGAGCACCACACCTACCAGCTACAGGTGGAATGTGGTGGCAATGGCCGCAGCGAGTTCGTGCCCTCGGCCAGCGGCAACCAGTGGACGACCGGCGCAGTGGCCTGCCCGACCTTTACCGGCGTGCGCCTGCGCGATGTGCTTGAGGCCTGCGGCATCGCCGACGACGCCGTCTATACCGGTAACTATGGCGCTGACGCCCATGCCAGCGGCAACCCCGATAAAGACGCCATTTCACGCGGCGTGCCCATCGAGAAAGCTCTGGAAGATGAGTCACTGATCGCCTGGGCGATGAATGGCGAGGACATACCTTATCTCAACGGCTATCCGCTACGCGTCGTGTGCGGCGGCTGGCCGGGGTCGGTCTCGGGAAAGTGGTTAAAACGCATTGTGATCCGCAATCAAAAACACGACGGCACCAAGATGGCCGCGCCTTCCTATAGCGTACCCCAACATCCCGTGGCGCCGGGCAGTCAGGTACCGCTGGAAGACTTTGTGACCATCCAGTCGATGCCGGTGAAATCTCTGGTGACGTTTCCGCAGTCCGGGGCCGACCAGGCGCTTGGCGAAGCGATGACGGTGCGCGGCCATGCCTGGGCCGGCGATCTGGCGGTGAAAAAAGTGCAGGTGTCCATCGACTTCGGGGCCACGTGGCACGACGCTGAACTGAAAAACCCGCCCAACCGCTTGGCCTGGCAGCGCTGGACCACCTCGGTCGAGTTTCCCGAGCCCGGCTACTTTGAAGTCTGGGCCAGAGCCACCGACGAGAACGGCCTTTCTCAGCCCATGGTGGTGCCGGGCTGGAACCCCAAGGGCTATCTCAATAACGCCTGCCATCGCATTGCGGTTCAGGTGGCCGAGGAGGTCTCATGAACACCTCATTCATGAACACCTCATTTCAGTGGGGCAAGGCAGCGCTGATCGCCATGCTGATCGGTCTGCCGGCCGGCGCTCTGGCTCAGGAAACTGATCCCGACACGGGTTTTATCCAGGCTGAAGGCTGGCAAGCGACCAAGGCCAACTGCACCGTCTGCCATTCCGCCAAGCTGGTTACCCAGAACAGCGGCTCGCGCAACCATTGGCAGTCGCTGATCCGCTGGATGCAAAAAACCCAAGGGCTCTGGCAGTTCCAGCCCGAGATGGAAGCCACCATTCTCGACTATCTAGCCAGCAATTATGGGCCCAAGGAAGATGCCCGCCGCCCGCCTCTACCCAGAGCGCTCATGCCAGACAACCCTTATCCGACGGTGTCCGACTCTGATTGACGCCGCCAAGGCCCCGAAAGGGGCCTGTTCGCAGCAAGTGCCGGTGACCATTCACTTAAGCCCGTGAGGACAGCCGGCAGCGCGACAAAGAGACTCAACGCCGCTTAATGGTGAAAGCGTTCGGCGGCCTGTTTGGCCAGATCGCGGATGCCGTCCCAGTCTTCAGCGTCAACCAGCGCCTTGGGCGTCAGCCAGGTGCCGCCTACGCACATGACGCTGTCCAGCGCCAGGTAATCTCCGGCGTTGTCGACGTTAATGCCACCAGTGGGACAAAAACGCGCGTCGGCAAGCGGTGCGCTAAAGGCCTTGAGCGCGGCCACGCCGCCGCTGGCCTCGGCGGGAAAGAACTTGAAACGGCGGTAGCCGTACTGCCAGCCGGTCATCACTTCGGAGACGCTTGCCACGCCCGGTAGCATTGGCACCGGGCTTTCAATGCCGTAGCGATACAGCGCTTCGGTCGCGCCCGGGGTCACCACAAAATCCGCCCCCGCCTGCTCGGCCTGACGATACTGCGCCGGCGTCAGCACCGTGCCCACGCCAATGCTCGCACCCGGCAGCGCTTCGCGTATGCGCGCCACGGCGTCAAGCGCGCAGGCGGTGCGCAGCGTGATTTCCAGTACCTGCAGGCCACCTTCCACCAGCGCCCGGGCAATGGGCACGGCGTCTTCCAGCCGCTCGATGGTAATCACCGGCAATACTTCGGCCTTCAGGCAGATGCTGTCGAGTTCGGCGGTACGCGTTGAGGGCAACTGTTTATCAATCATTAAACGTCTCCAACATATTAAAAATTATCATTATTCAGTAAGAACCCTGTTCATCATGCCTGATCTCGGGGCATGGCGGCACACCCACATGACACCGTTGGCCTCAGGGCGCCCAGTAAATCGCCAGCGGGCAGGCTAAAAACGCGCGGATCGGCAGCTCGCGGGCATCATCGCCGGGCAGCGCTCGGGCCAGCACGTCGCGCTTGGCATCGCCGGTAATGTGCAGAAAGTGCCGCCGCGCACGGTGCAAGCGGTCGGCCGAGAGCGTGATACGCGGCTGGCGCTGGCTGGGTGCCCGCACCGCCACCAGTGGATCGCGGGTGGCAAGCGCCAGCTCAAGCTCGGGGCTATCGGCAAATATGGAGGCGGTATGGCCGTCGGTTCCCATGCCCAGCACCACGACGCTTGCCGGCCAGGCCAGCGCCTCGAGACGTGCCGCCGCTTCCTCGGCACCTTCTTCCGGCGTGCCGGCGGCGGTTTTCAGGCCCACAAACCGTGCGGCGGCGGCTTCATGCTGCAGCAGCTCCTCGCGCACCAAACGGGCATTACTATCGGAATCACTTTCTTCCACCCAACGCTCGTCGGCAAGCGTTACGTCAACCCGCGCCCACTCCAACGGCGTTGCCGCCAACGCGCGAAAAAACGCCACCGGCGTAGAGCCACCGGAGACGACCAGCAACGCGCGCGGCTGATGGCGCAGATCTTCTGCCAGGGCGCTGGCGACGGCTTCGGCCAGCTGCCCGGCAAGGGCTTCTCGGGGGTCGCTCATGTCAGCACTCTTTTCATATCAGTAATCCTCGTACCAGCTGCGTCCGTCCTGGGTAATCATGGCGATGGACGCCACCGGCCCCCATGAGCCCGCGGGGTAGCGCCGAGGCGGCGTACTGCGCGCCTGCCAACTTTCGCTCAGCTGCTCGCACCAGCGCCAGGCATGCTCAACTTCATCACGACGCACAAATAAGTACTGCCGGCCTTTCATGACCTCCAGCAGCAGGCGCTCGTAGGCGTCGGGAATACGCGACTTGGGAAACGCATTGTTGAAATCCAGATGCAGCGGGCCGGTACGCAGGCGCATGCCTTTGTCCAGCCCGCTGTCTTTGGTCAGCACCTGAAGCGCGATGCCTTCGTCCGGCTGCAGGCGGATCACCAGCTTGTTGGCCGCCAGACTGCGCTGGTCGGGATCGAAGATATAGTGCGGCTGCTGACGAAAATGGATCACTATCTGGGAGAGCTTTTCCGGCAGGCGCTTGCCGGTGCGCAGATAAAACGGCACCCCCGCCCAGCGCCAGTTGGCCACCTCGGTTTTTAGCGCAACAAAGGTCTCAGTGTGGCTTTGCGGATTGGCGCCGTCTTCCTCCAGGTAACTAGGCACCGGCTGGCCGTCGCTGGTGCCGGCAATATACTGGCCGCGCACCACGTCGCGCTCCTGGGCTTCCGGCGTCAATGGTTTGAGCGCCTTGAGCACCTTGACCTTTTCATCGCGGATGGCGTCGGCGTCCAGATTGGAAGGCGGGTCCATGGCAATCAGGCAGAGCAGCTGCAACAGGTGGTTCTGCACCATATCGCGCAGCTGGCCGGCGTCGTCAAAATAGCCCCAGCGGCCTTCGATGCCGACTTTTTCAGCGACGGTAATTTCCACGTGGGAAATGTGGTTCTGGTTCCACTGGTTGCCAAACAGCGGGTTGGCAAAGCGCAGCGCAATCAGGTTTTGCACCGTTTCCTTGCCCAAATAGTGGTCGATGCGATAAATCTGCTTTTCGGGGAAAACCTCGCCAATGGCATCGTTGACCGCGTTGGAGGACGCCAAATCATGCCCCACGGGCTTTTCCACCACCACGCGATCGTGCTCACCCAGGCTGCCGCTTTGCTGCAAATAGCCGCAAATATCGCCATAAAGCCGCGCCCCGACGGATAAATACACCACCATCGGCCGCGTGGCCGTGCCGCGCCAATCGCCCACGGCGGCATAGTCCGCCGCCTGGGTAAACTCCAACGGACTGTAATCCAACCGGCGTAAAAACCGCGTGCGGCTCTCGGCATCCTGCTCGTCATCTGTCAGGCGCGCATCGAGGGCATCGGCCACCAGCTGGCGAAACGATGCCGTATCGTGGGCGTGGCGCGATAGCCCGAGAATCCGCGTGTCAGCGGCGAGCAGCGCTTCGCGGTCAAGCTGGTAAAGCGCGGGCAACAGCTTGCCCTGGGCAAGGTCGCCCAGCGCGCCAAACAGCGCCAGATCAATGGCGTGACTAACATCGCCGAACGGTTCGGTTGATGCACTTCGGGGCTGGCTCATGGGCGCTCCTGTTGCCAAAAACAGTGAAAAACCGGGCGTTAAAAAAGCATCGTCACTTGTCGCACGCCTGCATGGCAAGGGCGGTATCCAGCATGCGATTGGAAAAGCCCCATTCGTTGTCGTACCAGGCCATGACCTTGACCAGGCGGCCGTTGACCCGGGTGTGGTTCTGATCAAATACGCAGGAATGGGCATCGTGGTTGAAATCGATCGAGACCAGCGGCTGCGCGTTGACGTCCATGACGCCTGAGTGCTCCGCCGCCTGCGCCACAATCGCATTGACTTCCGCGACGCTGGTATCTCGCGCCACGGTAAAGGTAACGTCGACCAGCGAGACGTTGATCACCGGCACGCGCACGGCGAGGCCGTCGAGCTTGCCGTCAAGCGCTGGCAGCACCTTGCCGACCGCCGCCGCGGCGCCGGTCTGGGTCGGAATCATCGACTGGGTGGCGCTGCGCGCGCGGTACGGATCCTTGTGCCAGGTGTCCGACAGGTGCTGGTCGTTGGTGTAGGCGTGAATGGTGGTCATCAGCCCGCTTTCAATGCCCAGCGCAGCGTCCAGCGCCTGGGCCAGCGGCGCCAGACAGTTGGTGGTGCAGGAGGCATTGGAGACCACCGTATGCGTCGCGCGCAGCACGTCGTCGTTCACCCCGAACACCACGGTTGCATCAGCGTCGGGGCACGGCGCTGAAATCAGCACCCGGCGTGCGCCGGCGGCAAGGTGGCCGGCGGCGGCCTCGCGGCGGGTAAACAGGCCGGTGCATTCCAGCACGATGTCCACGTTATGCGCCTGCCACGGCAGCGCACGGGGGTCGCGTTCGGCCAGCATCGCGATACGATCATCGCCTACGCTAATGCTTTGTTCGTCATGGCTCACCGGCAGGTTAAAGTGGCCGTGCACGCTATCATGACGCAGCAGGTGCGCATTGAGCGCGGGATCACCCAGGTCGTTGATCGCCACCACGCGAACGCGCTCGCGATAGCCGTTTTCATACAGCGCCCGCAGCACGTTGCGTCCAATCCGCCCAAAGCCGTTAATGGCGATATTAAATGTCATCCGTTTGTCCTTTAATAAGGCTGACAGGTATCTACTAGGCTCGCACACATTGATCAGGAGAAACATCATGCACAATGCCCGCCCTACCCGCCAGGCAACGCGCACCCTGCCGGCGCGCAAACGTATTGCCCTTATCGCCCACGACGGCAAGAAAAGCGAGCTTCTGGAATGGGCGAGCCGCTGGCAGGAAACGCTGCAACAGCATCAGCTGGTGGGCACCGGCACCACGGCCGGCAAGCTGCAAACGCATCTGGGGCTGAACGTTGAAGGCCTGATGAGCGGCCCGCTGGGCGGCGATCAGCAAATGGGCGCGCGGATTGCCGAACAGGCGCTGGACGTGCTGATTTTCTTCTGGGACCCGTTCGCCCCGCAGCCCCACGACCCCGACGTCAAGGCGTTGCTGCGTCTGGCCGCGCTGTGGAACGTGCCGGTGGCCTGTAACGCCGCCAGCGCCGACTTCATTCTGTCATCCGACTACCTGGCCAAGGACTATACGATATCGATCCCCGACGCCAATACCTGGGCAAGCGATCGCCGCGAGACATAAACACAGGGTCAAACGCGCTTACGCTACGCTGACCTGATAGCCGGTAAATTTGCGCAGGTTGATCACGCCGGTATCGAGCATTAGGTACTGGCCCTTGATGCCCAACAGCACGCCTTCAATTTTCGGGGTTTTATCCAGGTTGTGCGACACCACTTTGGTAGGGAAAGTCCGTACCGGATACGTGAAGGCCTGCGCCCGGGCATCCAGCCGGCGGATGGCATCACCACCGTGGGTGTCCCGCAGCGCATCCAGCCTCGGTGCAAACTGTGCCAGTAAACGATCACGTTCGGCGTACAGATCAAGCATTGCCACGTCGCCCTTGAGCATGGCGCGCCAGTTGGTGCGATCAGACACCGCCTCTTTCAGCAGCACCTCGGCAAATCCCGCCTGCTGGCGGGTGGCCACTTCGAGTATGGGTAGCCCCTGAATGGCGCCTTGATCCAGCCAGCGGGTGGGCAGCTGGGTTTTGCGGGTAATTCCGACTTTCAGCCCCGATGAGTTCGCCAGATACACAACGTGTGGCGTAAAGCAGTTGGCCTCGCCCCACTCGGGCTCGCGGCAGGTGCCTTGAAAGTAGTGGCAAAGCTCGGGCTTGACGATACACATATCGCACCGCGCCAGGCGTTTGAAGCACGGGTAGCAGTGGCCCTGACCAAAGCTTTTGCGGGTGTTGCGCCCGCAGTTGGTACACGCAATTTCACCGTGCCATTCAAGGCTCAGCGGCATACCGATACGCGCATTCAGCCCAACCTCGTGTTCACCGATCCGTAGCCGGTACTCAACGGTGCCGGCCGAATCGGCGCCGGGCACTGCAGCCATTTTTTGCAGCCCGCCCGAGAGCATTTCAGCGGCCACCGGTGGCATCCCGGCCAAGCCCGGCCATTTCCGGGGACACGCCGCTGCCGTCGGCACCGGCACCGCAGGTGCGCTGCTGCAAATAGCCCACGCGGGCTTCTTCGGGCACCCTGTTCTCCACTTCGTAACGCATGACTGCCTCCAGGCACAGTCTGGTCTGCTCTGATGTCAGCAGCTTGCCGTCCGGCCACTTTCTCAATGCCACCGCCTGCTTGAGGCTTGTATAGATTGACGGCGTCATTTGGCTGATCATTTTCTCGAAGGTCATATCGCTCATGGCAAGCTCCGGCGAGGTGGTATTCGCTGTCGGCAGCCGTACAAAACGGCGCCCGTAAACCCGCCCAGCATACCATTGCGCTATACAAAAAAACCCCCGGCACCAAGGCCGGGGGTTATTACACAATAAGAATAGTTGCACGAGTTTACATACAGTCAATGAGTACCTTGAGTCGATTGTTAACACCACATGGTGAGCACAGGCGCTTTTCAGGCGAACCCTAGGAGCCCGAACGAAGGCGCCGTATGGAGGCATGCCAACCGGTAGCAAGCCCGACAACCAGCCCGCCCAGGTGCGCCTCATTGGCCACGTTGCCAAAGCCTACCTTGCCCGCTAGCGCCGTCATGGTGAACACCCCGAGCATGAAGACGACCAGCATCGTCGGCACGAAAAAACCGCTTTGTGGTACGCGGCGCGACATCAGCCATACGTGGCCCAACAGCGCATAGACCACGCCCGACATACCGCCAAACAGTGCCGTACCCGTGGCGTATTGGGCCAGATTGGCACCCACGCCGGCGACCAGTAGCAGCGTCAGCATCCAGCGGCTGCCCTGCAGCGTTTCGACCTGGCGGCCGAAATACCAGACCCACATCAGGTTGAAAATCAGATGCGTCCAGCCAAAGTGCAAAAACGCCGGGGATAACAGCCGCCATATCTGGCCGCTGGCCAGCGTCTGGCTTAGCGAGCCAAACACCAGCTCGTCGCCGGAGATGCCGACCGGCACGATGGTCAAACTGACAATCAGCCAGTCGCCAAACACGCTGATCAACGCAAACACCGCAACGCTCAGGGCCACCATCGCCGCGGTGACCGGCACGCGCTTGATTAACCCCAGCGACAGCGAGTTAACCATGCCCCGGGGCTGAGGGCGCGGGCGGTCAAGCGTATCCAGCGGCTCGCCGCGCTGCCAGCGCCCCACTACCTCTTGCAGCGCATCATGCTGAGCCGGGTTGGCCAGCCACAGAAGCTGACCGTCAGCCTCTTGGGTAATACGGTGGCTGATGCGTTGCTGCCAAAGCGTCTGGCGCAGCGTACGCGTATCGGCATCGTGGGGCAGAAGCATAACGGGCTGCATGGCGCTCTCTTTATGTCCAGACGAAAAAAACCGGCGGTGGAAGCCGCCGGATAAAGCAAGGGATCATTCAAGGGAACACTTACTATGAGGGCCGGCAGCAGGCAAAGTTCACTCATTATCGCAAAAAATGTCAGTTTTTCTAAAACCGACGCTGTGTCGCTGCATCAGCCTGACAGCAGGCTCTCTTCACGGGGCACGCGCACCCAGACAAAACGGTCGGCGTTCAGCGTTTGCTCGCCGCTCCAGCGGTACGCTACCAGGCGCCCGTACTTCACTGCACTGTAGTCCAGGCAGGCAATATTGTGCGTTGGCAGCGACGGCACGCCCTCGCACCAGTAATGGCCAATAAACAGCGGCGGCTGATCACTGCCGTAGTAGCTCAAGCGCTGGCGCTCACCCGGCTCAAGCAGCCGGGCTTCCAGATCACCCGGCAGGTTGTCCGGCTGAAACACCACATCGCCCCAGACCAACGGTTCTTTGCTCCAGAAATGCGCGCGGAAACTCCGGCGCGTAAAGCCGTCGCCGGAATGGATCTCGACGTCACCCGGCAGCGGGATGTTCGCTCCGCGCGTCAGCCGGTCAAGAATGCTGAACGCCTCGGTCGAGGCATCGGTCGACTCTTCTAGAAACGCATCGTCCATACAGGCGTTGGGGTGGCGCTGTTTTAATCTCGAGATCAGCGTCTCATCCCAGCAGGCGTGAACCACGCGAATACCATCGATCTCCAGACACAGTGGAATGGTCTTGAACCACGCCAAGGTGTCTTCCCACTCGTTGGTATAGTCGTAATACTGCTCCAGCGTTTCACGAATCAGACGATTATTGCGCGGCGTATGCTCGCGCAGCCAGCGCTTACCGCTGCCGGCTGGCCCCGGATAAGAATAGGCCAGCGCGTTATATTCATGGTTACCCATGACGATATGCGCCTCGCCCTCTTCCACCATACGCCGGGCAATGGTCACCGAAAGACGAATACGCGGGCCGCGGTCAATCAAATCCCCGAGAAAAATCACTTTCCGCCGCGGATGCCGGTATACGCCGCCGCGTTGCTCGTAGCCCATTTTCTCCAGCAGTGTAACCAGCGTCGCGCCGCAGCCATGAACATCGCCAATTAAATCGTAGCCTTCCAGCCGTGGCCTGCCTTGCGGGGTGTTGTGCATGATTAATCTCCCAGCCGATGGCTCCAGCCCAGCTTACTGCGCAGCACTTCGTAAAAATTATGCCCGAGCGGGTGCACCAGCTGTACCCGTTCCGGCTTGCGTTTTACCACCAGCACGTCGTCGGGCTTGGCCACCGCGCGGGTCTGGCCGTCGCAGCTGATATGCGGATAGGTCAGGTTGGTTTCGCCAATATGAATGCGGATCTCGCTGGCCGCGTCCAACACCACCGGCCGGCTGGACAGCGTATGCGGAAACATCGGCACCAGTGTTACCACGTCGAGCTTGGGGTGCATGATCGGCCCCCCGCCGGAAAGCGCATAGGCCGTGGAACCGGTGGGTGTGGCGACGATCAGGCCGTCGCTGCGCTGGCTATAAACAAACTGGCCATCGACAAACAGCTCGAATTCAATCATGCGCACGGCCTTACCCGAATGCACCACGACTTCGTTGAGCGCTTCGCCGTGGCCGACCGCAACGCCGTTACGGTAAAGCTCGGCATCCAGCAGAAAGCGCTCTTCGCGCTCAAAGTGGCCGGCCAGCACCTCACCGACGCGGGCTTCCAGCTCGTCGGGTGAAATATCGGTCAGAAACCCCAGGCGACCGCGATTCACGCCCAGGATCAACGTGCCGGTCTCACACAGCGTGCGCGCCGCGCCCAACAGGCTGCCGTCGCCGCCCACCACAATCACCAGATCGCACAGCTCGCCCAGTGCCCGGCGGCTGGTTTCCGGCAAGCCGTGGTCAGTCACGACCGTAGCCGTGCGGTCTTCGATCACCACGTGATAGTCGCGCTCGGTCAAGTAGCGAATCAAACGCTGGAGAGAATCCACGACCTTGTCGCTGCCCAGCCGGCCGATCAGACCGATGGTGGCAAAAGGCCGCTTACCGCTATCATCAGGCGGTGCGCCGGTAGCAGAAGCTGTGTCAGTCATTAAGGCAACCCATTAACATCGGCCTGCATTATGTCGGCCCAGGCGGCGGCGAGCAAATAGGCTTAAGTCGTGGCACGTGCCTCGCTCAGGCCACCGCGGCTTTGCGCCCGCGATAAAGCCGCTGGTTGATCCACAGCGAAAGGCCAATAATCGCCCCACCCAGCGCCAAGCGGCCAAGATCGGCCTCGCGATTCCACAACACCAAATTGACCAGTAGCCCCGCAGGCACCAGCGCGTTGTTCATGATCGCCAGCGTGCCCGCATTTACCTTGACCGCGCCGCGGTTCCAGAGAAAATAGCCGCCGCCCGAGGCGGCGAGCCCCAGCCACACAAGCACCAGCCATTGGTGGCCTGCAGTAGGCAAAGCGGCCGCATTGCCCAGCAATAAAAACGCGGGCAGCGCTACTGCGAGTGCGCCGAGAAAAAACCAGCCGAAGACGTTATGCCACGGCAGCGTTTCGGGCAGGGTAACGGCCAGCCGTCGGTAGCCCACCTGCCCCAGCGCAAAACACAGATTGGCGCCCTGCACCACGAAAAACCCCAGCCAGAAACCGGCATTAACGCCGTCGTAGCGGATTACCGCCGCGCCCAGCACGGCCAGCAGTGCCGTGAGCAAATAAAGCGGCGTAAATCGGCCAAACAGCAGGTCGTCAAGCAGCGCGATATACACCGGCGTAAAGACGGTAAACAGCAGCACTTCGGGCACCGACAGCAGCAGAAACGACTGATAAAAAAACAGGTACATGACGCCCAGCTGCAGCGCGCCGATCACCATGAGCGCCAGCCGCTTTTTGCCCTGCAGCAGGTGCGGGCGCAAAAACGGCAGAAAGACCAGCGTCGCCAGCAACACCCGCACCAACACGGCGAAATAGCTGTCGACCTGACCGGCCAGATAGGCGCCAATCAGCGAAAACGAAAATGCCCACAGCGCCGTCACGCCAATAAGATAGCTCACGGTAAACCTCGTTATAAAAAAACGTTTACCCGAGTATACCGGCTTGCCGTGCGCTGCCCAACGCCATTAGCGGCGGCGCAGCCAGGTGATCGCATAGATGATGCCCGGCACCCACAGCAGCAGAGTCAGGGCGATGCTGATCGCGATCCGCTGCCCGCCGCCGCCGCTCAACCCGACGGCCAGCGGCGGGAACAGCACGGCCAGCGCGGCGTAAGCAGCGTTGAGCACCGCGGGCTCATCGTCAGCGGGCGCGGCGGGCATATCCAGCTCGGCCGCCTGGCCGGGCACCGGCGGCGTGAAGTGCCCCACCGCCGCGCTGGCCGATGCCTGCGCGGGTTCTGGGTCGGGGGCGGGTTCGTTCGACTCAGGCTCACTCTCGGGCACCGCTGCAGGTGGCTGCTCTGCCCGGCGGTGGGCCTGCTTGTTGATTTTCTGCTCCAGCGACGCCGCATCTTCGGCCAGCTCGTCGTGATAACGCTCCCAGTCCTCCCAGTCGTGGGGCGTGCCCGTGATGGGCCGGTGGTCACCGGCGCCACGGGCGCGTTCCCAGGCTTTCTCTTCCAGGGTATTAGGACGATCCGGGTCGCGGTCCAGCGCAACGCCCTTCCGGCTCAAGTATTCGCGTGCATCCATCAGCGTACTCCTGGCGGGTGAAAATCAATGAAATAGGCTAGTTTTATAAATGATGGCCGCTGCTGCGTTCTTCAACCACGATTCGTGTCAGGAGCATTATTATGGCTCAGAAAACGCCGGATGTTGTTCGCGACATCATGTCCCGGGACTGCTACCGGGTATCGCCGGAAACCTCAATCACCACACTTGCCCAGGGTTTGACGCTACATCGCCTGCCCGGCGCACCGGTCGTCGATGGCGCGGATCGTCTGGTGGGCTTTATTTCCGAGCAGGATGTGATCGGCCAGGTACTGGATAGCGTTTATAATGACGGCGAAGCGCCGCTGGTCAAAGAACTGATGCGCAACGACGTGCTCAGCGTTACGCCCAACAAATCCATTACCGACCTGGCTCAGGAAATGCTTGGCGCCAAGCCCAAGATTTACCCGGTCGTGGAGCAGCAGCGCCTCGTCGGCATTGTCACGCGGCGCGACATCCTGATGGCCCTGCTCAATACGCGGCGCCATTGATGTATTCGCAAGACTCGGTCCTTCGGCATGCTGAAGACGTAACAATATGGCATACATAAAAAAACGCTGCCCGTAGGCAGCGTAAACAAGGGATCGAAAACAATAAACCAGTCCAACAATTCTCGCGCTGATCCTCCTGTCACGGTGATCAATGCAACAGCCTTTGCCACTGCTATCGCTATGCTGCCTGTAAACTATCAGACACCGTTATCAACAAAAGTTCGCTTGCCCGACAAATTTTCTCGCGTTGCGTGTCAGCGTATGATGTACGTTTGCTTCACACGTCCCTGTACATATGACGTTCCTGTAACGTACATGACATCCCGTACACGCAATTCCGGAGCCGTTTCATGGCGCTTTATTTGCTGGTGTTTGGCGTTTGCCTGCTGGTCATCGGCAGCACGGTGGTCATTTTGCTGTCGACCCGTACGCCGCGCTATCGCACCGAATCACACCACCTGCTGGACGTGTTTGACAAGGCGCTGGCAAGCCAGGTCAGCGAAAGCGAATGGCACACGCTGATCGGCTATCCGATTCGTCACGATGAGTATCTGGAAGGCGTACGCCGCCGTGCCGTGCACCTTATGGAAGAGCATGGCCGCCGCTGGCAGATTGCCCAGGGCAAGCCCCTGTTGAATACGCGCGGGCAGTCCGAGCTTCAGGCGCTGCGCGACCACCTGGCCGCACGCATGGCCCTGCGCCAACCTTAACCCTCGAGGAGGTCGCCATGCTCAGCACCATTCGCGCGCTGCCGCTGGACACCGCTACCCGGCATCACGCGCACGCTTTTCATCAGATCGTAATTACGCTCTGCGGCACCGCACGCTTTGAAATCGAGGGGCTCGGCGGGCGGCTGGATGCCTACGCCGGCTGCATCGTGCCGGCCAACTGCGAGCACTACTATTCAGGCAATTCTGATAACCGCCAGCTCATTCTTGACCTTCCCCCCGAAGCCCCGGCGCTTTGTGGTGATCATCGCGAACTGGCCGCGTTGTTTGACGCCCCGCGCTTTTTTACGCTGGATGGCGCCCTGCGGCATTACATGGCATTTATGGAAAGTGAGCTTGGCCGCACCGTGCACCTAAACAGCGACACCATGCGCCACGACCGCTTGGCGGTCGCCTTTCTCGGCGCGCTGATGTCACGGCTGGGCCCAAGCACTGTGCACATACCCAAGCGCTTAAACCTGACGCATATCCAGCGCTACATTGAACGCCATCTGGCCGAGCCGCTACGCGTGGCCGACCTGGCAAGTCTGGCATGCCTGAGCGAGGCACATTTCTCCACCCGGTTTCGTCGCCAAACCGGGCTTTCACCGTGGCAGTACGTGCGCCGCGAGCGCCTGGGCACAGCCCGCCAGATGATCCTGCAAAGCGCCCTGCCGCTGACCGACATCGCCCTGCAAACCGGTTTTGCCAGTCAAAGCACGCTGTCTCACGCTTTTCGCCGCTGTTTTGGCGTATCGCCACGTCAGCTACGTCGTCAAACCGTTCGTCAAACCAAAGCGTCACAGACTAATGTCTCATGCGCTTCGAGTCCCCTCGCTGGCGATAAGATTCAAACTCCACTAAAGTCCTAAAAAGCCTTTGTGGTAAAGCGCTTACAATGAAACCAACACGTTTTACCCTGAAACGAACATGCACGTGGGGCCTTTGCGCCTTACATTCGAAAGCATCGTAAGGCGTAATACCTGACTGGTTCTGTCTCTTCTCTGGGGGCTTCAATGCTCAATGCCAAGACACTGCGTGACCCTGCCACCTGGCAAACCGATATTGATACGCTAATGGCACGCCTTAGCGATCACTATATTGTCGATGAAGACCGCTTTGTCCGGGAGCTCATCAAACTGCTGGAAGTTGACCGCGATGACTACGCTCGCATTGAAGAAGACACCGCTTCGCTGGTGCGCGAAGTACGCAACATGGATACCGCCGTCGATACCATCGACGAGCTGCTTCAGCAATACAGCCTGGATACCCACGAAGGGCTGATGTTGATGTGCCTGGCCGAGGCCATGCTGCGCATTCCCGACAAGGCCACCGCCGATGCGCTGATCGAAGACAAACTCGGCCCCGCCGACTGGAACGCCCACGTCGGCAAAAGCGAATCATGGATGGTCAACGCCTCGACGTGGGGGCTGTTGATGACCGGCCACGTGCTCAAACTTGACCACCCCCACCCTGAAGACGGCCAGCCAGCCAGCTTTATCAACCGCATGGTCAATCGCATGGGCGAGCCGGTCATTCGCCGCGCCATGGTTGAAGCCATGAAAATCATGGGCAAGCAGTTTGTTCTGGGGCGCGACATCGATGAAGCGCTCAAGCGCTCCAAGCCGCTGTTCGACAAAGGCTACACCTATTCCTACGACATGCTGGGCGAAGCCGCGCGCACCCGGGGTGACGCCCAGAGCTACTTCAACGACTATAAAAGCGCCATCGAGCAGGTGGGCAAGGCGCGCCAGAAACTGCGCGACACCACGCCCGCGCCGTCCATCTCGATCAAGCTGTCAGCGCTGCACCCGCGCTATGAATTTGGCCGCCGCGAGCAGATCCTGACCGAGCTGGTGGATACCGTCACCGCGCTGGTGAAAACGGCACGCGAGCTTGATGTCGAGATCACCATCGACGCCGAGGAAGTCGACCGTCTGGAGCTGTCGCTCGAGGTTTTCCGCGCCGTGTACGAAAGCGACGCCGCGAAAAGCTGGGGGCACTTTGGTCTAGTGATACAGGCCTACGCCAAGCGCGCGCTGCCCACGCTTCACTACATTAACCGGCTGGCCGACCAGCAGGGCGACGAAATCCCCCTGCGGCTGGTGAAAGGCGCTTACTGGGATACCGAGGTCAAGGAATCTCAGCAGCTGGGCGTTGAAGGCTACCCGGTGTTTACGCGTAAAGCCTGCACCGACGTGGCGTATTTGGCCTGCACACAGTTTCTGCTTTCCGAGGCAACAAAGGGACGTATCTTCCCCCAGTTCGCCACCCACAACGCCCATACGGTGACGGCCATTCTGGCCCAGGCCAACCAGCACGGCCGACCGTTTGAGTTTCAGCGCCTGCACGGGATGGGCGAAGCGCTTTACGACGCCGCTCTTAAGCGCGCGCCCGAGGGCACCTATTGCCGTATTTACGCACCGGTTGGTGCGCACAAGGATCTACTCCCCTACCTGGTGCGCAGGCTGCTGGAAAACGGCGCCAACTCGTCGTTTGTCCACCAGATCGTTGACCCCGACGTGCCGGTAAAATCGCTTTGTGAACACCCCGTTGACACCCTTGCCGCGCACGAGTCCTTTGCCAACCCGCGCATCCCGCTGCCCCAGGATATTTACGGCCCTCGGCGGCGCAACTCGCGCGGCGTAAATCTCAACGTTCGCAGCCATTTCTATCCGCTGATGGAACAAATGGCCGAGTTCATGGAGAAAACCTATACGGCCAAGCCCCTGCTGGCGTTTGAGGTCGACGACGATACGGCCAACACCCACGACGTCACCTGCCCCTTTGACCGGCGCCAGCGTCTGGGCAGCATTCAATGGGTCACCCAGGCACAAACGGCTCAGGCGCTGGATGCGGCCTGGGCAGCGTTTCCCGACTGGGACGCCACGCCGGTGGCCGAGCGCGCCGCCATACTGCGCCGCTTTGCCGACCTGCTCGAGTCACACACGCCCGAGCTGATGACGCTGTGCTCGCGGGAAGGCGGCAAGCTGTTGACCGACGGCGTTGACGAAATCAAGGAAGCAGTGGATTTCTGCCGTTATTACGCCATGCGCGCTGAAGACATTTTCAGCGAGGCCATCGAACTGCCCGGCCCCACCGGCGAGTCCAACTGCCTGCAGATGGGCGGAAAGGGTGTCTTCGCGGCCATCAGCCCGTGGAACTTCCCCGTGGCGATTTTCTGCGGCCAGATGGTCGCCGCGGCGGTGGCCGGCAATACCGTACTGGCCAAGCCGGCGGAACAAACCTCGCTCATTGCCCACCGCGTGGTCGAACTTTTATACGCCGCCGGCATGCCGCGCAACGCAGTACAGCTGCTGCCCGGCGATGGCAAGAGCGTGGGCAGCGTGCTGACCGCCGACCCGCGCATTACCGGCGTGGCGTTTACCGGCGGCACTGATACCGCGCAAATTATCAACCGAGCGCTGGCCGCGCGGGAAAACGCGCCGCTGCCCACGCTGATTGCCGAAACCGGCGGCATGAACGCGATGATCGTGGACTCCACCGCCCTGCCTGAACAGGTCGTGGTTGACGTTATCCAGTCAGCCTTTCAGAGCGCTGGCCAACGCTGTTCGGCGCTACGCGTGCTGTACCTGCAGGAAGACGTGGCCGA
>Ga0307967_1000614_pt1 | contig 24468 bp, 20 predicted proteins | sample OrgLakmetagen648_FD_201828 | JGI IMG/M metagenome (GOLD analysis project Ga0307967, IMG submission 201828) | Saline water microbial communities from Organic Lake, Antarctica - #648 | ecosystem: Environmental > Aquatic > Non-marine Saline and Alkaline > Saline | place: Antarctica: Organic Lake... | reverse complement strand
GACGCCGAGCTCGACCGGAAGAAGACCGCGGCGATGTTCGCGGGCTTCATCACCAAGACGGCGCCCGAAGAGCCTATGATAGGCACGGAGGAGGCCGACCCCGACGGCGCGGCCATCGCCAGCCTCAGCCTGGGCGGGGCCTGCGTCATGCGCTTTGCGCACCGGGCAAGCGGCGCAGTGGTGGAATTGCCTCTCTTGCCGCGCAGTCTGCTCATCCTGCAGGGGCCTGCGCGCTACGAGTGGACCCACGCGATTCCCGCACGGAAGAGCGATCCCACCACCGGTGGTCGGATTCCCCGCACGCGCAGAGTCTCGCTGACCTTCCGCACTGTGCGGCTGCAGACCACATCGACCGGACGCCAGAGCGATCATTAAGAAGCTGCGGAAAAAGGTCGAAATGCTCTTCGCCCACCTCGAACGCATCCTCGAGCTCGGACGCCACCGATTACGCGGCCACATGCCCCGCAAACGACGAATTCCTCTTCGCCGCAGCCGCCCAGACCCTTCGCAAAACTGGCCAAGATCTTTCATGCATTTAAGGTGCGGTGCGCTCTTGCTGCCATTTGTGCGTAGCGCAGCATTTTGACCGGTGAAACGTCGGTCTTCCTTCCAAGCAAAACTGGACCATCGTCCGCCCGCATCGCACTTTCTATGTCGTACCATTATTTTAGATCCGGGAAAAAGACGAGGACCTCGGGAGGTGAGGCCACCGCTAATTCGAATGGTTCGCCACGGGAGGCGGTGCAGCGAGCCCTTTCAGTTTGCAACTTGCTCTCGGGCGGAGGTGACAGCGTGCCACGAAGTTGTGTCAGCGTCTCTGGGAGGAAAAAGCCCGACACTACTTCATGAAAATGATGTTAGAAAGAATAGCTGCACTGCAGCAATAGGAAGTGCTGAAATGCAGCTATTTATTCCGCAGATGCTATAGTCACGAGCGTTTGCGGCACTGGAAGCTCAAAAATTACGCTCAACGCACATGATGATTCGTCTATCCGCCCCTGGGTGGTTATCCGCCATAATGCCAGTATACCTTTTCGCCTTCGGCGCCTGGCCAAGTTTTGCCGACCTGAGGGATAGCCCGTGCGTTTGGCTCACCGGCCAATTCCAGAGCTTCACCCATACTTCCAGCAAAAGCATACCCTTGACGGTTGTCACCTTCGTTCGGTGAATTTTTCAATATGATTTTCCATACGTATTTCATGCTCGCCATATTGGTTCTGAACCTCGGATGAAAAATAACCCAAAGCTGAATCGTATCGCGTTCTTGGCGCTTTGAAACTGACACAGATCAGTGCGCTTCTGATGTTTTTTGATTGGTAGTGACTGCCTTAGGGGAAGCTTGACCATGATAAGTGGCGGTAAATCACGCCGTCCACGCAACCCAAGACCCACACAATCGGCCGAGGCTGTGTAGAAACTCGGCAGTCACAGCCTTCTTGGGCGCGACTTCAGCCAGCTTTCTGATTTCGGCTCAGATTTGTCGCATGTGGCGTTTTGATGCGGCTGAGGGCTTGGGAGCAGCGTTGGCGCGCACCGTACCGCCGATTACAGCGAGTAATTGCCGGGATTACCCCGGGATAGCCGCCATCAGCCCCTTGATCCCGACCAAGGCGACCATGCGCTTGATGTTGTAGGCCAGCACGTTCAGCGCCATTTCGGTCCTGACATTTTTCAGGCGGCGCATCAGGAAATGGGTGGCGCCCATCCAGGCCTTGATCGTGCCGAAACCCGCGCTGGTAAAAGCGGTTCTTCTGTTTGCGATAAACCGCTCCGGTCTCCATTTCGCGCGCCTTGAGAACGGCGCACACCGCATCCCACTGTCCGACGCAATCCCGCGCGAACGCCGTGAACTCGATCCCGGCGACAGCTGCCCGGACTGTGGCGGTGATTTGCGCGTGGTGGGCGAGGACGTCAGCGAGTTGATCGACATGATCGCAGCGCAGCTGAAGGTGATCGAGATCGCGCGGGTCAAGAAATCCTGCCGGCGCTGCGAAAGGATGGTCCAGGAGCCTGCACCGAGCCGTCCCATTCCGCGGAGCATGGCGGGCCCGAACCTGCTGGCCTACGTGCTGACCTCCAAGTTCGATGATCACGTGCCGCTCTACAGACAGAACGAGATCTTCGCCCGCATGGGCGCGGAAATCGCGGACACGACCCTGGTCGACTGGTGCGGCGGGGCGATGAAGACGCTGGCGCCACTGATCGAGAAGATCGAAGCCGAGATCATGTCCAGCGATCTGCTTCATGCAGACGACACCCCGATCCGCGTGCTTGATCGCTCTCGACGGGACAAAGGGCTGGGCAAAGGGGTCAAGGCGAGCTGCCTTTTCACCGGCCGATCAACTGAGGCCGCCCCATCCGCCGGGGCGCACTTCCACGTCGCGCTCGTTGCGTGGGAAAAAATCCCGCGCCGGGATCTCAAGATCAATTTCCAGCGCCTCCCGGAGGACATTCAGCTGGGCGGCCGTGGCATCGGCAAGTGATTTGTCCCCGGTTTCCGCCAGACCATCCGTCTTCGCCGCAATCTCTGCCAGGATCCGAACCCATTCGCCCGAGAATTTTGGACGCCGGAAGCCGAGATCGCGCATCAGGGCCGTCAGATCTTCGACGTCCAGATCTTCGGCAAACTCCGCACTGCCCAGACGGAATGAGAACCTGTGCGTCGGCCTGGTCGCCATGATGACGGGCACGACATCGTAGAGCGGTGCCAACTCTCCGTTTCGACCGCGATACAGGACCGAGGCGTTCTTGCCATGATTATCGGTGTTTCCAACAGTCAGATTGAAGAGCGTATGGCGCAAGAACTCCATTTGGAACTGCGCCGGCACCGCGACCTCGGCAGCCAGTTCTCCGACCCTCCTGGCCGAAAAGCGAGCCCCGTCAGGCGCGGCATCGCGCTCGTATTTCAACTCTCGTGGCAATCCCAGAGCCTGGCAGAAATCCTCGGAGTGTAATCTCCTTATCTCCCCGCCTTCTTGTACGCGGTCGAAGCGCCGCGACAGGATCGCGCCGATATCGGCGCAGGTTTCCTCGTCGTGGAACTCCAGGTATTCGCTCTCGATCACATCAAGGCCGATGTCGCGCGCCAGAGAGAGGAGCGCTGCTTCATGTCGCGTCAGGCTCGTGTCGTCTCGGGGCGAAACTTTCAGGATATGAGTGGTGGGAGCACGGCTACCCGGTTTCGGCTGGAAATACCGCCCCTCATGAACAACCAGCGCGAGCTTCGGCTGTACCCCCGCCAGTGGCGATGGATCCCGCTCTTCGTCGGGGAGTCTTCCATTGAAGTGGAGCGCCGCGACGATGCGGGTCATGCGCTCATCGGTGATTTCCTCGTAATCATCCGGGAACATGCCCGGACGCTTGCCCGGGCCGGTTCCCTCCGGCGTCACGGATACCGCACCGGGGCAATCCGCGCCGAGGTGGTTGAGCAGCTCCGCGACATCATTTCGATCGATCCCGTACACCGCCTTCACCCGATCGAGCTCACGACCCTCGAAAAGGAGATTGGCAAAAAAGGCCGTGCTCGCCGCATCCCCATAGGCCTCATCCCGGATCGGCATCGACAGGGAAATTCGGCCCTCTGGCGGCAGATCCGGAGTATAGGTGAAACTCAAGCTCCCATCGGCAGCGCGCTCGAGCAGGCCCACCGGCGTGTCCAGCGCCTCCATCCAGACATCGAGCCTCACGAGCGGGCCTCCGCCACGAGATCCACGCCCAATGCGTTCAGCAGCCTCAGGTATGTATCAAGCTCGGCAATCACTTCCCCGCGCTCGATCCGTGACAGGTTCGATTGCGCGACACCCGTGATCGACGACAGAGTTTCCTGTCGCATCTGCAGCCCTTGGCGCCGTTTGCGTATGATGCCGGCCAGGTCCTCCGGTCTCCGGATCTTGTCACCATTCATCGGCGTCAATCCCATTTTATTGTTTCGCAGCAATATGTGGGTTGATTTTGAGAATGCAACCCGCAAATATTGCCTGTGAGCAATATTTTTGGGTGGTGGTGGCGTTTCAGCCCCAGATATAGCTTTCAAGCAATATTTGCGTCAAGCCAACGCAAACTCTCTGCCGGTAGATACCGGATATTGATTGGACAGCCCGATGTCCTGCATGCGTTCACCTGAAGATCGCAGTGCGCTGGCGAGAGACGAAGGTCGCCGCCGGCATCTCTATATCTTGTGGCTTTCGATTTTCGACCCATTCCGCGCTCACGAGAATATCCTCGCGCGGGGTCACGCTCTGGGAAATGTTCTAACACACTGTCTGGTAACAATTTTTTGAAACGCGTTCCAGTATCAGTTCTTACTGAAGCCATTCTAAAGTGAACGCCTGGATGTCGTCCCTAACCAATTCATTTCTCACAGGGCCACTGGGCCCGATATGCGCGCGCACTGCGCTTCCCATCATCTTCGTCATTGGCATGAACGGCCTTCTTGCCGTGGCCGAAGCACTTTTTATGGGGCATTTCGCGGGGGCGGACGCGCTGGCCGCCGTCACGCCAGTAGGGGGGTGGGTAGGCGTTGAGAATTTGTCTGATGTAGCGGCTTTCTGTTGCTTCCGGCGTCGTTGGCGGCTTGTCTGGGTCGGGACGTGGTGGCAAACCTCCACCGAAGCGGACCGCGTGATAGCCAGTCGTGCTGTGCCCTTCGATTAGCTCAACATGAGCCTTTGAGGTAAAGATGCTGAAGTCAAAAGCGTCAAAGTGAGCTTGGAGAGCGCCGGTAAGAGGAATCTCTTCGGTCGAGGTAATCCCCTTCTCGCAGTGCTTTTCCCAGTTTTCGCGCGTCTTGGCTTTGAGCGTATTAGGCTTGTTGAGCAGTTGTTCGAGCGACGTGCCGATACCTTGAGAGGCAACGGAAAAGTGCTGCCTCGGCGGAAGGTACTCTTTTTTGAAGGAGTAGTAGATGATCTTCCCTAATTCGACCCAGATATCGCTCGGTCGTAGGGGATGATCATAGCGCTTACATTGATAGTTATCCCAAACGTCCTGAAATCCACTCTCGGAAGTGAACCCGGCGATATCTACACCCAAATCGCCCGATCCACCGAAACGCCTGGCTGCGTTCTCATCTTGTGTGCTGCGGCCGCTCGAATGGGCGGGATTGCTGATCGAGACCCACGACGACGGCGCCGGAAAGCAGGTGTGTCATGTGTTCAAGACCCCGCTCTGGCGCAGCGCGCTCAAGCTTGACACCGACAACATGCTGCGACCGATTTCCGTTCAGTGAGAGCGTTGTTCACGGTTCCCACAACGCGCTACTGCTTGCGGCCCCGGACGTTTGACCACTTCGCGGCGAATGGCCGCCCCCACGCTCATCCGGGGTACGCTGTTCTTTATCGTGTTTCGCATGGGTTCGGGGGAGTTCGACGCAAACGGCTCGGACTTGTGTGTCTGGTCTGAATTGGTGCTTCCACACCCGATCACGCACTACACTTGGCTTCGTTGTCCATGAATAAGTCGCGTCGAAATCGGAAAATGCCGCTGCCGCGAAAGGAACATACTATCTGTTCACGCCCGGGATGGAGGTCTTCTGCTCAATGACATGCAGGATCTGTGCAACGACCCCCGTGAGCACGACGTAAACGATCGCCAATAGCAGGAAGACCTCGAAGAAATGAAAGGTCTTGTAGCCGATTTGCTCGGCTCGCGAGGTCATTTCGCTGACTCCTATGGCATAAGCAATGGAGGTGTATTTCAGCTCCAGAATGGCCTCATTCGACCATTGCGGGATCACGCGCCGCAATGCCTGGGGCAGCAACACGTTGCGAAGAGCCTGCATCCGGGTCATGCCGATAGCCCGCGCAGCCGCCATCTGCCCCTGCGGTATCGAGCGCACGGCTCCGCGAAAATACTCGGCCTGGTACGCAGCCGAGTTCAGGCCGATAGCTATGACCGCCGCGGTGAACGGATCGAAGACGATGCCGATTTCGGGCAGGCCGAGATAGATAAAGAACATCTGCACAAGCATCGGCGTGCCACGGAAAACCTCGATATAGGTTGTGGATAAGGCATAGGTAATACGCCCGCCATAAAGCCGCCCCGTCGCCAGCAGCAAGCCCAGCCCGGCACCGATGATGATGGCCAGAACCCACATGCCCAATGTCACCGGCAGGGCAGCGAGGATCGTCGGCAGATGCTCGCGGGCAAAGGCAAGAAATTCCATCACGAGACCTGACCCTCTGCCGCGATCAACTGCAGGAACTCGCGGGTGCGCACCTCGCGGGGGGCGCTGACGATGTCAGCGGGCGGGCCTTCCTCGACCACGTAACCGCCTTCCATGAAGACGATAGCATCGGCAGCGCGCCGGGCAAAGCCGATCTCGTGGCTGACCACCAGCATCGTGACACCCTCCGAGGCCAGGTTCTGCATCACCGAGACGACCTCGCCCGTAAGTTCCGGGTCAAGCGCCGAAGTCGGTTCATCAAACAGGATCACTTCGGGTTTCATCGCCAATGCCCGTGCAATCGAAACCCGCTGTTGCTGCCCGCCGGAAAGCTGTGCAGGGTAGGACTCCACATGGTCCTGCATGCCGACGCGGCGCAGCTCCTGCATGGCGCGCTCGCGCGCCTGCGCGCGCTTCAGCCCCTTGAGCCGCATCGGCCCCATCGCCACGTTGTCGAGCGCGTTGAGATGCAGGAACAGGTTGAAGTCCTGAAACACGAAAGCGATCTTCTGCCGCATCTCGTTGATGTTGCGCTCCTCGATCAGCGTGCCGTCAAGATATACCTCGCCAGAACTTGGCGCGGTCAGCCGGTTGATACATCGCAGCAAGGTGGATTTGCCGGTGCCCGACGGCCCCATGATCACCTTTGTCTCGCTGCGTTCCAGCGTGAGAGAGACCCCCTTGAGGACCTCCACGTCCTTGTATGCCTTGTGGATATCCCTGACATCAAGCAGCATCAGTCGCCCTCCCCGCGCTCGAGTCCGGGGATCTCCAGCGCCCTCTCGGCGCGATAGATAACCCGGTTTCCAAGCCAGTTGACGACAAAATAAAGTAGCGCGACGACCGCAAAGACGATCAAGATATTCCCCTGCGTGCTCGAAATGATGTATTTGCCTTGGCGCGTCAGTTCGACCACGCCGATCACATAGGCCAGTGATGTCGCCTTGAGCTCGCTGGAGAATTCGTTGGACCACGGCCCCGGCACCTGCCGCAATGCCTGTGGCAGAACAACGTGGCACACCGCCTGCACACCTGACATGCCGATGGCGCGCGCCGCGGCCACCTGGCCCGTGGGAACCGCTTGGATCACGCCTCGGAAAATCTGCGACTGATAGGCGGTGGAGCGCAGCCCAAGCGCCAGCACGGCTGCCGGGAATGGATCGATAGGAAACCAATTGCCCACCCCGTAAAAGCACATGAGGATCAGCACCAGTTCGGGAATGCCGCGGAAAACGCGCTCGAAGGCAATGCCGCTCCAGCGTAGCGACCAGTGCCCATAAACCTCGGCCAGCGCCAGCAGCAGTCCAAAGACAAAGCCGATGACCAGCACGCAGGCCAGAAGTTGAATCGCCACCCAAAGCCCGCCAAGCAGATAGGGAATGTGGTTGATGATGATTTCAAAGATCATGTGTCCAGCCACCCAATCTGTATCGCCGGGCCGCAAATCCACGCGGCCCGGTCGCTTTCACCTCAAGGGGTAATCAGTCGGAATATCCTGGGATCGGCTCTTCATAGGAATCGACGAAATCCGGCATGGCAGTCGGAATCTGCCGGATGGATGCCTGCGGCGAATACGTATGCACGATCTCTTCCCACGCGCCGCTTTCGTAAATATTGACGATTCCGCGGTTGAGGCTGGCAAGAAGCTCCCTGGGATCGCCCTTCTGGACGGCAAGCGCCTGTGGCTGGTTCTGCTGGATCGTGCCGACGATGCGAACCGGGCGGCCGTTCGAGATGAATTCCTCCGCCGTGTCGGTCGAGGTCACGACCGCATCGGTGCGCCCCGTCAGCATGTCTTCCACCGCAACGACATAGTCCTCATAGCCGCGCAATGTCACGTCCACGCCCTCACGGTTGACGAGGTTCTCTTCAATCCAGGCATATTGAGTCGCCCCGCCCTGCGCGCCGATGGTCGCTCCACAGCACAGCACGTCGATCATGTTCTTGCCTGAATCGGCGGCAACAAGGATTTCGTCGTCGTTCTCCCACCACGGGATCGAGAAATCCAGAACCTCGGCGCGCTCGGGCGTGACGTTGAGACCGGTCACCAGGAGGTCAATACGACCCTGGGCAAGCGCCGGGATCAGTGAGGGCCAAGGCATGTCACGAAACTCGACATCGAGGTTCTGATCCTCGGCGATCGCACGCATGGCGTCGATCGCAATGCCTTTGAACTCACCTTCTTCCACGTATGCCCAAGGTGGGAACGACGCCTCGACCCCGGCTACGTACGTCTCTTGTGCGCTGGCAGATCCGATCGAAGCATGGCCTGCCACGAGGGCTATGGCGAGATGGCGAAATGTCATGATTTCCTCCATTTTTCCTTTTGATTTAACACGTAAATTGGAACACAGACCCTTCCGATCTTCAAGCGAAAGGTAAATTTTTGTTTCCAGGTAAACAGTACACAGCTTCCTGAATCCGGCCAAAAGCACTTGAACCGCGGGAAGCTTACGGGTCTTAAACCCCCGGCCGATCACTACGAATGCCCCCATCCGGCCCAGACCGGCCATTAACTCGCTGGCACAATGCTGCAGCGCAGCCCGGCAAAGCGGGCATTATTAGATCATGCGGTATCGCCGTTGACAAAAAGTTAGTTGGCGGACACAACCTTCGGCTGAACAGAATTCGTAACAAAATTCGTAAAGGACCGGTTGTCCATCGAGATGCCGAAAATTCGCATTAAAATGAGTGGCCGCTTCGGGACGTCTGGGATCACTTCGAATGTCCAAAACTATGCTGTGCCTGAGCGGTCCGATGCGGTTTTCAGAATCGGTCGCCAGACAGGTCTTCGATCTCTTTTTCAGAAATAGTTCGCTCGTTCACCGGACGAAAAGGCTCGTAGTCTTTGACGTTCCACAGGTTCTGGCCATGGGCATTGCGGATAAGCAGCCTTTCTATACTTAGTGATTCGCTCTTCGTAAGTCCTTCCAGGACGACCTTGACCGTCATCTCACCACGGGTAAAAAAATGCTCATTGATCTTCCGGTTGTGGGAAACACCGGAATTCACATGCTTCCAACGATCGCTCTTGCCTTCGCCAAAATACCTGACTGTGCCATCAGCGTCCTGAACCTCATAGACGATATGATCAGTTAGAGCGCGGTTGTTCACTACCAGCCTAAGTCGGTTTTTCCGACGATGCGCCTGAACTGTCGTCACCTTTCCCGATCGAAATGTTCGGCTGTGGGACGAAACCTCGTGCTTCTTGCGATCTGGCAGAAGCTGGATCAGTTTGTCGACCGGTCCGAACTTCACATGAACGGGACTGATATATTCCATGGGACCAGTATCAAAACCGGGGATGTGATAGTGGCAAAAGCCTTGTTTCAGGAACCGGCTCTCTACTCCTTCTTCCCACCCATCCAGCTCAGTACTGCCATATGCCTTGAATTCGTCGAGATTCATTGCAGGCATCGGGATAATCAGGAACCCGAAGGCATGAGTTTCTCTGTCCAGAAAGAGATAGGGGGATATCTCATCTGCCCAGATAAGATCCTCCGCACGGATCTTGTGCGCGTGTGGCAAAATCTGCGCATCGGCCTCAAGCAAAAAAGCTGCGTTCCAGCAGTCAGACTTGTCAAACATTACCGAATGGCGCGAACCCCAAGGCTGAATTTCACCGCGCGGAAGGCTGCCACTATTTTTTGCTTCGGTGAAGACTTTGAGGGACGCTTCCAGCAGGAAGCCGCTACCGCCCTCCGAGACGGCGTTTCCAGTTCCAAATTTAGATGCAATCGTCATCTCAACGAAATCGTCAGGCGATGGTTTGCTGTCGAAGTCGTCGAAAACTCCAGAAATGAAACCGTTCAGATTTTTGGTTGGCAAGACAGATAATGCGCGGGTCAACTCCCTGCGAAACTTCTGCTCTCTGCGCTTTTGCATCTGCTCTGAGACGAGAAGAGCCATTGTCTGGAGTCCTTTTTGTATCTTTGTATCAAGCCTGTCTGGGGCTGCGAACAGCTTGGCCAGATCGAGACTGGCCCGGCGACGCAGTACACGCCGACGCAGTGACCGCAACCCATACCTTTGGCATGACCGATCCACATTCCTGCCCGTTTGACCGCCATCACGGCCCTTACCGAACTTTAACCAAGACGTCGCGCGCTGCGCTGGAGCTTTCATAGCGCGAACCTTCCTCCTCGAAATTTTTTCAGGTTGGCTCCCGTGTGGTTTATGGGCATCTTAGACCGCATGGCGTTTGGGGTTTTCATTCACCGGACTGATTCAGTCTATGATGACGTCCCTTCGGAACGATATCAGTTTCCGAAACAATACCTATCTCGTGTGCAGCAGTGTGAAGGTGACTGGATCGTTTACCTCGAACCCAGCAAGGTTAAAAATACCAAGGGTTATTTTGCCGTAGCCAAAGTACAAGAGATTATTGCCGACCCCCGAAACGCTGACATGCACTTAGCCATCATCGAGCCCGGAACGTATCTCGACTTCGGTGATCCGGTACCATTTCGCGATGCTGACGATGTTGTTGAGCAGGGCCTTTTGAATGACGATGGAAAGATCTCTGGCCGTGCTCAGGCAGCTGTGCGGTCACTATCGCCGGAGGATTTTGCCCGGATTGTTGAACGTGGCCTCGGACAAAATGACGATATTCTGCCTCGAACTGATCAAAGCGTGCCGATCGGTGGCTTTCAAGAGGCACATGCACCCTTTCGACACCTGTCGGCACGCGAACGAATCAATCAGTTGACTAACCGCGCCGTTCGTGATCGGAACTTTCGAAAGAATGTGCTCAGTGCCTACGGTGAACGCTGCGCGATAACAGGCCTACGCCTAATAAACGGTGGTGGACGTGCAGAGGCCGAGGCTGCACACATCAAACCGGTGGAGCATGAAGGTCCAGATATTGTGAGTAACGGACTCGCGTTATCCGGAACCGCACATTGGATGTTTGACCGAGGATTGGTCGGGCTGTCTGACGATCTGAACATACTTGTCTCCAGACAGAGCAATGACCTCGATGCCGTAAAGGCTATGATCAATGCTTCAGGCAAGGTCTTGGCTCCTGAACGTCCAGCCAACCGGCCCAGGCCCGAGTTTCTAACTTGGCACCGAGAAAATTGTTTCAAGCATTAGCGGCCCACAAGAGACATTCGCCGGTTCGCACCGCGCCGCAGTGCAGCTGACGCATTCCTGCCGTTCGCGGCGGGTGCAGCGCGGGCCGACGTGAGAGGCGGTGATGCGCAGGAATCCTGCCATTCCCCGATGGGACAAGACGCTGCGCCGCGGCCCGTCGAAGGAGACATTCGCCACTCGCGCGCAATTCAGGCCCCGTCGAATTCCCACGGGCAACGAACGAAGCCGACTTTCGGACACCACTTGCCGATGTTAGCTTTTGCTGAGAACGGTGGCACGCTATGGCATTTGACGCGGTAGGCAGCTCGAATAAGTGGGAGGTATTGTTGATTGAAGTAGTCGACACTTGTCTAATGGATCGGCCAATCACCGGTGATCCAAGAGGAACGCTGTTGTGGGCGGATCGATGGGCGGCGTCTCTTTCCCATGATCCGGAAGCGGTTCTGGAGCTCGTCGACACGCTGTCCAAAGATGACACAGAGCGCACCGATGACTGTCTTGCCCTCATGTCGCGCATCCTGGACGAGGCGCGAATGAACCATGAAAACGAGGAGCCGGGGGCGAACGACTTTTTTCAAGTCCTCGCGGCAGGGCTGACAGAACAGACTGAGGCAGGTGAGCTTGACGCCGAGACCTGCTTCGGGCTTTGCCAGGCTTACCTCCGCGCCGGTCTCACTCCCCCCGACCAACTGCGCGCGGCACCCGACGCCTTTGAGGCCTTTTCGGGAGACGAGATACCTGAGCTTCCGGATGTCGCGGGGCTCGCGGAAGTGCTTGTTCCGGACGGGTCCACGCCTTTTGAGACATATACCGGGCTTCGCGAAGTTGTGGGCGCAATGCCGGCTCAGGTGACAAACGCATTTCTGACGCAGGCGATCGGGCAAGGCGATCCGCGCATGATTGCCGTGGGGCGGTACTTTCTGCTCGATCCGGTTGCAGAGATGCGCGATGCGGCCATCGCCGGATTCGGGCTACTCGCGGAAAGCGCGCAGGTGGATGCTGCCCTGCTGTCCGACCTCATCCTGATCCGCAACTGGCTGCCAAACGGCAAAGCGCTCGATACACTGATCAAGACTGCGCTGCGGCGGGAGCCGTCAGGTGGAACTGTTCCGCAACCCTGGCAGCTTCATCGGGTGATGACGTCGCTTCCCGACGGCACCGGCTCGCAAAGCATTATCGGCGTCTGTAGCCGTGGAAGTACGCGCGCGGTGGCCGCGGCAATGATCAAGGAAGGGCACGGGATGAAGGACGCTTATGTCATTCCTTGTTCCAGCAGAAGCGATCAGAGAACCATCGTTGAGCAAATTGAACAGGCGATGACGATGCATGACGTGTCTCCTTCCTACCTCGCCCCCGCCATTGGTTTCGCTCTTGGCGACGGGTTGGCGCGCGGTGCGGTGACGACGCCGGGCTTCCTGGATGTCGCGCCGATGTTCGGCGTTGGCGATGTCACGCCACAAACCGGGGGGCATGCGGCACTTCTCGCGGTTGTTGATCCGGAAGGAGAGCTTGCGGCTCTGTCAGACAACCGCCGCGGCCGGTTGGTCGGCAAGAGCCGGGACTGGTTCTCAGAGCATGACATCTCCAGCAGCTGGTTCGTCTCTGACGCCACTTTGATGGCAGCGCTTGAAGAGGCGTCAACCGCCGCCAGCGCAAAAAAGATCGTCGCGGGGCATCTTGAGGAAAGGCGTGATCGCTGGGCAAAATTCTTTGCCCGATCAGCGCTGATCCTGCGCCACGACCGCAGCGCCCCGCCTGACGCATGGATGAGCTTTGCCGTTGTCGCCCAGGCGCTGGAGGCTGGACGGGACATCAAGAAAATACCCGTCTTTGAGGATATCCTCGGGCAAACGTTGGAGGTGGCAGCGGCGCGCGCGATGGAAGATCTCGACGATGAACTGGAGTGGGACACCGAAGATTTCGAGCCACCTGAAATTGAGGCTGAGCGACAGGGCGAGTTGGCCAAGATGCTCAAAGGCAGCCCGCTCAAATCGGATCAGATCGATGGCTACCTGACCGCCGTGCTGATCGCGCCGGAATTGGCATCACCAAATGAATGGCTGACCCCGCTAATGGAGGGGGTCGAGGTGAAGGGCCACGGTTCCATTCAACGGATCCTTGACATCCTTATGTTGCGTTATGGCGCGCTGAACGAGGCTGTGATCCTCGGCGAGATCGGCCGAGAGGTCCGGGACCTGCCCCCGAAGCGCTTCCAAGCCTGGACCAAGGGCTTCGCCCAGGCGGTTGATGGCATCAAGGGCGCCTGGCCAACACGCGCACTGAACCGCGATGACAAACAGGTTCTCAATCTGATCCGAAGCGCCGCCAATGAGGATCTAACACCAACCTTGAAACCGCTCCTGCCCACCTGGCTCCAGATGACTGCCGTCAAATGGCGGGAAGATTTCTAACTCTTAAGCTGGTTTGGCTGGCAACGGCCCAAACTGCACCTTGAATCCGCCTTCAAGATGCTGCTCCAGCCTGCTTTGCCGCCATTCGCTTGCGAGCGCGGTATCTGGCGCCCGATGAACTCACAGATCGTGAAAAGGTTGCCAGAGGACATGTCGTTTCCTCTATTCAGCGTGACCTGCCCCCTGCGGGCTTATCCTTCATGACGAGAAGCTTCAGGTTGGTGCTATGCCTATCTGCACGCAGACAAAAAGCCGGTCGGTCCCTCTATTCGGGGAAGGTATGACTTCCGGGAAAAGCCTGCTACTTCGCGAGGTCATGTAGGGGCGAAGCCGTTCAGTTGTCCCTGAAAACCACAAGGAGGCTACCATCCGCTTTTCGGTCACCATCGCCCTCATTCTCGTGCTGTCGGCCGTGGGGCTGACCTACGAGATCGCCGCGGGCCGCGTGCTCGCGCCCTTCTTCGGCACGTCGCTGCTGACCTGGACGACCGTGATCGCGACGGTTCTGGGCGGGTTTTCCCTGGGCAGCGCCATCGGGGGAATCGTAGCGGAACGGCCGCGCGCCGTCGCCCTGCGCACTGTCCGCAGCGCGCTCGTCGCAACGGCGGTCCTGATGGCCGTGTCGCCGACGCTGCTCGGCCTCGTGCATGCCTGGGGCGCGCGCGGCACGGGTGGCATGATGCTCAGCGTGATCCTCGTGTTCTTCCCGGCGTCTGTTTGCGTAACCCTGCCTTCGCCCCTGCTTGCGAAACTCGCGATCGAGGCGCGGCCGGGCCGCGAGGGATCGTCGCTGGGGTTCGTGCTGGCCGCGGGGTCGGTCGGGGCGATCTTCGGCGCCATCCTCGCCGGGTTCGTGACCTTGCCCCTGATCGGCTCGACGGCGACCTTTGCGGCCTGTGGGGCCGTGGCGCTGCTCTGCCTGCCCCTGATACGCGGCGGCCATAAGGGGAACCCCGGCGTGATCATCGCGGCCGCGGGGTTCGTCGGCTTTGCAGGCCTCGCCGGATCCCCGGCCTGCCAGTACGAATCCGGTCTGTCCTGCTTGCATGTCGTCCAGCGGGGCCCGGAGGTGCGCCTCGTCTCGGACGGCACGGTGCAAGCCGCCGAGCGGGTCACGTCGGCCGAGGCCGACAATGGCACGGTCGAACTGGTTCTGAGCTATACCGAGTGGCTCTGGGCGCGCATGGATCGCGATCTGGGGTTGGAGGCATCGGTTCTGTTCGTCGGCGGCGGCGGGTACACGCTGCCGACAAAGCTGCTCGCATCGCGGCCGGAGGCCAAGGCGGTGGCTGTCGAGATCGACCCACTGGTGACGCAGGTGGTGCGCGTGCACATGCCGGGCGCCGCGGACATGATCGCGCAGACCGGCTATGACGTCTCCGAAGATGACCGCGCCGACGGTCGGCTCGGCATCGTACACGCCGACGGGCGTGTATTCCTGAACGAAACCGATCAACGCTTCGACGCCGCCGTGATGGACGCGTTCTCCTCCGGCTCGGTCCCGGCGCATCTGGTCACGCGCGAGACCTTCGCCCGCCTGAGGGAGATCGTCGATGGCCCGGTCTATGTGAACCTTCTGGATGCCCCCGATGGCCGCCTCGCGCGCGGCGTCCATGCGATCCTGCGCGAGCTTTATCCGAACGTCGGGGCCGTTCAGGGCCAGATGAACGCGCAGGGCCAAGCCAATATCCTCCTCGCGGCATCCTTTCGGCCGCTCGAGCGTCTGGACAGTTTGCCAGACGGCTACGGCCCCACAGAAATCTCCGACGCGCGCGCCTTCACCGATGATCGCGGCTGGATCGGGCATCGGTAAATCTGACGCGCTGCCCGGTGCTTTCGGCCCATTCCGGTCATTCGCTGTTCTCGTCGACGCTGCGGTGCGGCTTCACCGAACCGGCCATTCGCACCGGTGTGCAGCATATCCCTGGGGGTGAAGGTGGCAGCGCGGACCTTTCGTCCCTTCGCTGCGGGCGCATCATCCCCCGCTCTGCTGACGCGACATCCGGAAGAGAGGGCGGATTCCGGTCATTCGCTGCGATGGCAAGGTGAACGTGTGGAGAATCTGGGAGCCGACATTCAGATAGGCCCCAACCCGCCAAGAGCGCTGCACTGCCGCATGACTGCAAGGAGCCCAATCCACCCGAACTTACCGCTGCAAGCTCGCACCCTCTGTGTGATCCATGAAAAATGCCATTCAAAGTCATCAACACCCTGAAGTATTTAGGCAATATTAAGGTCAGGACAGCGAAATCAGCGGATTACTTGGGGAATGCGGGGGAAATACCTATTATCGGTCAGGGTTTGTGGGGCGGTGGCAGGCCCGGATTACCTTTTGCGACAGAGCTTGGATGAGGTATTCCAGACGAGATCCGGAAACATGAGGCTCGCGGCGGGCGACAGGGGGCGCTTGCCGCTTGGCCCGTGAACCGAATCCTCACACTTTATTCCGCGCGGTCCCCGGCGTGGATTGGTGTCGGATGCGGGGATGCTGTTGATGCGGATCGGACCTCGGGTCCGTAGCTCTGGGCCAGCCCCCGCACGGCCTTTGGTCACGTCAACGCCACGACACGCGGACTGCGCGGCACGTGGCGCGAACCTTGAGTTCGGGCGCGAGCAGGGCGTTCTGTGGATCGGTGTCGGATCCGGTGATTGAGGCGATGATCATCTGAGCGCCTCTTATGCCGATCTGCTGGGCCGGGATGCGGACGGTGGTCAGCGGCGGCTCCATTTCGCGCGAGCCCTTGAAATCACCGATGCCCGTCACGCTGACATCGCCGGGCACATGGGCCCCCGCGCGGGCGAGGGCGTGCAGCGCGCCCCAAGCCAGCACGTCGTTGCCGCATAGAATGGCGCTCGGCATCGGACCCTCCGAGATCAGGCCGAGCACGGCGCGTTTGGCGTCGGAGATGCTGTACGTGGTCTCGAGCCGGCGGTACGCGTGGATGTCGAACCCGGCCGTGTTCAGCGCGTCCATCATCCCGCTGAAGCGCCGTCCGGCGCGATCATTGCCACCCAGAGGTGGAAATAGCGCGGCGACATCTCGGTGGCCGAGGCCTGTCAAATGGTCGCCGATGAGGCGCCCGGCGAGATAGTTGTCGGAGCCGACGCAGGGGAGAGGCGAGCCTTCGTCCACATTCCACAGCAGGATCGCGGGGATGTTCTGTTGATCCAGCAGAACGTATGTATCTCTCGCGTGTTCGATGCCGATCAGGGCCATCCCGTCGACACGATGCTCCAGCATCTTGCGGGTCAGGGCGTATTCCTGCTCAAGGCTGTAGTCATGCGAGGCGAGCAGGATGGTAAAGCCCTGCTCGCCCACAGCGTCTGAGAAGCTCTGAATCAGCTCGGCGAAGATCGTGTGGTCGATGGTGGGAACAATCAGGCCGATCGTACCGCTCCGGATACCGTGGATCGTCCGCGCCGCGCGGTTGCGGATATAGCCCAGACGCCGCACCGCGGCATCGATCCTCTTGCGAGTCGTGGCCTTGACCAGATCGGGGTGGTTGAAGGCCCGCGACACCGTGGAGGGCGAGACACGCGCCGCCTTCGCAACGGCGACGATGTCCGAGTTTTTGTTTTTTGATCCAGCCATTTACCTGCGATTCCGAAGAAAATAATGAAAACATTTGCAATGCTATTTTCATGGCTTACGATAAAAAGTCAACTTGGAGGAAAGGGAGGCCGCCCAAGTGGAATTCGTAAGCTATATCGGGGACGTGTTCACGCCGATCAACTTCGGGCTGTTGCTGCTCGGCTCGATCGGTGGTCTGATCCTCGGCGCGACGCCCGGGCTTTCGCCGACCATGGCCGTTGCGCTGCTGATCCCGTTCACGTTCCAGCTCGACGCGACGCAGGGGCTGATCCTCCTGGGATCGGTCTACACCTCGACCGTGGCGGGCGGCGCCGTGAGCGCCATTCTTCTCAAGATCCCCGGCGCGCCGGCCAATATCGCCACCATGCTCGACGGGCACGTCATGGCCCGGAACGGGCAGGGGGCGAAGGCGCTGCAGCTGGCCTTCGTGTCGTCGCTGATCGGCGGGCTGTTCGGGGTGGGGCTGCTCATCACGATCACCCCGATCCTCGCGGAATGGGCGCTCGCCTTCGGGCCATCGCACCTTTTCTGGCTCGCGATCCTCGGGGTGACGGTGATCGGGTCGCTCGACTCGCCGTCGGTGGTCAAGGGGCTGCTGTCGGGCTGCATCGGGCTCTGGCTCGCGACCATCGGCTTCGACGACATGATGGGCGCGCAGCGCTTCATCTTTCACGACGCGGTCTCGGGCGGGATCAACATCATCCCGGCGCTGATCGGGCTCTTCGCCATTCCGCAGGTGATCACGATGTTTGCCTACGGGCGCAGGCCCTCCGGCGCCGAGGCCCTGAGCGTGGAGCCGCACCCGATCGGCGAGGCGATCGCGGAGGTGTTCCGACGCTCGCGCGCGCTGACCATCGGCACGCTCACGGGCTCGTTCATCGGGATGATCCCTGGCGTGGGCGGCCAGATCGCTGGGCTGGTGGCCTATGACCAGTCCAAGAAGATGAGCTCGGAGAGCCACAAGTTCGGCACGGGCCACAGCGAGGGGCTGATCGCGGCCGAAAGCGCCAACAACGCCATGGTCGGGCCGAGCCTCGTGCCGCTCCTGACGCTGGCGATCCCCGGCTCGCCCACGGCGGCGGTGCTCCTGGGCGGCCTTCTGATCCACGGGATCTTCCCCGGCAGCGATCTCTTCGACAACCACCCCGAAGTCGCCTGGACCTTCATCAACTCGATGCTGTTCGGCCAGATCCTGATGTGCGTGTTCGGGCTCTACGTGGCCGGCCTCGCGGCGCGCGTGGCGCAGGTGCCGAACGCGGTGATGGCGGCCATCGTGCTCTCGCTGGCCGTGTTCGGCAGCTATTCCGTGCAGCACTCCATGGGCGACGTCTACGTCATGGCGGCGCTCGGGACGGGGATGTATTTCCTCGAGCGCTTCGGCTTTTCCGCGGCGCCGCTGGTGCTCGGGCTGATCCTCGGTCCGATCGCGGAGGCGAACTTCGTGGAGGGCGCGATGATCGCCAACGCGACGTCGAACCTGTGGGTATATTTCATGACCGGAACGCTCAACCTGATCCTGATCTCGGTCGTTTTCGTCTCGGTCATCTACTCGGTCTGGATGGAGCTGCGCCACAGCCGGTACACCACCAAGGACCAGGTCGTCGGCCGTGAAGAAGAGGAGGCGTCCTCGTGAGAACCTACTGGCAATCCCAACACATACTGGCGAGCGGGCTGGTCGCTGCCTTGGGCGTCGTCGTGGCCTATATCAGCTTTACCGCGGAGCCCTCCCGAGCCTTCCTGTTTCCGCGGATCATCTCCAGCTTCTTCGCGGTCCTGGCGCTCTGGACCTTCGGTAAGGCGCTCGTGGGCAAGACCAAGGTGGGCAACGGGCTGGACCGCACGGCGGTCCTCCGTCTCGGGCCGGGGCTGATCGTCGCGCTGGTCTATGTCTTCTGGGCGGCCAGCACGCTCGGCTTCTATACCGCCACGGCGCTTACCGTATTCATTCTCTTGACGCTCTATGACCCCTCGCCGCACGACGAGCCGCGCAGCTGGGTCAGGCGCGCGATCGTCACCGCCTGCTTCGTTGTGGTGATGTACGGTCTCTTCGCGATGTTGCTCAACGTGCGCACACCGCAGGAGATCCTTTTCTGAGCCGCGATGACGGCCGAACCAACCCAACGGGAGGAGAAACGATGAAACGACTTATCGCAGCCGCGTCGGTGGCGCTGATCTCGACGAGCGGGGCCGCGCTGGCCGACATGCACGAGAACTATCCCGAACGCCCCATCACGCTGATGGTAAGCTACGGGGCCGGCGGTGCCACCGATTTCCAGGCGCGGATCGTGACCATGACTGCCGCCAACGAGGACGCGCTCGGGGTGCCGATCGCGATCGTCAACCGCGCCGGCGCCGGAGGCCGCGTGGGCTGGAACCACTTTGCCACCCAGGCCGAGGCCGACGGCTATGACTTGGCCGCCTACAACGTGCCGCATTTCATCGCCCAGTCGATCGAGGGTGGCGTGAGCTATTCCACCGACAGCTTCGAGCCGATCGCCAACTGGGGCGCCGACCCGGCGGTCTTCGTGGTCTCCGCCGACAGCGATTTCGACTCGATGCAGGACGTGGTTAGCTATGCGCAGGAAAACCCCGGCGGTCTGACCTTTTCGGGCGCGGGGCTCTTCGTGGGGCACCACATCGCAGCACTCCAGCTCGAAAAGGCTACCGGCGTGGATCTGGCCTACATCCCCAACAGCCAGGGCGGCGCGGGGGCCATGAAGGCCGTCATCGCCGCTGACGTGCTGGGCGGGGTCAACAACCTGTCGGATGCCTTCCGCGCGCAAGAGGCGGGCAACGTCAAGATCCTCGGCGTGTTCGATGTCGAGCGCAACGACTTCCTGCCCGAAGTGCCGACCATGGCCGAGCAGGGATACGACATCGACAATGCGTCGGTGAACTTCCGCGGCATCATGGTGCCCGCCGGCACGCCGCAGCCGATCATCGACAAGCTGGCCGATACGGTGCCCGAGATGTTCCGCAACTCGCGCGTCGTCGGCAAGATGAAGGAGGGTGGCAGCCCGATGCATGTCATGACCCGCGACGAGGTCATCGAGATGTGGCAGGCCCGCCAGGACACCCTCGAGGAGCTCCTCGAAGGGCTCTGACGTCAAACCTGCCGGGGTGCGCGCCCGCCGCGTGCGCCCCGGTCATTGCAAGAGGGAGGTGGAGAGATGACCGCTATGGACCCGCTGGTTGAGCTGGAACACGTGATTGCCCGTTCCCGCGCCGCGCAGGCCCGCTACGAGCTGGAGGGCAGCCAGGCGCGGTACGACCGGGCGGCGCAGGCAGTGGCATGGGCCATCATGGAGCCCGCCCGCAACCGCGTCCTGGCCGAGCTGGCCGTGGAAACCACCGGCCTCGGCAACGTGGATGACAAGATCATCAAGAACCACCGCAAGACGCTGGGCCTGATGCGCGACATCAAGGATGCGGTGACATGGGGGGTGATCTCGGACGACCCCGCAACTGGAATCACCGAGATTGCCCGCCCGATGGGCGTGGTGGGGGCGATCGTCCCTTCGACGAACCCGGCAGCGACCCCGGCGAACAACATCATCAACGCGGTGAAATGTGGCAACTCCATAGTCGTGGCCCCGTCGCCCAAGGGCGTGGCCAGCTGTGAGACCTTGCTCGGCTATATCCACGCGGAGTTCGCCAAGTTCGGCGAGGATCCGGACCTCGTGCAGATGGTGCCGCCCCCGGGCTCGAAGGAAAAGACCCATGCCCTGATGCAGGGCTGCGACAAGATCGTTTGCACCGGCAGCCAGAATAACGTGCATCGCGCGCAGACGGCGGGCACCCCCGCGGTGGCCGTGGGCGCAGGCAACGCGACGGTGATCGTCGACGAAACCGCCGATCTTGCGGCGGCGGCGGAGAAGATCCGCGCATCGAAATGTTTCGACAACGCCACATCCTGTTCGTCAGAGAACGCGGTGGTGGTGGTCGACGCGATCCACGACGCATTTGTAGAGGCCATGGCCGCCGCGGGCGGCGCCATGGTCGAGGATGAGGCTGCCATCGTCTCGGCCATGTGGCCGGACGGGGACCTGAACCGCGAGGTTATCGCCCAGGATTCCGACAGGATGATCGCAGCCCTCGGGCTTTGCGGGAAGGTGCCCGAGGAGACCGAGTACATCGCCGTGCGGACCGACGGCATCGGACCCGATCACCCGTTGAGCGGCGAGAAACTCAGCCGAGTACTGGCGTTCTATCGCGTGCCGGATTTCGACGCGGCGGTGGAGACGACGCGCGCGATCCAGCTGCACCAGGGCGCGGGCCACTCCGTGGGGCTGCACAGCAGCGACGACTCGCGCCCGATGATCCTCGCGAGGGTAATTCCCACCAGCCGTGTGATCGTCAACCAGCCGCACACGTTCGCCGTCGGCGGGTCCTTCACCAACGGCATGCCATTCTCGTTGTCGATGGGCTGCGGATCCTGGGGCGGGAACACCACGCATGAGAACCTGCATTGGCGGCATTACCTGCAATCCACCAGGATCGTTCGGGAAATCTCGCCGCGCGAGCCGAGCCTTGAGGATATTTTCGCGCGTTACTGGGAGGAGGTCGGCAAATGAAGATGACCGAAGACACCCCGCCCAAGGGGACAATCCGCGACTGGCTGGATATGCGCGCCGATGCCGATGTCGGCGGCGTGGCGGTTGTGTTTCCCGAGAGAGGGGCCGAACTGAGCTGGCACGAGCTGCGCGAGGGAGCCATCGGCTTTGCCAGGGCGCTGACGTCGCGAGGGGTGGCCAGGGGCGAGAGCGTGGCCGTGATGGCCCCGAACAGCCCAGAGGCGCTCTGCGCGTTTTACGGGGCGGTCTATGGCGGGTTCCGCGCGGTGATGATCAACCTTGCCGCGGGGCGCGATGCCATCGCCTATGCGCTCGAGCATTCTGAGGCTCGCTTTGCCTATGTGCACCCCGATTGCGCCGAGTTGTTCGCGGGTGCGGCGGGCGCGGGTCTCGAGACACTGCTGCTGGAGGCGGCGGACGACGCCGCGCTGCACGAGGTCACGCCGGACGATCATGCGCTGCTCATGTATACATCGGGCACCACGGGCCGGCCCAAAGGCGTCGTGCACAGCCATGCCAGCCTACTGGCGGGCGGCTGGACCACCGCTGTGGCGCATTGTCTGGGACCGCAGGACCGGGGCTTCTGCGTGCTGCCGGTCTATCACATCAACGGGTTGTGCGTAACTGTGATGGGCAGCCTCGTCTCTGGTGGGTCGCTTGCGATGACGGCGCGCTTTTCGGCGTCGCAATTCTGGGCGCAGGCGGGGGAGGCGAGGGTCACCTGGTTCTCGGTCGTGCCAACGATCATCTCGCATCTCCTGCATGGTGAGGACGAGCCCGGTGCGAAGTGTCGCGGGCGGTTGCGGTTCGGCCGCTCGGCCTCTTCGGCGCTGGCGGTCGAGACGCAATCGGCCTTCGAGGCCCGCTTTGATGTGCCGATCATCGAGACCATGGGACTGACCGAAACGGCGGCGCAGATCCTGTCGAACCCGCTGCCGCCTCAGACGCGCAAGATCGGCTCGCCGGGTATCGCCTATGGCTGCGAGGTGCAGATCCAAGACGGCGAGGGGAATGAGACGCCCGCTGATACTGAGGGCGAGATCGTGGTGCGCGGACCAAACGTGATGCTCGAATACCTCAAGAACTCCGACGCGACCCTTGGCACCTTTCGCAACGGCTGGCTCAGGACGGGCGATCTGGCGCGGATGGACGGTGACGGGTATGTTTTCGTGACCGGTCGCCTGAAGGAATTGATAATCAAGGGTGGCGAGAATATCGCCCCGCGTGAGGTGGACGAGGTGCTCTATTCCCACCCCGATGTGGTGGAGGCGGCGGCCTTTGCCAGGCCCTGCACGCGCTACGGTGAGACGATCGAGGCGGCGGTTCGCGTGTGCGAGGGCTCGGCGCTCGACCCGGCGCAGCTGATCGACATTTGCCGAGACAGGCTGGGGCCGTTCAAATCGCCTGACCGAGTGCATTTCATGGCGGAGCTGCCCAAAGGGCCGTCGGGCAAGATCCAACGGTTGAAGCTTGCCGATATTTTGCCGCCCGCTCAGGAAGTGTCGGAAAAAGGCTGACCAAGTCCGCGACTACAGGATCGCGGAAGCGTTACCGGCACGGCATCACGTGCCGTCCGGGAGCGCCATGTGTCAGCCCGACCGGCTTTGACGAGGTAACCGCCCCCCAACGGCATCGGTGTGCCAAGGGTTGGATCGGCACCGAAGCGTAACCATGGTTGAGCGGCGCCAAACCTATCTAACCTGGATTATTCATAAGGGTGTATTGATGTTGGCATAAACTATTGAATTCTGGTATTTTTCGGTTGTCGACGCCAGAAAATTCAGTTTCCAATTTATGTCCCCTCACCATGACACAGTCTACCGTCGCCGCACCCGCTTTGTCACCCTTGAACGGCAAACCCATCCTTCTCAATTTTGACGGCGCGGAGATGAGTTCCGATGCCGGACTGACGCTCTTGCGGGAAGTCGAACGCCGGCACGACCTGGCAGGTCTTGTCGCCTCCTACCGCCTCGAGCTCGAGGGGGCGTGCTTGCGCAAAACCATCGCCAAAATGGATGACGAAAGGCCTCAGACCTGATAGCCAAAATCCACTGCCTCACGGCAACGCGTCACAGGTGGGCGGATCCCCCGGAACAAGTGGCCACATGCGCGTGGAACAGGTGGCCACATGCCGTGGAATACGCAGCACTACGGTCTTCCACCTAAAAAAATGCTGCGAGATGCACGAATGGCCGCAAAGCGAAGTCTGCGGTGCGGCGTTGGAGCGACCGACGAGTGACCGGTCTGGGCCGGTCCACGTCGATCCACCGGCCACAGGGCCCAGACTCGCGTGCCGCGTTGCTGGCCCGGCGCAAGAAGCCGGGCCGACGATGGCATCGAGGACAAAGGGATTTTCTTCTGTTCTGAAGCCGCCCTTCCTTCACGCACAGCTGGGTGCCCCAATTTCCAATCGGGAACCGATCGACTGTTGACTCACCCGACGAGCCAGGATTTCGCTTCCTCAAGCTCTTCTGTTGGAAAGTGTCTGGCATCGATATCGAAGGCGCGCCTGAACCGCCCCGGGTTTCCGAGAGGCTTGTTTGTCCAAAACTCAGGCGGCTTTTTCAAGAGCATTCATCTCTGCATGGAATTCGTCCTCCAGTTCTTGCGGCGGCCGATGGCCATTGGCGCTGT
>Ga0307967_1000596_pt1 | contig 24902 bp, 21 predicted proteins | sample OrgLakmetagen648_FD_201828 | JGI IMG/M metagenome (GOLD analysis project Ga0307967, IMG submission 201828) | Saline water microbial communities from Organic Lake, Antarctica - #648 | ecosystem: Environmental > Aquatic > Non-marine Saline and Alkaline > Saline | place: Antarctica: Organic Lake... | reverse complement strand
AAAGAGCGTGCAGGGTAGACTTTGACATGGCGTATCATTCCTCTGTTGGTTGTGATCTGGCGAGATCAACCAACAGGATACGCCACCTCTTCAGCCTGCTTCCATACACCAGAAATCACCATAGCTCCTCCGGGGAGCTTCGTCCCTAAAGAGCTGGATCTATGCGAACAGTTTGGCGTTAGCCGTAGCACAATGCGCAATGCCTTTCAGTCATTGGTGGCGGCGGGGCTGCTGACGCGTATCTCGGGGCAGGGCACCCGGGTACGAGAGCTTCAGGAGTGGCACCTGCTTGATCCCCGGGTGAGTGAATGGATGGCACGCTTTGCCCAACCCAACTCGGTTATCCAAAAAGAAATTTTTGCCTTTCGCGTGGGCGTGGAGCCTTTCGTGTCGAGCCTCGCAGCCCGTCATGCCACAGCGTTGGATCTCCTGGCGATTGAGAATGCTTACAAGGGCATGCTTCACGCGCTTGAGAATGACGATCTGTATTGGCAAGGACAGACCCATGATGATTATGACGTAGCGTTTCATGAGGCGATTTTTGCCGCATCACATAACCTGATCTGGGCACAGATAAGCTATGTGTTAAAGCCGGCCATTGCGCTATTAGTCGAGCGTTCCAACCAAAGTGCCGACGAGCTCAACGACAGCTTGGAACGGCATCGTCATGTGATGGAGGCGATTCGATTACGCCAACCTGAGCAAGCGGCTCAGGCGGCACTTGCCGTGTTGGAGCGCACTGGCCGGGATTTAGGCCTCGAAGGCCTGTCCCATCAACTGCCTACCCTTGATCCACTAACAACAAGCTAAGGATATTTCACCATGCCATTACGTACTCCTCTCAAGGTATTCACCGCCGCAGTTATCGGTACCATGGCTTGGAGCGCCCAAGCCGCCGAATATGAATGGACTTTCCAAACGTCGGAAACTTCCGGCGAGCCGCAGTTCGAGGTCAAGAAAGACTGGGCCGAAGAGGTAAAGGAGAAATCGGACGGCCGCATCGAGATCGAAATACTCCCGGTCAATGCAGTAGTCCAGGCCAATCAGACGCTGCAGGCCGTTGGTGCGGGCATCCTCCAGGGCCATCTCACCGACCCTAGCTACTTTACTGGAAAGAACCCAGCCTTCGGCATGCTGGGCAATCTGGTGGGTGCCTGGGGCGATCCGAACGAGTTCCTCGGCTATATGCGCAATGCCGGCGGTGAGGAACTCTACAATGAGCTCGTCGAGCCTTATGGCCTACATCTGATCGGCGCTGCGGCCACCGGCCTCGAGGCGCTTCCTTCCAAACGGCCGATTCGTACTGTCGATGATCTCAAGGGACTGAAACTGCGTGCTCCGGAAGGCATGGTCTACAACATCTTCGAGAAAGCCGGCGCCACGCCGGTGAACCTGCCGGGCTCCGAGGTCTACACCGCCCTGGAGAAAGGGGTCATCGATGCTGCGGATTACACAGTCTTCGCGACCAACTACGAGCAGGGTCTATACAATTTCGCATCTTACCCTAACTATCCCGGATTCCATTCGCTGCCCATGGTTGCGGTATCCCTCAATAAGGATATCTGGGACAGCCTGCCGGACGACCTGAAGAGCATGCTCGAAAGCACCGTCTACGACATGGCCGACGAGATGGTGGCCACGCTAAAGAAGCTCGATCAGAAGGCGGTGGAAGAGGTGCGTGCGGATCCGACTATTGAAATTATCGATATGTCCGACGAGGAGCGCGCTAAATTCCGCAACATTGCCAAGGAAGAGTGGGCGATCTGGGCCGAAAAAAATGAAATGACCCAGAAAGTCTACGACTCAGTGGTGGCTTACTTGAAAGAAAACAACCTGATGTAAGCCGAGCTCGATGGCACCGAGGTTTATCTCCTCGGTGCCTGCCCCCCAGAAAGACTTGCTGTGACTTGCCGAAGGAATCTCCTCGGATCCCTTTTGCTGTGCGACCAGAGGAAAATCTATGTCCCTGCATCACCGTCGCAACGACAATTTCAAAGAACCTCGCGAGGATGAGCTTGCCGCGCCAGTCGCCGGCGAGGCCACGACTCAGCCGGATCCAGTCAGAAGTGTCTTCGATCGGGGAGTGGTGTGGTGTGCCCGCGGCGCCGCCTGGCTGGTCTTCGTCGCCATGGGTATCAGTGTTTTCGAAGTCATCATGCGCTATGGCTTCGATGCGCCGACCTCCTGGGTTCACGAGAGCGTGGTCATGCTGGTGGCGATAAGCTTTGCGCTGGGTGGTCCGGCGGCTCTGGCTAGCAATCGGCATATTCGTGTGCGCATACTTTATGATGCGGTTGGTCCGCGCATTAAGCGGTGGCTCGATCGCTTCAATGACTTGGTGACCTTCCTGTTCTGTATGGGAATGAGCTACGCCGCCTATATGATGTTCTGGACTGCCTCGCATAACCCTCTGGGCGACTGGCAGCTGGAGCGCTCCGGCACCTCTTGGAACCCTCCCTTTCCGGCCTTGGTCAAAGGTATGATCATGCTGGCCTTGATCATCATGTGTGTTCAGTCGCTGATCCATCTGGTGCAGTCGCTGCGGGGCAAAAGCGCTCTGCAATCACACGACGACGAAGGAGCGGCCTGATGGATATCGCTGACGGAACGATCCTGCTGGTCGGAGCTATCTTCGCGCTGCTAGTGACCGGCCTGCCGCTGGCTTTTGTGACCGGGCTGGTCGCGCTGGTGTTTACCTTCGGCTGGTTTGGCACCAATGCGCTGCCTTTGGTGGTCAGCCGTGTCTATGGCTTCGTCACCGAGTATTCGCTGGTTGCGGTGCCGATGTTCGTGCTGATGGCCTCATTGCTGGATCGTTCGGGAATCGCCAAGGATTTGTTCAATGCCATGCGGGTATTTGCCGGGCGACTGCCCGGTGGCGTGGCCGTTCAAACCGTGGTGGTGGCGTTTTTCTTAGCGACGCTATCCGGGATCATCGGTGGCGAGATCGTCTTATTGGGTATCATCGCCTTGCCGCAGATGTTGCGCCTGGGTTACGACAAGCATTTGTCCATAGGCGTGGTCTGTGCTGGCGGCTCCTTGGGCACCATGATGCCGCCTTCCATTGTTTTGATTATCTATGGCTTGATCGCCAGCGAGTCCATCGCCGACCTGTTCACCGCCGCTATCACGCCGGCGATGATCCTGATGATGTCCTACATCGGTTATGTGCTGATTCGTTGCCTAAAGAATCCCGAAATGGGTCCGCCGATGAGCGCAGCGGATCGCCAGGCGGACTTCTCTTCGCGTAGCCAGGCACTCAAGGCCATTATCGTGCCGGGGCTGATTGCGGGCCTGGTACTCGGCTCCATTTATGGTGGCGTGGCCTCGGTCACTGAAGCCGCGGCGATGGGCGTTTTCGGCGTGTTACTGGCGGTGATCGGTCGTGGCGAACTCTCGTTCAAGACCCTGCATGAAAGTCTGAACCAGACCATGGTGACTTGCGGCATGATCATCTGGATCGGGATTGGGGCCGCTGCACTGGTCGGGGTCTATAACCTGATGGGAGGCAACCGCTTTATTTCGAGCATGATCATGGGGCTGGACGTGGCACCGATCATGATCATTCTGGTAATGATGGCGATCCTGCTGGTGCTTGGTATGTTCCTCGACTGGATCGGCGTGGCCATGTTGACACTGCCGATCTTCGTGCCGATCGTCGAACAGCTCGGTTATAGCCCGATCTGGTTCGGCATACTCTTCGCGGTCAATATGCAGGTGTCATTCCTATCACCACCCTTTGGCCCGGCGGCCTTCTATCTGAAAGGCGTGGCGCCACCCAATATCAGCTTGAAGGATATCTTTGTCTCGCTCCTGCCCTTTGTCGCCATTCAGCTGGTAGTGCTGTTCGCGCTGCTGTTCTGGCCGAATTTGGCCATGTGGCTGGTATGACGTTATCGGCGTGTTATGGCAGAAAAGGCGTCAAGAGGACGTCAGATGGCGGGAAAATGCGGAAACGATCTCTCGAGGCGCCAAGCGAATATCGCAGCGAAAGGCTTCCTGTTCGTCCGGCAGCTCCAGCGTCGCCAATTGGTTATCCAGCATGTGTTCTCCGGCAAAGAAGTGCGCTTGTCGCGTATTCAGCCGCTCGAGCAGCAGCTCCCGCGAGCCGTGCAGGTAGAGAATCTTCAATTCGGGGGCCGCCTGGCGCAGTCTTTCGCGATAATCACGCTTCAAGGCAGAGCAGCCGATGACCAGGCTTTGTGCCTCGCCTCGGTGCTGGCGGTAGAGGCTCGCCAAGGTGGTAAGCCACTCTTGGCGGTCTTCATCGTCAAGGGGTTCACCCCGCGCCATCTTGGCGATGTTACGAGCACCATGATGTTCATCCGCATCGATGTATTGTACTCCGAGTGTCTCGGCAAGCAGATCGCCAATAAAGGATTTTCCGGAACCTGAAACACCCATGACGAGGATGCAATAAGTAGAATCGTTCATTCTCTGAGCTTCGCTTTTTAAATCAAGACGCCTAGCGTAATCGAGCTTTTGGCCCTATGCCAAAATGACCTTTCACACTTAAGAATACCTGTTTTAATAACAAGAGGTAGCCGTATGCATACACTCACTTTGCTGTCTTTTCTGTTCTTCACGGGCCTGGTCGCCCTGATTACCTGGCGAATCACCCGGCGTGACGATCATACAAGCACCAGCGGCTTCTTTCTGGCCGGGCGCAGCCTGACCTTCCCGCTGATCGCCGGCTCCCTGCTGATGACCAACCTGTCTACCGAGCAAATGGTGGGGCTGAACGGTGCGGCCTTCAGCGATGGGTTGAGCGTGATGGCCTGGGAAGTTGTGGCGGTTATCGCTCTGGTAGCGCTGGCGCTGTTTTTCCTGCCACGCTTCTTACGCAGCGGTATAGCGACCATTCCTCAACTCCTGGAGATCCGCTTTGACAGGGGCACCCAGCTGATATGTAACATCATTTTCCTGATCGCCTATGCGGTCATCCTGCTACCAATCATCCTTTATTCCGGTGCCATTGGGCTTCAGGGTATGCTCGATCTTCAAGGCCTGACGGGGATCCAGTCCGAGACTGTCTTGCTGTGGCTGACGGTATGGATTGTCGGCATTATCGGATCCATCTATGCCCTGTTTGGCGGTCTGCGTACCGTCGCGGTGTCCGACACCCTGAACTGCATCGGTCTGCTGATCGGTGGTTTTGTCGTCGTCTACTTCGGCCTCCAGGCGGTTAGCGACAGCGGCGGCGTGATGGCCGGTTGGGATATCCTGAAAGAAAGTAATCCCGACAAGCTTAATTCCATCGGCGGTTCCGAGCAGCAAGTGCCGTTTTTCACCCTGTTTACCGGGGTGCTGCTGATTAACGTCTTCTATTGGACGACCAACCAGCAGATCATCCAGCGTACCTTCGCTGCCAAGAATCTGGCGGAAGGCCAGAAGGGCGTACTGCTGACCGGCCTGTTTAAGCTGCTTGGGCCGCTTTACCTCGTCTTGCCTGGCATTATCGCTTACCACCTCTACGCCGATCAGGGGATCAAGGCGGATGAGGCCTACGGCCATCTGGTGTTCAACGTGCTTCCCGCGCCGTTGACTGGGTTTTTTGCCGCGGTGATGGTCGGTGCCATCCTGTCGTCGTTTAACTCGGCGCTGAACTCCACAACCACGCTGTTCAGTCTGGGAATGTACAAGTCAGTTCTCAAGAAGGATGCCAGCGAAGAGCAGGTGGTGAAGTCGAGCAAGGTCTTTGGCTGGATCATGGCCGTCTTTGCCATGATTATCGCTCCGCTGCTGGCCGGTCAGGACAGCCTGTTCGGCTACCTGCAGAAGATGAACGCTATCTACTTCATCCCCATCCTTGCTGTGGTGCTGGTGGGCCTGCTGACCCGCCGGGTGCCCGCGATGGCGGCCAAGATCGCACTGGTCGGTGGCTGTCTGCTGATCTTTGCGGGCTACTTCATTCCGCCTTTCAACAAGCTGCCGGAGATCATACACGAATTTCACTTCGTGACGCTGATCTTCGTGCTGCTGGTGGCGATGATGCTGCTGATTGGCAAGCTGCGGCCGCGCCGTGAAGCCTGGGCGCATAAAGATGTGGGTGCTGTCGATCTAACGCCATGGAAAGGGGCGATTCCCGCGGGCATTGCGCTGGTTGTTCTGGTCATCGCCATCTACGTCGCCTTCGCTGGCTAAGGTACTGAAATCCAGGTGCTGAAACTCAGGTACTGAAACCCGGGTACTGAGGCTTAGCTAGCGTCTAGCGGGCTAAGCCTCAACGTTAATCGCCCAGCGGCACCGGTTTATAACTCCGGTGGAGCTGGGCGATTTTTTGCGTTGCCAATTCTTTAATTAAGCGTGAGCTGCGGTTCCTCAACGCCATAAATACCTTGTGCTGAGAGGTCGATGGCATACAGGCGGCCATCCGCCTTGCCGGGTGAGTCCAGGCCCTCGCGGGCCGTGGTGATGTACAGAGTGCCCAGCGCATAGCCGCCGAACAGCGGGCAGGAAGGCTGGCTGGCCGGCAGTGCCACATGGCCTATTTCCCGGCCATTTGGGTCGAGGCGTATAACGCGCCCGGCACCCCATAATGCGACCCACATACAGCCTTCGCTGTCGATCACGGCCCCGTCCGGATTGCCGCCGGCATCACGTAGGTCAGCCCAGCGTGTGGGCGTTGCATAATCACCATCGACCTTGCGTGGCCAGCCGTCGGCATCGAGCCGCCAGCGCATTATCTGGCCGGTCACCGTGTCAGTGAAATAGGCGTATTTGCCATCTGCTGAGAAGCACAGGGCATTGGGAATGCTCAAGCCGCTCAGCAGACGGGTCAGTTTGCCACGGTGCAGGCGGTAGAGGCTGCCTGCGCCTTGTTCGGCGGCAAGTCCCATGGTCGAAAGCCATAGGCTGCCGTGGGTATCGACGCGAGCATCGTTGCTGCGCGTGACCGGATTGTCGGCCTCGAAGGGCAAGAAATCGCTTAGCTCATCGCTTTGCGGGTCGAAGCGCGACAGACGGTTTTCGGCCACCAATAGATAGTCGCCAGCGGTGGTCAGGGCGGCGTAGGAAGTTTTGCGCGCAAGCGGCGTGACTCGGTGCTGGCTGCCATCGGCGTTGGCGCGATGCAGCTCGCCCTTGATGATGTTCACCCAGCGCACTTCACCACGAGCAACGTCCCAGCCCGGGCCTTCGCCCAACTCGCAGGCCGCCGCGACGCTGACTTGGGCATGGCCGAGGCAGGGCGACGTCACTTCAGCATCACTCATGTTGCCTGCCTTCTGCAGCCTGCCAGGCCGCCACCAGCCCGCGTGCGCGTTCGCCCACCTGTTCGGCGGTCAGGCCCGGCGTGTAGAGGGAAGAACCCAAGCCGGCACCGTGCACGCCGGCGGCGCGCCATTCGGCGAAGTTGTCCACGCCGATGCCGCCGACGGCGTAGAGCTCGGTACCCTTGGGCAGCACCGCGAGCATGGCCTTCATGTTAACGATGCCGACCTGAGTGGCCGGGAACAACTTGAGGCCGGAAGCGCCGGCAGCAAAGGCAGCAAAGGCCTCGGTCGGCGTGACGATACCGGGCATGGACACCAGCTCGAGACGCCGGCTCTCGCGGATGACGTCTGTGTTCATGTTGGGCGAGACGATCAGGCGGCCGCCGGCAGCGTGGACGTCGCGTACCTGCTGCGGCGTCAGCACGGTGCCGGCACCTACCAGGATTGTATCGCCATGGTTATCGGCGCAGTGCTGTACCAGCGTCTCGATGCTGGAAAGCGGCTCGGGTGAATTGAGCGGCACTTCGATGCGGGTGATGCCGGCGCTGATGATTTCATCGGCGATGGCGGTAATTTCACTCGGCGCGACGCCGCGCAGGATGGCAACCAGTGGTAGCTTCATGGGAACTCCTAAGGTTTCGGACGATGCCGGGTAGGGCTGTTACCAAGCGGCCTGATGAATACGCCCCAGCCCGGCCAGGATCATGTCGGCATTTTCCGCCAGGCTGATGGCAAAACCGAGATGCTCGAGCGCGATTCGGTAGCGTTGGCAGAGCGCCTCAGCGCCGATCAACACCACCCGGCTGCCAGCCGGCAGACTGGCCGTCGCGTCTGCCAGTTCAAGGCCGAGAATCAGCCCGGAAAGTCGCGCACTCAGCTCGCCACGGCGAGCCGCACCTTCTGGCAGGCGGAGGTCGAGAAGGTCACGGGCACGAATGCCGAATAGCTCAGCGCTCAGGCGTGTCGGTGAGGCAAGTGCTGTGTCAATGCCGGCCAGATAAGCTGCCCGCTGGGCGTTCTGACTCAGGTCATCGCCGCCGACGGAATGCTTGAGCACCGAGTCCCGGCTGAGAAGGTTGAACAGCTCACCGCTCATGAAGGTCGTGAAGCCCTCGATGCCGCCGCGATTCAGCCTGGCCCATTTCGAGTGGGTGCCCGGCAGGCACACCGCGCCGCTGAAGTTCGGCTGCGTGGCCACCAGGCCCGCGAGCTGGGTTTCTTCACCGCGCATTACGTCGAAGGCGTTGCGTCCGGCATTGGTCGTATCGGCTGCGCGCCGTTCACACAGTCCCGGCACGATGCGAACCCGAAGGCGGCTGTCTTGGGTGGTGACCGGCGTCAACTGGCTACCCAGGCGGCCAAGCGCGTCATCGCCTTCATGCAGCGCCAGATAGGCGGCCTCGACCCAGCCCTGGCGCGCACCGGCCATGCCGCAGATCAGTACTGGCACCGGCGCCTCGGCCCGTACCGGCAGCCAGTCGGCGATCAGCTCCAGCAGCACGCTCTCAAATTCATCCGTCGCGAGGCCCAGCATGCCGCGAGGGCTGCTGGTCTGGGCGATCACGCTGTCCTCAGCATCGAGCGCCCAGGCGCGCAGGTTGCTGGAGCCCCAGTCGACGGCGATCCAGCGGGGGGCCGTTGCCGCGTTGCTCACACTCGACCTCCGTCAACCACCATGGGCTGACCGGTCATCATGCGCGAGGCGGTCGAAGCGAGGAACAGGCACGGGTTAATCATGTCTTCGACCGGAATCGCTTCCTTGAGGCACTGCTGGTCGATGCATTCGTTGAGGTCTTTGTCGTTGACCCACAGCTCGCGCTGACGCTCGGTCATTACCCAGCCCGGAATCAGGCAGTTGACGCGAATAGCGTCCGGGCCCAGCTCGCGGGCCAGTGCCTTGGTCAGACCCATGATGCCGGCCTTGGCGGTGACATAACTCGGGTAGCCGTCGAGCCCCAGCATGTAGCTGTTGGAGGACAGGTTGATGATGGCGCCGCCACCGAGGCTGCGCATATCGGCGGCCACCGCCTGGGCGGTAAAAAACTGCGGGCGCAGATTGGTGGCGATGGACTCGTCCCACTGCTCAACGGTCCAGTCTTCCAGGGTGTGGCGGGTATCGCGGGCGGCATTGTTGACCAGCACGCCGATGGGGCCGTGGGCCTCGCGGGCCTGGGCGACGGCCGCCTGCAGCGCGGCGACATCCTGGATATTGCAGCTGATGAACAGCGGGCGGTTAGCGTACTTTTCCTCCATGGCATCGCAGAAGGGCGTGGCATCGGACCGGCCGACGAAGGCGACTTGGGCCCCTTGGGCGAGAAAACCTTCGGTCAGCGCGGCGCCGATACCGGAGCCCCCGCCGGTGATGAATACGCTGGCGCCATCAAGATCGGGATAGCGAAAATCGGCGAAGGCAGGCGTCTGGGAAGAAGCGTTAGCAGCTGACATGGGAACTCCATCTTGTATCGGGGGCGGGCCGCCGCATTGCGGCGGCCCTGACGTATCAGGGGTGCGTTGATCTCACGCGCGCTGAGGCCAAGGGCCTACCACTCGGCAACGGAACCGTCTTCGTGGGTCCATACCGGGTTGCGCCAGCGATGGCCGACCTGGGCGCGTTCTTCGACGAACGCCTCGTTAATTTCGACGCCGAGCCCCGGCCCCTGCGGAATGGCGCAGAAGCCGTTCTCGATAGACAGCGCATCCTTGTCGACCAGATAGTCGAGGACGTCGTTGTCCTTGTTGTAGTGGATGCCCATGCTCTGCTCTTGAATAAAGGCGTTGTGACACACCGCGTCCAGCTGCAGAGAAGCGGCCAGCGTTAGCGGGCCGAGCGGGCAGTGTGGCGCCAGCGCGACATCATAGGCCGAGGCCAAGGTGGCGATTTTGAGGCCTTCGCTGATGCCGCCGCAGTGGGACAGATCCGGCTGGACGATGTCGACCATGCCGTCCGCGAGCAGATCGCGGAACTGAAAGCGGGTGTGTAGCCGCTCGCCGGTGGCCAGCGGATAGCTCAACCCGCTGGCGATATGCTTCAGGCTTGGCAGGTGCTCTGACAATACCGGCTCCTCGACGAACATCGGGTTGAACTGTTCGAGCTCGCGCAGCAGTACCTTGGCCATAGGACGGTGCACGCGGCCGTGGAAGTCGATGCCAATACCCACATCGGGGCCGACCGCGTCCCGGGCTTCCGCAACCCGCGCCACGGCGTCGTCGATCTTCTTGTGGGAATCGACGATCTGTAACTCCGGCGTGCCGTTCATTTTGAAGGCGGTAAAGCCCTGATCGACCAGCGCCCTGGCGCCTGCCCCCACATCAGACGGGCGGTCGCCGCCGGTCCAGGCGTACATGCGCATCTTGTCGCGCACCGGCCCGCCGAGCAACTGGTGTACGGGCACGCCCAGATCACGCCCCTTGAGATCCCACAGTGCCTGATCGATACCGGCGATGGCCGACATCAGAATCGGACCGCCACGGTAGAAGCCGCCGCGATACATCACGTTCCACAGATGCTCGATGTTGCGCGGGTCCTGGCCCACCAGATAGTCAGACAGCTCATGCACGGCTGCCTCGACGGTGGCAGCGCGGCCTTCAATGACCGGCTCGCCCCAGCCGTAACAGCCTTCGTCGGTTTCGATTTTCAGGAACAGCCAGCGCGGTGGTACCTGCCAGGTCTTAAGTTGGGTAATTTTCATGGGTGGGTGATCCTTGTGTGAGCAAACGGAAAACGGCGTAGAATCAGCGAGCTAAGCCGGTAAGGCAGACGCCTTGAGAGGGCGACCTCTGAGATCGACGCCCAAGTCGGCCGCCGTGCGTTCGAGCACCCGCTCGGCGGCTTCATGGGCGGCGTTGGGCTGTCGCAGGCGAATCGCTTCCATCACCCGGCGATGGCGTTCGAGGCTATCGTCCAAGCTGCCGGCCTGGTGATGAGAAAACTTGATGAGCTGCATGATCGAGGGGCGCAGTAAATGCCCCATCTGATGCCACACCAGATTATGACTGGCGCGATAAACCGCCTGGTGAAAGGCGACGTCATAGCCGGCATGCTCCTCGCGTCGCGAGGGGTCACCAGCGCTTTCGCGCATGCCTTCAAAGGCTGTCTCGAGGCGTGCCAGGTCCTGGGCGGTGGCATGCAGGGCGGCAAGTTCGGCGACATAAGGCTCGGCGGAGAGACGGAAGGCATAGACCTCGCGCACCAGCTGCGGGTGAGGCGTTTCAAGGCCGGCCATCCAGTCGCTGACCTGTGGGTCGAGCAGATGCCAGTCGGCGATATCGCGGACGACGGTGCCGCGGCCGGCAGTACGCTCGATCAGTCCGGCGCTGACCAGAGACGCTAGCGCGTTGCGCACCCGGTTGCGGCTAGCGCCGAAATGCCGGCACAAGTCCAGTTCGCGGGGGAAGGCGTCGCCGGGTGCCCAGTGTCCTGAGAGAACGGTATGCGCAAGCGTGGTGGCGAGTGCTAATGCCCCTCCAGCGTCAGGGGCAAGGGGAATGTTTGATAGGGCATTCATGGCCATGCTCCAGCATACTCTAAGATACATCTGACTTTATTTTATATATGTCAGACATATTTGCAAGCGTGCAGAAACGCCTGGATTCTGCGCAGATCCTTAATCGACTTCTTCGTTATGTAGCGCTTCGGCCGCGCCCAGCAGGCCGGTCCAGGGGGCCGTGACGACCCGCACAGGAATCTCGGCGGTGTAGCGATGCATGCGGCCCTTGTTAGTAAAGGCTTCCAGAAGGAGGCTGTCCGGTAGCCAGTCGAGCAGTCGTGGCAGAATGCCGCCACACAGATAGACACCGCCGCGTGCGCCCAGCGTGAGGGCGGCATCACCGCTGACGTCACCGAGAATCTTCAGAAAGCGCAGGATCGTCTCTTTTGCCAAGGCATCTCCGTTTGCTGCCGCCCGGGTCACTGCAGCGGGAGAATCACAGCTCGGACTGGCTCCGCTAAGCGCGCAGTGGGCAAAATACAGGTTCAGCATTCCCTGGCCGCACAGTAATCGTTCCACAGAGATACGCCCGTAGTGGTGACGAAAGTGGTCAAATAGTGCCTGCTCCTGCTTATCCGTGGGGGCGAAGCTGACGTGGCCTCCTTCGGTGGGCAGTGGAATCCAGCCGTGTCTGCCGGGAAAAACGCCAGCCATGCCGAGCCCGGTTCCCGGGCCGATGATCAAGCGGGCTGCATGAGGCGCGGTGACACCTGCCTGCAGCGTCACCAATTCGTGCTCGGCCACGTGGGGCACGCCGAGCGCCTGGGCCTCGAAGTCGTTGATGGCTTTGAACAAGGTCAGCCCTAGCGCCTCGCGAACTTCCTGACGCGTGAAGCGCCAGGGGTTGTTGGTCATGACGATGCGCTCATTGTGAACCGGGCAGGCGAAAGCCAGACAGACCTCCCTGGGAGATTGACTGTCTTCAGGATCGGTGCCGTCAATGCCGACTCGGGTCAGGTAGTCGCGAATGGCGGCTACCGGCCCCGAATAATCAGCGCAGGGCAGGCTGTGGATAGCATGAGGGGCAATGGCGCCCGGCGTTGTCAGCGCGAAGCGCGCGTTAGTGCCGCCGATATCACCGAGCAGTGCGGGGCGTGACATAGGCGGACCTCAGGCATCCAGCTCGCGAATCGAGGCATCTTCCAGCGTCAAGTCGTCCGCCTCGAAGCTGCCAAAGACGCTGGCGCCCTGCTCGGCGCCATTGGCCAGGTGGCGAAAACCGGCGAACAGCTCGCGTCCTAGCCCAAAGTGGCTGCCTTCCACGTTGGCGCTTTCGGGCTGGCGCGACTGCCACTCGTTAGCGTCCATCAGGACCTCCAGGGTTCCGCGCTCGGCATCGAGACGGACGATATCACCATCCCGCAGCCGAGCGAGGGGGCCGCCGGTCAGTGCTTCCGGGGTGACGTGGATCGCCGCCGGCACCTTGCCCGAGGCGCCGGACATGCGTCCGTCAGTGACCAGTGCTACCTTGAAGCCACGGTCCTGCAATACGCCCAGGTGCGGGGTGAGCTTGTGCAGTTCCGGCATGCCATTGGCCTTGGGACCCTGGAAACGCACCACAACGATGACATCGCGATCCAGTTCGCCAGCTTCGAAGGCTCCCTTGAGCAGGTTCTGGTCGTTGAAGATGCGCACCGGGGCCTCGACCCGACGATGTTTGGCCTCGACCGCGGAAATCTTGATCACGCCGCGCCCCAGATTGCCATCGAGTACGCTTAGCCCTCCGGTGGGCGCGAAGGGTGACGCCACCGGGCGCAGGACCTCCTCGTCATGGCTCTTCAAGGGGCCTTCACGCCATACCAGTTTGTCCCCCTCGAGAAATGGCTCTTGGGTGTAGGCGGTTAAATCGGTGCCCATAATCGTGGGAATATCACCGTGAATCAGCCCGGCGCCCAACAGCTCGCGGATCAACAGGCTCATGCCACCGGCGGCGTGAAAATGGTTGATGTCCGCCTGGCCGTTGGGGTAGATCCGCGTCAGGCTCGGCACAACGCCTGACAGCTCGCTGAAATCGTCCCAGGTGATGGTCAGGCCGCTTGCGGCGGCCATGGCCACAAGGTGCAGGGTGTGGTTGGTCGAGCCGCCGGACGCGAGCAGGCCGACAATGGCATTGACGATGGAGCGCTCGTCGATCTGGCGGTAGAAGGGACGATAGCTGCCGCCTGGCTCGCTATTGCGTATCGCCTGCTCCGTGGCAAAGCGGGTCAGGGCGTCCCGCAGGGGCGTATTGGGATTGACGAAAGACGCGCTGGGAAGATGCAGCCCCATGATCTCCATCATCATCTGGTTGGAATTGGCGGTGCCATAAAACGTGCAGGTGCCAGGGCTATGATAAGACTGGGACTCGGCTTCGAGCAGTTCATCGCGACCGACCTTGCCTTCCGCATATAGCTGACGTATCCGGGCTTTTTCCTTGTTGGGCAGGCCGCTGGGCATGGGGCCGGCGGGTACGAAGAGGGCCGGTAGGTGACCAAAGCGTGCCGCGCCAATGAATAGCCCCGGGACGATCTTGTCGCAGACGCCAAGATACAAGGCTGCGTCGAACATGTTGTGGGAAAGCGCCACGGCGGTGGCCATGGCGATAACCTCACGGGAAAACAGCGACAGCTCCATACCCGGCTGCCCCTGGGTGACCCCGTCGCACATGGCGGGTACGCCACCGGCGAATTGCGCGGTGGAGCCCATCGCCTGGGCAGCCTCCTTGATGATGTCGGGAAAGGGGGCCAATGGCTGATGAGCGGAAAGCATGTCGTTATAAGATGAGACGATAGCAAGATTGGCGCTGTTCATCAGCTTGAGCCGGTTCTTGTCTACCTCCCCGCAGGCGGCAAAGCCGTGGGCCAGGTTGCCGCAGGAAAGTTCACCGCGATGCACGCCAAGGCTGTGCTGGTTTTCCATGCGCTGCTCGTAAAGGGCGCGACGTTCTTTGGAGCGATCGCGAATGCGCTCGGTGACGCGCCGGACGGTATTGTTCAAGGGGGCGATAGACATGGCAATGGCGACCTCAGCTGTCAGTGATAGTCAGCAATGTTAGTAAATTTAGCAAAAGGCCCGTGTGGGGAGGGCGTTTTCTCTATGGTAAAACGTAGTTGGTACAGTCAGGTGCTGGCAATGAGAGCCGCTGTTGCCCTCTGCTGGTTAAAAGCAGGAGGTTAGAGGCGATAGCTGCCCCGACGCAAGAGTAAATTCGCCAGGGAAGGGTGAACTATCACTCGACAGCGGCGTTACTGCCGGCAGCTTGCATAGCCAGGGCGGTATCCAGCATGCGGTTGGAAAACCCCCACTCGTTGTCATACCAGGCCATGACCTTCACCAGGCGGCCGTTGACGCGAGTGTGATTGGTGTCGAAGACGGCGGAGCTGGGGTCGTGATTGAAGTCGATGGAGACCAGCGGTAGAGCATTGAGCGACAAGATCGGCGATTTTTCTACCGCCCGCTCCATGATGGCATTGATCTCCTCCTTGCTGGTTTCGCGGCCGGCGGTGAAGGTCAAATCCACGAGGGAGACGTTGATGACCGGCACACGCACGGCCAGCCCGTCGAGCTTGCCCGCCAGCTCCGGCAGCACCAGGCTAACCGCTGAGGCAGCACCGGTCTTGGTAGGAATCATCGAGTGAGTGGCGCTGCGTGCCCGGTAGGGGTCTTTATGATAGACATCAGAGAGGTTCTGGTCGTTGGTGTAGGCGTGCGTCGTGGTCATCAGGCCGTTTTCGATGCCCACAGCGTCGTTGAGAACTTGGGCGACAGGGGCCAGACAGTTGGTCGTGCAGGACGCGTTGGAGACCACCTTGTGCTCGGCGGTCAGCACCTCTTCGTTGACGCCGTATACCACGGTAGCATCGGCATCGGGGCTGGGTGCGGAGATCAATACGCGCCTGGCGCCCGCTTCTAGGTGACGCGCGGCATCGGCCCTTTGAGTAAAAAGCCCCGTGCATTCCATCACCAGATCCACGTTCAAACGCTTCCAGGGCAGATTATCGGGGTCGTGTTGCGCGAGTATCTCGATACGGTCACCGTCAACGCTCAAGCTGGCGTCGTCATGCTCCACCGGCGTGGCGAAACGCCCATGGGTGGTATCGAAGCGCAGCAGATGAGTGTTGATGGCCGAGTCACCCAAGTCATTGATGGCAACGACCTGGATGTGCTCGCGATAACCGCCTTCGTACAGGGCGCGAAGAACATTACGTCCGATGCGGCCGAAGCCGTTGATAGCGATTCTGAGAGTCATGATACTTACCTTACAATGCAGTGATGTCTTGAGTGTTATCCAACCGCAGGCGAAGGTTTCGGCTATTCCCTAGGGGTAGCATTGGCTTGGGAATAGCAGGTTAGTGGCCTGTTCGCTTTTGTCCAAGGTGCCGCAATGATGTGAAGGGTACAAGAAATTTTGGTAAGTTTACTACGAAAGGTGAGTCTTCGCAGTTGGGTGTCGCAACGTAGCACTTGAATGTCGTGTCGAGGTTGCGCAACGACGGCTGAAGGCAGACGTTAGCGGCCTCTGTCAGCCACTTCACATGATCGACGACTTGGTTGTTGTCTTTTAAGCTAGCTATGTTTCTTCCTTCGGGGTACTGGTTTTGTGTGTTTCCGCGCTATCACGTGGCGTGAAATTGTCTCGTGTAATGATGGGAGTACGGCGTTCGGTCCACCACATCCAGATGATAGACACGAGCGTGACGCTAAAGCACAGCATCCAGACGGTGGTAGCGATGCCGGTGATATCGACCAGCGCGCCAAACATGATCGGCAGTAAAAAGCCGCCGAGGCCGCCGGCTAGCCCGACAATGCCCGAAACCAGCCCCAGGTTTTCGTGATACTCGTTAGACAGGTATTTGAACACCGAGGCCTTGCCGATACCCCACGCGATACCCACTACAAACAGCGCGGCGGTGAACAGCCATATCGGCACCCCAAAGCCGAACGTCACGCGGCCACCGTCGCTTGCGGCCTGTACGCTGTATTGAGTTTCGGGGTAAGACATAATGAAAAGTGCTACCAGGCTGGCCCATAAGCAGCCCCAGGTAACGGCATGCGCGCCGAAGCGGTCAGAGAGCCAGCCGCCAAACGCGCGCACCACGCCCGAGGGCAAGACAAAAATGGTGGCGATTAGCGCGGCGAGCTGAATACCCATGCCGTATTCGTTCATGTAATAGCGGGTCAGCCACAGCGAGACACCCACAAAACCGCCGAACATGACCGAGTAATACTGGCAGTATTTCCAGACCTTGGGGTCGTTGAGCACGCGGAGCTGTTCGCGCAGCGAGACGTTGTTCGATGAGCGGTGGTCGGGATTTGAGTAGGTGAAAAACCAGAATATCAGCGCGGTGGCGAGCATGATCGCGGCATAGAGATTGGGCACAGCCTGCCAGCTGAAGAGCACGATAACCGTCGGAGCGATGAACTTGGTGACCGCCGCGCCAGCGTTGCCCGCGCCAAAAATACCCATGGCCAACCCTTGGCGATCCTGCTCGAACCATTTGGCGGTATAGGTAATGCCCACGGAGAAGGTGCCACCGGCCAGGCCGATAAAGGCGCCGAGCACCAGCAGCTGCCAGTACTGGGTGGCGAACTGGATAAGCCAGATGGCCGGCAAAATCAGCAGCAGGATGATGAAAAATATCGGCCGGCCGCCGTAACGGTCGGTCATTGAGCCCAGCGGAAGCCGGCTGATGGCGCCGGTGAGTATCGGCACTGCGGTGAGAATGCCGAACTGGGTGCCGTTCAGGTTCAGCTCTTCGGCAATGGGGACGCCGATTTCGCCGAACATCGTCCACACCATAAAACACATGGTGAAGGCGAAGGTATTGGCAATGAGCACTGCGGTTTGCTTGAAGCGTAGAGAGGCCATGCGAATCCCTTTAGGCAGGCGCCGTGGTTAAATAGCCGCGGCGCGAAATAAGCGCCGCGTGTGCTGTCGTTATCAGTACGGCATTCGTCAGTACGGCATTTGTCAGTACTATGGATTTTTAACGTAGGCGTTTTTACGCAGATAAAACCACCAGTTGACCCCCAGGCAGCAGGTATAAAAAACGGCGAAGCCGTACATGGCAAGCTCGGGCGTACCGGCTTTGATCTGATCGCCGATGACCTGGGGGGCAATAAACGCGCCGTAGGCGGCAATCGCCGAGGTCCAGCCGAGCACCGGGCCCTTTTGCTGGGCATTAAAAATCACGCCGATGCTACGAAACGTTGAGCCGTTGCCAATGCCGCTGGCGGCAAACAGCACGATGAACAGCGCTAAAAACTCCCAGAAATACTGGTTGGGGTCGGTGGCGTTGTACGCCAGCATCATCACGTAGCCGGTGGCCGCCGAGGCAATGACCATCACCACGGAAATAACCTGAGTCACGATCGCACCGCCAAATTTGTCGGCAATCCAGCCGCCGACGGGGCGAATCAACGCGCCAACGAAAGCGCCGATCCACGACCAGGTCAGCGCACTTGGGGCATCGGGGTTGGCAATGCGAGTGACGGTGCCGTCGGCGGCCACGTCCATCATGTTGCCGAAGATAATGTTGATGGAAAGAGGTAGCGCAGCGGAAAAGCCGATAAAAGAGCCAAACGTGGCGGTATAAATGATGGTCATTGCCCAGGTGTGGGTGTTGCGAAATATCTGGTACTGGTTTTTGATACTGGTTTTAATCGCGCCCGGCAGCAGCAGTAAAAGGCCCAGCGTCAGTAAAATGGTAAGCGGCAGCGCCAGCCACATGTTGATCCAGCCCAGTGCCAGTACGCCGGCCAGGGTCGCGATAAGCCCTAGCGCATAAAGCCCCAGAATTTTGCCGAAAGCAGAGGCTGGGTTGCCGGTCTGGGGGGAAATGGTTTTGAGGTTGTTCATGCCAAACCAGCCGGCCAAGGCCAGCGGAATCAGAAACAGTACCCAGACAAAACCGGCGTTCTGAATCCAAGTGTCGGTGCCGGCCTCGATGCGGCCGATGAGCGTGCCGCTGGCGCTTTCAAGCTCCATCGGGCCGCCAGCGAGCGGGCCCAAAATCCCCACGGTCATGACCAGCGGTACCAGTATCTGCATGGTGGTCACGCCGAAGTTGCCCAGGCCGGCGTTCATACCCAGCGCATAGCCTTGTTGCTTTTTGGGGAAAAAGCTCGAAATATTACTCATCGAGCAGGCAAAGTTGCCGCCGCCGATACCCGAGAGTAGCGCCAGTGCCTGAAATATCCAGAACGGCGTGTGCGGGTTTATCAGCGCAATGCCGGTGCCCGCGGCGGGAATGAGCAGCAGCGCGGTGGTGAGAAAAATGGTGTTGCGCCCACCGGCAATGCGGATCATGAATGAGGCGGGAATGCGCAGCGTGGCGCCGGCCAGCCCGGCAATCGCGGTGAGCGAAAACAGCTGATCCACGCTGAAGTCAAAGCCCAGATTTTGCATCTGGGTGGCGATCATGCCCCACATCATCCATACCGCAAAGCCTAACAGCAGGCTGGGAATGGAGATCCATAAGTTGCGGCTGGCAATGGCTTTGCCGTCTTTTTCCCAGAAGTCGGGATTTTCAATATCCCACTGGGCAATATCGGCGTTTTTTCTGGTCATGGCGTATCCCCTTAGACGCAGGTACCGCAAAAAGCAGTGCTATAAGAAAAGATACGCATTGCCGAGACAGGAAGAAACGGGGCAAATCAGGCGCGGGGTTTTGTCGCTACCTCTATTGAGCTAATGCTTAAATTATTTAAATACCTGTTTTTTAACGATTTTTTTATAAAATAGGTAGGCGTTCTCAGGCACTGTGCTACCACTTGAGTCTTTAGAGGTAACCATAGAAAACGAGCGTTTTAATGATTTGACGCAAGTCCTTCTTGAACCGCCCAGACGGCGGCCTCGACGCGTGAACGTAGCCCGAGCTTCTTCAGCAGGTGTTTGACGTGCACCTTGACCGTGCCTTCGGCGATGTCGAGCTTGCGGGCGATCAGCTTGTTGGACATGCCAGCGGCCAGTTCGCGCAGTATTTGTCGCTCGCGCTGGGTCAGTACGTCAAGGGTTGGCGCGGTGTCAGTGCTGCGCTGGTTGCGCAGCGCCTGGGCCAGCAGAGCGGTGAGGTTTTCGCTGATGGCCATGCGCCCCTTAGCCGCTTGGCGCAGCTGGTGCACGAAGTCTTCCGGCTCCATATCTTTAAGCAAATAGCCGTCGGCGCCGTTGCGCAGGGCATCGACCACGTCGTCTTCTTGGTCGGATACCGTATACATGATGATGCGTCCGGCGTAGCCGGCGCTGCGCAGGCGTTTGAGGGTCTCCAGCCCGTCAATGTCGGGCATGTTCAAGTCAAGCAGCAGCATATCAGGCTCTTGCTTGGTGGCCTGCTCAATACCTTCCTGTGGCGAGCCGGTATCAAATACCAGCACTAAGTCATCTTCTATTTCCAATAGCTGGCGTACGCCGCGGCGTAGTAAAGGGTGGTCGTCGATTACCATGATCGTCGCGGCTGAATCAGTGACGGCGCTTGTCATACTTACGAACTCCCTTCCTTAATCAGTCGGTCTGCTTGCGGGGTCATATAAAGGTGTACCCCGGTACCGCCTTCAGGGCGGTTTTGTAGCGTAAGCCGAGCATCAATATCGCGCGCCCGGTCGCGCATGATGATAAGGCCGTAGTGCATCGGCGGTGAGCCATCGCTTTCAAGGCCGATACCGTCGTCTTCAATGGCCAGATGCAGCCTTGCCTGCTGAAACGTCAGGCTAACCCGTGCCCAATGGGCATGGGCGTGCTTGACGGTGTTGGCTAGCGCTTCGCGGGTGATTTGTAAAAGATGGATTTCTTCGTTGGCGCTTAACAGGTAGGGCGGCACCTGATGGATGAGTTCGATATCAAAGCTCAGCCGCTGGCTGAACTCGTGGACGGTCTGCTCAAGGGCAGGCTGCAAGCCGGATTTATCCAGTGATAGACGAAAGGTGGTCAATAGCTCGCGCAGCTGGCGATACGCGCTGTTGAGTCCTTCGCGCAAATCACCGATCACTTCGGTCTGGCGCTCCGGAGGAAATTGTCGGGCCTGCATGCGCTCAAGCCGCGCGACCTGCATCTTGAGATACGAAAGCGATTGGGCGAGCGAGTCATGAAGTTCACGGGCCATGATGGTGCGTTCTTGGATCAGGGAAAGCTGCTGCTGTTCTTCAATGCGCTGTTCCAGATAGATGGCAGTAGCCAGCTGATCGGCCAGCGTATTAAGCAGCTGGCGCGCAGAAGCACTTGGCGCTTCGAGATAGCTCACCGTGAGATAGCCAAGGGTCAGGTGGCCGGCGACAACGGGCAGCACCAGCGCCTGGGCGCGCTCATCAACAAGCGGAATATGTTGTTCACCGGAAGGGGCCGCGTCCGTGCCCAGGCAGGCGAAACACTCGAGATCACGGCAGTAGAGCGGGCGCTCATGAGAATGGGTAGCGAGTATTTCCATGTCGCTGCCGTCATGTTCGTTGTGCAGTGACAGCACGATGGGGCCAATATCGAGTATCTCTTCAAGCTGGCGCAGCAGCGGTGCGGCGCTGGCGCATAAGTCGTTGCCGCCGCCGTACAGGCTACGGCTACTGTTGTGAATGATTTGCAGCGCGTGGTTGTGGCGCTCAAGCTCGGTAGTCTTGTGTGAGACCCGCGCTTCCAGCGCTTGATAGCTGGCGTCAAGGTCGGCGGCCATACGGTCAAGTGTGCGCCCGAGCCTGCCCAGTTCATCCGGATGACGGAAATGGCTGCGGGACTCAAAACGGTGCTGGCCAAACTCGTGGCTAAGCTGCATTAACTGACGCAGCGGCTTTACCAGGTTACGTCGCATGTCGATGAGCGCAGCAATCAGCAGTAGCGCAATTAACCCGAGAAATAGCGCCTGTACCTTGCCCATCAAGCTGATCTTGGCCTCGGTGCCGTGTTCCCGGAGACTCACAAAGCGGTTTATTTGCGCAATAAAGCCGTTGAGCTGCGTGGTGGCCTGAACAACGTGCTCTGGGTCGCCGTCGCGTGCCGCGTTAACCGCCGGCAATACGCTTTTGCTAAAGTGCCGGCGTAGCCGTCCAAGTGCTGCATTGGCGCTTGCCGTGGCCTGTTGGTTGAGAAGCCCATAGCGCGACTGTGTTTCAAGCGTGGGGCTGGCCAGGCGTGTTTGCAGCACCTCGACAAGAGACAAGGGCTCGGTGTCCGGGTGTTCCAGTGCGTTGATGATGCGCGCGCTCACCAGTCGCAGCGTGCCGGCTTCGTTGATCGCCGCGGCGTCGCCCTGGATGCTTTTGGCCATCACCACGGTCAGGCCGATGCTGGCCATGGCCAGGCTGCTGATCAGCACAAGAAAGGCGACGATGCGCGCGACAAGCGAATGCCGTAAGGCGTTCATACGACTCCCAATAAAAAACACCGGGAAAGGTGCGCGTTAATGCACACCTAAGAAGGTATTGGCAGTGTATTACGTCTTTGGAGGTATAAGAAGTAGCGACGCTACCTCTTATGGTGGGGTACTTAAACGCTGACGCTGGGGATTTTCATCAGTTGGGCAAGTTCGGCACTGCGGCCGTCGAGCAGATCCGCAAGAGTGTAGGCGTCGAGCACGCGCAAAAAGGCACCAAGGGCCTCCGCAAGGATGGGCTGCAGCCGGCAGGAGGGCGTAATCACGCAGGCGTTGTTGTCACGAAAACATTCCACCAGCGCCATGTCTTGTTCGGTGTCGCGTATTACCGTGCCCAAATTGATACTATGCGGTGAGCGGTTGAGCAACAGCCCGCCGTGCTTGCCGCGGATGGCTTTCAGGTAGCCTTTCTGGTTCAGTTCCTGAACAATTTTCATCAGATGGTTACGCGAAATATTGAACGCCTCGGCGATTTCGCTGATCGTTGAGCGCTCTTCCCCTTTAGCGGCAAGATAGAGCAGCACACGAATGGAGTAGTCGGTAAAGCGCGTCAAATGCATGGGACACCGCCTCAAAAAAGCTTATTAGTGCATTATACGATGTTTGCTTACGTTTTGCTTTGCAACTGCGGACTTTACGGGGCCTAAGCGCTTTCAAAGTGCCGGCCGGGCGCGCTGTGAGGCGGGTCATGGCGGACTGCAGGGATGCGGCATCGCGGTGAATTGTCGCGGTGAATTGTCGCGGTGGGAAAAGCTTGATAGTTTAAACATGCATTATTGATGCATCTTATGAAGGCGACTGATAAAAGAGGTAGCCATGCTGACGCAGGCACAAGAACAGATCATCGACGCCACCGCCCCTGTGGTAGCCGAACACCTTGACGAAATCACCCAGCGTTTTTATCCGCTGATGTTTACACGCTACCCGGAAGTAGCGCCGCTGTTCAACCAGGCGCACCAGCAGGACGGCGGGCAGCCCCGCGCGCTGGCCGGTGCCATTCTGGCCTATGTGCAGCTGCGCCAGACGCCCGAAACGGCGCGGGCTACCTTGGAAATCGTAGTCAACAAGCACGTGTCGCTGGATATTCAGCCCAACCAGTATCCCATCGTTGGCGAGTGCCTGATGGCCGCTATCGGCGACGTGCTGGGCGATGCGATAACGCCCGACGTGGCGGCCGCCTGGACGGCGCTCTACAACGAGTTGGCCGGGCTTTTGATCGAGCTTGAAGAAAAGCGCTACCAGCAGTTTGAGCAACAGGAGGGTGGCTGGCGCAGTGCGCGGCGTTTCCGCATCGCGGCGACGCAGCAGGAAAGCCGGGTGATCCGCTCGTTCGTGCTCGAACCGGTAGACGGCGGCCCCGTGGCGACCCATTCGCCGGGGCAGTTTATCGGCGTCAGGCTCACCATTGATGGCACGCCGGTGTATCGCCATTACAGCCTTTCTGACGTGCCCAACGGGCGCAGCTACCGCTTGTCGATCAAGCGCGAAGCCGAAGGGCTCGCCAGCCGTTACTTCCACGACCGGATGGACGTTGGCGATACGCTTGAACTCTTGCCGCCGGCCGGCGAACTTACCCTTGCCCAGGGCGACGAGCCGCTGCTGTTGATCAGCGGTGGTGTCGGTCAAACGCCGCTTCTGCCCATGGCGCGCCAGGCGCTTGAAGAAGGCCGTCAGGTCACTTACGTACACGCCGCGCTTGATGCCGAGCACCACGCCTTTGGTGACGCGCTGGCACGTCTTTCCGAGGCGTATCCGCAAACGCTGAAAAACGTCACCGTGTACGAGGCGGGCGACGCCGCCGACCATCAGGGACGCATTAACGATGCGCTCTTGGCTACTTACGTAACGCCGCAGGCGCGCTGCTATTTTGTCGGCCCGCACGGCTTTATGGCCGCGGTGAATCAAGGGCTTGAGCGGCTTGGCGTGCCCGAAAGCCATCGCCACTACGAGTATTTCGGACCGGCCCAGGCGTTGACCGCCGCGTAGCCAGTGGCCGCTCTTTTTCACCCCCTATCCCCTAAGTGGTAGGGGGTGATTATATGGAGGTAACCGGGCAGAAATTGGCGCTATAATCCTTCATTATCGATCTCAAGGTGCCTGCTAGCAGGCGATTGCTTTGACCAAAGCTTTTTATTAAAGCCAGGGAGATCGACCATGAGTCATTTCATTGACCGGCTGAATTTTTTCCGCAAGGAACGTGAGCCCTTTGCCAATGAGCACGGTGAGCTACGTCAGGAATCTCGTCGGTGGGAAGACAGCTACCGTAGCCGCTGGCAGCACGATAAAGTTGTCCGTTCCACCCACGGCGTTAACTGCACCGGCTCGTGCAGCTGGAAAATCTACGTCAAGAATGGCCTGGTGACCTGGGAAACCCAGCAGACCGACTATCCCCGCACACGCCCCGACCTGCCCAACCATGAGCCACGCGGCTGCCCGCGCGGTGCCAGTTACTCCTGGTACATGTACAGCGCCAACCGCCTCAAATATCCGCTGGTCAGAAAGCCGTTGCTAGCCCTATGGCGCAAGATGCTGGCCGACAAGAAAGACCCGGTAGACGCCTGGGCGGCGATAGTCGAGGATCCGGCGAATACCAAACAGTACAAGCGTGCTCGCGGTATGGGCGGCTTTGTCCGCGCGGAGTGGGACGAGCTCAACGAGATCATCGCCGCCTCCAACGTTTATACCGCCAAGCAGTACGGCCCCGACCGCATTATCGGGTTTTCGCCGATTCCCGCCATGTCGATGATTTCCTACGCCTCAGGCGCACGTTACCTGTCGCTGATCGGTGGCGTGTGCCTGTCCTTTTACGACTGGTATTGCGACCTGCCGCCGGCCAGCCCCCAGACGTGGGGCGAGCAAACCGACGT
>Ga0307967_1000593_pt1 | contig 24967 bp, 23 predicted proteins | sample OrgLakmetagen648_FD_201828 | JGI IMG/M metagenome (GOLD analysis project Ga0307967, IMG submission 201828) | Saline water microbial communities from Organic Lake, Antarctica - #648 | ecosystem: Environmental > Aquatic > Non-marine Saline and Alkaline > Saline | place: Antarctica: Organic Lake... | reverse complement strand
CCGGTCTGACCACCGGTACCGATGGTGACGTAGCTTTCTTCCTGAGCCACGGCAGGCGACGCAAACGTAGCGGCAGCCAGCAGTGCGCCGGAGAAAGCGGCAGTCGAAAATACATGACGTTTCATGGACATTCCCCTTTATTCTGGTGTTGTAACTTATTGTCGTGCTGTCGGTGCATCGCAGTCAGCCTGGGCGGCCAATACAGATCAAGCCATGCCAAGTTGCAAAATAAGGTGCCGGGCGGGCTATTACAAGTTTTAATACGCCACAGCGGCCTTTTCTTAGACTTTCATCTTAGGCTTTTATCTCAATAACTTGCGCTAACCCACCGTCTCGCTCGCCGCTTGGCACTGCCCGGCAAGCACCGGCGCCGAGACGCAGTCGCCTTCGCTGATGCCCCGCTCGGCAAAGTAGCCGGCGTTGACCTCAAGCGCGGCATGATAAGCGCGACCCGGCGCGTAGGTGGGGCACTGTGCCGGCTTTCCTGCCTCGCAAGGCGGCATGGTTTGCAGGCTGACGATGCGCCCGTCGCCATCAATAAAGGCGATATCCAGCGGGATCAGGGTGCGGTACATCCAGAACGCGCTGCGCGCTGACTGGCGCTGATCATACACAAACAGCATGCCGCTATCGGCGCCCAGCGTGGTGCGTTCCATCAATCCCCGCGCACGTCCGGCCTGCGTTTTCGCCACCTCGACGCTTAGCCGGTGCGGCCCCCGGGCCGTGTGTATCACCGCCGTGAGGCGGTCAGCCGTTGCCGGCGCCTGCGCCCACAGCCGGCGGGCAGGCAGGAGAGCGGCAGCCGGCAGCATCAGTGCGGCACTGAGCAGGCGACGACGGGTAAGCATCATGGCAGTTTCCTTGTGTGAGTCATCGTGACAAAAAGCAGCGTACAAAAAAAGTGACCGAACAGACACAACAAAGCCGCACGAAACCCACGCGAAAACGCGTCGGGTCAATGCGGCCAGGTAGCGAAGAACCGTTCTCAAACAATGATGATCGAAAAACGGTTATCGACAATGCGCCGGATTTCGCAAGCGCTTTAGTCTTTCAGCGTAATGCGCAGATCCAGCGGGTGTTCGTCGCAGTTGTTGCCGTCACCGCCGCGATCAACCACCAGAAACTCGCCTTCACGCTCGAGCACCGATTGAATCGCATGCCAAACGCCGGCGCCGTAGTTCACGCCCTGACGACCGTCGGTGACAAACGCACGTACGTCGCCCGAATCGATGGTTTCACCGGCCGGCGCTACCACCACGATGAAGCGCTCTTCATGCAGCGGCATGAACGCCTGACTGCCCTGCGGGTGACGCTCGAGAAACGTCAGCTCAAGCGGCGTTGTGATCGGCTGGCTGACAAAAATGCTCACCAGCGTATGCGCGTTTTCACCCAGCGTGTCTACTTTCGCCAGATCATGATGGCGCTGTGTGCGGCCAGAGTTGATCGGAAACGAGTCCGAGGTGCGCGCATCAATCACGTCGCCAAAGGGCGCAAAGGCTTCAGCCGTCAGCGGCTCTGCGTTGAGTTCCAACATGGTGTCTCCTTGACGTTACGCCTTACAGGGCATTGATCTTGAGCTTGGGATGGCGGTTGACGTCCTTGTACAGCAGGTAGCGGAACGGCCCCGGACCGCCGGCATAGCAGGCCTGCGGGCAGAAGGAGCGCAGCCACATGAAGTCGCCGGCTTCCACTTCAACCCAGTTCTGGTTGAGGTGGTAAACCGCCTTGCCTTCGAGCACGTAAAGGCCGTGTTCCATGATGTGGGTTTCGTCAAACGGAATCGACGCGCCCGGCTGGAAGGTCACGATGTTGACGTGCATGTCGTGACGCACATCGGACGGATCGGCAAAGCGCGTGGTGGCCCAGCGGCCATCGGTGTCCGGCATTTCAGTCGGCGCCAGGTCGTTGTCGTTGGTGACGAACGCTTCGGGCACGTCGATGCCTTCGACAAACTCATAGGCCTTGCGCACCCAGTGGAAGCGTACTGGTTCGCTGGACTCGTTGTGCAGCTGCCAGTTGCTGCCCGGCGGAATAAACGCGTAGCCGCCGGTTTTCATGGCGTGCGTCTGACCTTCCAGGGTCAGCGTCATTTCGCCTTCAACGACAAACAGCACGCCTTCGGCCTGGGGGTCGAGCTCGGGCTTGTCGCTGCCGCCGCCGGGCAGAACTTCCATGATGTACTGGGAAAACGTCTCGGCGAAGCCGGTCAGCGGACGCGCCAGTACCCACAGACGCGTGTCATTCCAGAACGGCAGGTTGCTGGTGACGATGTCGCGCATCACGCCTTTGGGAATCACCGCATAGGCTTCGGTGAAAACGGCACGGTCAGACGTCAGCTGCGTCTGCGGCGGATGCCCGCCATGGGGTGCGTAATAGGTATGGCTCATACTCAGGCTCCTTTATTAGTATTAGTGACGACCATTAACGGCCGGGCGCGGGGTGTTCCTTGGCCCAGTGGCGCGCGATATCCACGCGGCGCGCGACCCAGACGTCATCGTGCGACTCGATGTAGTCGAGGAAGCGCTGCAGGGCGCGGAAACGGCCCGGCCGACCCAGCATCCGGCAGTGCATGCCGATCGTGAGCATCTTGGGCGTTTCTTCGCCTTCGGCGTAGAGCACGTCAAACGCATCGCGCAGGTAGGTGAAAAAATGCTCGCCGGTATTGAAACCACCGGGGGAAGCAAAGCGCATGTCGTTGGTGTCCATGGTGTAAGGCAAGACCAGCTGGTCATGCTCTTCACCTTGGCTGTCGGCTTCGCGGACCCAGAACGGCAGGTCATCGCCGTAGTAGTCGCTATCGTATGTAAAGCCGCCCTCGTCCTGCGCCAGACGACGCGTGTTGGGGCTGTCGCGGCCGATATACAAGCCGTCGGGCTTCTCGCCGTAAAGCCGCTGGAAAATCTCCATGGCTTTCTTCATGTGCTCGCGCTCAACGTCCTCGGGCACTTCCTGATAGTTGATCCAGCGGTAGCCGTGGCACGCCACTTCGTGACCCAGCTCCTTGAACGCCTGCGCTACATCCGGGTTACGCTCAAGCGCCATCGCTACGCCGAATACGGTCAGCGGCAGGCCGCGCTTTTCAAACTCACGCAGAAAACGCCATACGCCCGCCCGCGAGCCGTACTCGTAGATGGATTCCATGCTCAGGTGGCGGTCGGGAAACGACGCCGCGCCGACCATTTCAGACAGGAACTGCTCCGACCCTTCATCGCCGTGGAGTACGTTGTTTTCTGCGCCTTCTTCGTAGTTAAGCACAAACTGTACGGCGATTTTGGCTTTGCCCGGCCAGTTGGCCTGGGGCGGATTTTTGCCATAGCCAATCAGGTCACGCGGATAGTCACGTTGCGACATAACACACACTCGTTGTTCGGTAGGGAGGGAAGCGCGCGGCCGGCGCCCGCCCCCCCGCCCCCGCGCCAGGGGATGGCAGAAACTGCCGGGGTAGAGCGCCGGTTATTCTTCCCAGGCGGCGATCACGTCGCGCTGTTCCTGAGTCATACCCGTGGTGTTACCCAGCGGCATGTAGCCGCTTTTGACGACTTCCTGGATCTTGTCCTTGTGGTTGAGCACAACGTCCCAGTCATCAAAGGCATAGCCGGCCGGCGGCGCGGAGAAGCCCGGATGCGTCGGCTCCTGCGCGTGGCACTGAGTACAGTGCGTTTCCACCAGCGCCGTGACTTCAGCTTTGCCCGTGGCGTCCATGTTGGCCACGGCTTCGCTTTCTTCTTCAACGCTCGCACTCGGCGCGCCCAGCCAGATAGCGGCCAGAATAAGCACGGCACCTGCTACAAGATAGCCTGGCTGCTTGCTGCCGCCGTGCATCAGCACGAAGAACTGACGAATCACTGCACCGGCGAAGATGAACAGCACCATCATCACCCAGGCCAACTCCTGAGAGAAGACGAAGGAATAGTGGTTGCTGACCATCAGCAGTACAACCGGCAGCGTGAAGTAGGTGTTGTGCACCGAACGCTGTTTGCCACGCTTGCCGTCAAGCGGATTGGGCGTCTCGCCCGCTTTCATCGCCTTGACCATGCGGCGCTGGCCGGGAATGATCCAGAAGAAAACGTTGGCCGACATCGCCGTGGCCATGACCGCACCGGTGAGCAGAAATGCTGCACGCCCGGAGAAGATGTGCGTGCTCAGGTACGATACCACGATCATCATGATCGCTACCGCAACACTCAAGATGCCGTCGCGGGTCATGTTGGGGCTGATACGCTTGCACAGCTCGTTGTAGACGACCCAGCCGCCCAGCAAGAACAGCAGCGCCACAACGTTGGCCTGCCAGCCGGTCATATCGGCAGCCCAGGACCAGTCGCTATTCGGGTTGACCAGGTAGAAACTCGGGTTGGTCATATAAAGCAGGACGAACAGACCAAAACCGGTCAGCCAGGTGGTATAGGCCTTCCAGAACGACCAGTGCAGATCCGCCGGCAACTTTTCCGGTGCCGTGGCGTATTTCTGGTTGTGGTAGAAACCACCGCCGTGAACCGCCCACATTTCGCCGAACACGCCTTTCTCACGGTCTTCCTCAGCCTTGGGCTTACGCAGACCGTTGTCCAGCATCACGAAATAAATGGATTCGCCAATCCATGAGATAGCGGCGATAACGTGCAGCCAGCGCAGCAGCAGGTTAGCAAAATCGATAAGGTACGCTTGCATGATGGTTGCCTCCGCTGATTAGCTACCGCGATAGGTAGAGTAGCTGTAGGGAGAAACCAACAGCGGTACATGGTAGTGTTCGCTTGCGTCAGACACGCCAAAGCGCAGCGGAATCACGTCAAGAAAACGCGGTTCGTCAGCCTTGAAGCCCTGAGCACGCAGGTAATCGCCGGCGTGGAACACCAGCTCGTATTCACCGGTCACAAAATCATCGCCTTCAAGAATCGGCGAATCACAGCGGCCGTCATCATTGGTAGTCACGGTCTTGATAACCTGACGCTCGCTACCATTGATGCGAATCACTTCGATCTTGATGTCCTGACCCGGACGGCCTTGTGCTGTGTCCAGCACGTGGGTCGTTAAATAGCCCATGGTGGCTCCTCATTTCATCGACAGATTATTGTTGGATACGCAGCAGCACGCGAATGCCGCATGGCACTTTAGAGTACCGCTAGCCATCTTTATTGTATACAGTATTGACGTTAATTCACGACAATAATGGAGCCATTATGACGTCCAATGCAAGCACCCTGACCCTTACGCCGTGCCCCAGCACGCTTTCCCGCGAAGCGTTCGTTGCCCAGTACGGTGACGTTTACGAGCACTCGCCCTGGGTGGCGGAAGATGCCTTTGAAACCGGTGTCAGCGAAAAGCACGACATACCGGAAGCGCTTGCCGATCTTATGGGTGCAATGCTGCAAAAGGCATCGGCCGAACAGCAGATTGCCGTGATTCGTGCTCACCCGGATCTGGCTGGAAAGGCCGCCAAGTCCGGCGCCCTGACCGATGACTCCACTCGCGAACAGGCCGGCGCCGGTCTCGACCAGTGCACCGAGGAAGAGTACGCACGCTTTGAAAAGCTCAATAACGCCTACAAGGAAAAATTCGGCATTCCTTTCGTGATTGCAGTGAAAGGTCTTGACCGTCACGCCATCCTGGCGGCGTTCGAGACACGCCTTGAAAACGACCAGGCCGAAGAACGCCGCACGGCGATCGAGCAGATCATCAACATCGCGCGCTTCCGTCTGCGGATGCGCGCCGAAGACAACGCATAACGTCCGGCACGCACCGGCGCGGCGGCGGCATGCCGTCGCGCTGTTCTCAGCAGCCCTACGCTTTGTATACAAAAAACTCATAAATTAACAACAATGATACCAAGCGCTTTACCACGCTAACGCCAAATACCGGCGCCGTACGCCTGCATAAAGATAGCCCGAGTTATCGACCCCGTCAGGTCTCTGTTGCCTGCCAGCTTACCCACGCCCGCTACATCCCCGCCGCTGCGGCCACTGCCGCCTAGTGTGTGCCATCACGCTTTACCCCCCGCTTCCATGACGCCTTGCGCCGCATTTTTCCGCGTGACTTTTTATCGCCAGCCCTCTGACACTGTCTATTAGTCTAAGACTTTGTAACGTGGCTCAGCCGTCGAAATCATCATTAGTTCCTTTTAAAAACAACCGTCTAACAATATTTAACGTCGTATAAAACGGCCTTTTACACGATAAAATTTTGGTCTTACCAATTTCCAGGAGTAGCCATTCGCCGGCGCTCTTCGTATCTTTCCTGACACAGACGCGAGCCATGCGGCTGCCATCACACCGGAACACATACAATAACAAGGGGCGTTCCTGACATGAATGACACCACACTTGCGCTTTTGGCTTTTGTGCCGCTGGTGCTTGCCGGCGTACTCCTGATCGGCTTTCGCCTGGCGGCCAAAACCGCCATGCCGATCGTTTTCGTCGTTACCGCACTGATCGGGCTGATGGCCTGGGACATGACGCTAACGCGCGTTGCGGCCTCAACGCTTCAGGGGTTGATCCTCACGGTTTCGATTCTGTGGATCATCTTTGGCGCCATCCTGCTGCTCAACACCCTCAAGCACTCGGGCGGCATCACCGCGATCCGCAAAGGATTTTCGGGCATCAGTCCTGACCGCCGCGTGCAGGCGATTATCGTGGCCTGGCTGTTTGGCTGCTTTATTGAAGGTGCCTCCGGCTTTGGGACGCCGGCCGCCGTGGCCGCCCCGCTGCTGGTGGCACTGGGCTTCCCGGCGCTTGCCGCGGTGGTGGTGGGCATGATGATCCAGTCAACGCCGGTGTCATTCGGCGCGGTGGGCACGCCCATCGTGGTGGGCGTTTCCGGCGGGCTTGATCGCGCCGGCATCACCGAGCAGCTGCAGGCCGGCGACGCGACCTGGCTGGAGTATTTCCGCCTGATCACCAGCGAAGTCGCGATTGTTCACGGCATCGTCGGGATTTTAATGCCGCTGATCATGGTAGTGATCATGGTGCGCTTCTTCGGTGCCAACCGTTCCTGGAAAGAAGGCCTGTCGATTACGCCTTTTGCGCTGTTTGCCGGCGCTGCCTTCGTGGTGCCGTACATGATGGCCGGCGTGCTGTTGGGGCCCGAGTTCCCGTCGATGATTGGCGCCATGGTCGGCCTTGCCGTTGTGGTACCGGCAGCGCGGCGCGGCTTTTTGCTGCCCAAGGATACCTGGGACTTTCCGCCGGCAAGCGACTGGCCGAATAGCTGGGTCGGTAAGCTTGAACTCAAGATGGACGACATCGCCGGCAAAGCGCCCATTTCCACCTGGATGGGCTGGGTGCCCTATGTGCTGCTGGCCGTTTTTCTGGTGGCGTCACGCACCATTGAGCCGCTGAAAAACGCGCTGACGGCATTTGCATTCGGTTGGAATGACATTCTCGGCGAAGGCATTGGCGGCAGCATTCAGCCGCTTTACCTGCCCGGCGGCATTCTGCTGCTGGTGGTGCTGGTGACAGCTCTATTGCACCGCATGAAGCCCGGCGAGCTAAAAGCCGCGTTTGGTGATTCCTCGCGCACGATTTTTGGCGCCGGCTTTGTGCTGATCTTTACCATTCCCATGGTCCGCATCCTGATCAACTCCGGCGTCAACGGCTCGGACCTTGTGTCCATGCCGGTCGCCATGGCGCAGTTTGTGGCGGCAAGCGTGGGCGATGTTTACCCCCTCTTCGCGCCTGCCGTGGGTGCGTTGGGCGCCTTTATTGCCGGCTCCAACACCGTTTCCAATCTGATGCTGTCGGACTTCCAATTCAACGTGGCCAGCCAGCTGGGCGTTTCCACCGCCTTGATGGTAGCGCTGCAGGCCGTTGGCGCGGCGGCGGGCAACATGATTGCCATCCACAACGTCGTGGCGGCGTCGGCCACCGTCGGGCTGCTGGGGCGCGAAGGGACGACCATTCGCAAAACCCTGCTGCCCACGCTTTACTACATTATTGCCGCCGGCGTACTGGGCATGATCGGCCTTTACGGGCTGAGCCTCAGCGACCCGCTGATCGCTGCGCTGACAGGCTAAACCACGCCGCCGACTCTGGCAGGAGGTACCATGGACATCTTGTACGACGAGGCTATCGACGGCGCGCTGGCGCCGTTTGAAAAAGCCGACGTGCTGCGTGATTTACAGCACAGCGCGCCCACGCTCAGGCTGCTGCACCGTGAAGAAGATCTGCGCCCGTTCGAGTGCGACGGGCTGGCCGCCTACCGCGTGCTGCCCATGCTGGTGGCCATGCCCGACAACCTGGACGAGGTCGAAATCCTGCTCAAGCGTTGCCACGCGCTGGGCGTGCCGGTGGTAACGCGCGGTGCCGGTACCGGCCTGTCCGGCGGCGCGCTGCCCCTTGAGCGCGGCGTGCTGCTGGTCATGTCGCGCTTTCAACAGATCATCAACATCGACCCCGATGCGCGCACGGCGACGCTACAGCCGGGGGTTCGCAACCTGGCGATTTCCGAGGCGGCCGCGCCCTACGGGCTTTACTACGCGCCGGACCCGTCCTCGCAGATTGCCTGCTCGATTGGCGGCAATGTCGCCGAAAACGCCGGCGGCGTGCACTGTTTGAAGTACGGCCTGACGGTCAACAACGTCATGCGCGTGGACGTGCTCACCATCGAAGGCGAGGCCATGACCCTCGGCGCTGAAGCGCTGGACGCACCGGGTTTTGACCTGCTGGCGCTGTTCAACGGCTCGGAAGGCATGCTCGGCGTCATCACCGAAATCACCGTCAAACTGCTGCCGTTACCGGAAGTGGCCAAGGTACTGATGGCAAGTTTTGACGACGTGGAAAAGGCCGGCAAGGCCGTCGGCGACATTATCGCCGCCGGCATCATCCCCGGCGGACTCGAGATGATGGACAAGCTCGCCATTCAGGCCGCCGAAGACTTCGTTCACGCCGGCTACCCGGTGGAGGCCGAAGCGATTCTGCTCTGCGAACTCGACGGCGTGCTGGCCGATGTCGACGACGACTGCGACACCGTGCGCGGCGTGCTGGAAAACGCCGGCGCGACCGATATTCGCCTGGCGCGCAACGCGGCCGAGCGCGCGGTTTTCTGGTCGGGGCGTAAAAACGCCTTCCCCGCCGTCGGCCGAATCTCGCCGGACTACTACTGCATGGACGGCACCATTCCCCGCCGTGAGCTGCCTCGCGTGCTCAACGGTATCGCCGAACTCTCCCGGGAAAGCGGGCTGCGCGTGGCCAACGTCTTTCACGCCGGCGACGGCAATATGCACCCGCTGATTTTGTTCGATGCCAACCGCGAGGGCGAGCTGGCGCTGGCCGAAGACGTCGGCGGCAGGATTCTTGAACTGTGCGTCGCCGCCGGCGGCTCGATCACCGGCGAGCACGGCGTCGGCCGCGAGAAAATCAACCAGATGTGCAGCCAGTTTGATGCCGATGAAATCACCCTGTTTCACGCGCTCAAGGCCGCCTTCGACCCCCAGCGGCTACTTAACCCGGGGAAAAACATCCCCACCCTGGCCCGCTGCGCCGAATTCGGCGCCATGCACGTCCACAACAACGAGCTTGCGCACCCCGAGCTGCCCCGTTTCTGATCGCCGCAGGATAGACCATGACAGAACGCCTGACGACACTGCCCGACCGCGACATCACCGCCCGCCTGTGCGAGCAGGTCAGCGATGCCTTCAGCCAGCAAACGCCGCTGCGCATCGTCGGCGGCAATACCCGTGCGTTTTACGGCCGCCCGGTGAACGCCGCCCCCTTAAACGTTGCCGAACACCGCGGCATCGTTCACTACGACCCGGTCGAGCTGGTGGTCACCGTGCGCGCGGGCACTCCGCTCGACGCCCTCGAAGCAGCACTTGACGACAACCACCAGATGCTCGGCTTTGAACCGCCGCGCTTTGGCCCGCAAAGCACCATCGGCGGCGCCGTGGCTACCGGCCTTGCCGGCCCGCGCCGCCCCTGGGCCGGCGCCACCCGCGACTTCGTGCTGGGCACCCGCGTTATCACCCAGCACGGCAAGCTCTTGCGGTTTGGCGGCGAAGTAATGAAAAACGTCGCCGGCTACGACATGTCGCGGCTGATCACCGGCGCGCAGGGCACCCTCGGCGTGCTCGCCGACGTGTCGCTCAAAGTGCTGCCCAAACCGCCGGCGTGCCATAGCCTGCGCCTGACGCTGCCGCTGGACGAAGCCCTCACGCGGCTGGCCGAACTCGGCCGCCGGCCGCTGCCCATCACCGCCGCCGCTTGGTACGACGGTGAGCTGCTGCTGCGTCTGGAAGGCGGCAACAGCTCGGTGGCGGCCACGCGCCAAGAGATCGGTGGCGAGCCCCTTGACGCGGACTTTTGGGGAGCGCTACGCGACCTGCGCCACGACTTCTTCGCGCTGAATTCCGGTCAAGCGCTGTGGCGGCTGTCGCTGCCGCCCAACACCCCGCCGCTGGCGCTGGCGCTGGATGACAGCCACAGCCAGGTGCTCTACGACTGGGCCGGCTGCCAGCGCTTTATCAAGACCACGCTCGACGGCGCCACGCTGCGCCGCGCCTGTCAGGCCGTAGGCGGCCACGCTACCTGCTATACCCCGGCCGACCAGGGCGGCAGCGAAACGCCCTTTACCCCCTTGAATCCGGTGGTCGAAAAGTACCACCGCCGGCTGAAAGACCAGCTGGATACCCGAGGCATTTTCAACCCCGGCCGCCTGTATGCCGCGTTTTAACCCGGAGGGCCGCTATGCAAACGCACTTTAGCGATGCCGATCGCCAGAAACCCCATATTCAGGAAGCCGAGCAGGTGCTGCGCGCCTGCGTGCACTGCGGCTTTTGCAACGCCACCTGCCCCACCTACCAGCTGCTGGGCGACGAGCGAGATGGCCCCCGCGGGCGCATCTACCTGATGAAAGAGCTGCTCGAAAGCCCCGACGATGACACTAACGTCACCGCCGAGACGCGCCTGCATCTGGATCGCTGCCTGACCTGCCTGAACTGTGAAACCACCTGCCCTTCCGGCGTGGAGTATCACAAGCTGTTGAACATCGGCCGCGCGGAAATAGAGCGCCGCGCCCCGCGCCCGGCAGCCGAACGCCTCACCCGCTACGGGCTGCGCAAGATGCTGGTCAACCCGGCTCGGTTCCAAACGCTGCTCAAACTTGGCCAAACGTTCAAACCGCTGGTGCCCGCGCCGCTGCGCAGCAAAATGCCGCCTGCACCCGTTAATGCCGGTATTCGGCCCGCGGCAAATCGTCACCCGCGACGCGTGCTGATGCTCGAAGGCTGCGTACAGCCAGGGCTCTCGCCCAACACCAATGCCGCCACCGCGCGCGTGCTCGACCGGCTGGGCATCAGCGTAACGCCGGTGCCTGAAGCGGGCTGCTGTGGTGCCATTGATTTTCACCTGAACGCCCAGCAGCAGGCTCTGGAGCGCATCCGCGCCAATATCGATGCCTGGTGGCCCTACGTGGAGCAAGGCGCCGAGGCGATCGTACAGACCGCCAGCGGCTGCGGCGCCTTCGTCAAGGACTACGGCGAGATGCTCAAGGACGATCCGGCCTACGCCGCCCGGGCGCAGACCATCAGCGAGATGACACGGGATATCGTCGAAATGCTGCGGGAGGCACCGCTTGAGACGCTAAACCTCAAGGAAAGCAAGCGCCTGGCGTTTCAATGCCCGTGTACCCTGCAGCACGCGCAACGGCTTGGCGGCGCGGTAGAAAACGTGCTGACAACCCTTGGCTTCTCGCTCACGGCGGTGCAAGATGCCCATCTGTGCTGCGGTTCGGCGGGCACGTATTCCATTACCCAGCCCGAACTTGCCACCCAGCTGCGCGATAACAAGCTCAATGCTCTGGAAGCGGGCAACCCCGAGATGATCGTGACGGCCAACATCGGCTGTCAGACCCATCTTGCCGGCGCCAACCGCACGCCGGTACGCCACTGGATTGAAGTGGTGGATGATACCTTGGTATAAAGGTAGGCATACCATTGAGCTTCAATGGCTGCGCGGCTCCCGTGCAGCCTTTTTGTTTCTGGGAAACTGTTTTCAGCGCCGGCTGTCCCGCGCCGCGCTTACCCGTGCATCCCTACAATTTTTCAACAAAAAATGCACCTTCAACGACAAAGGACCTTACCATGCAAACCAAAGTCATCTTGACGCAGACTGACGTTACCCAAGTGCTGGACGCGGCTCAGCGGGAAGCCGACCAGCAAGACTGGGGCGTTACCATCGCCATTACCGATGACGGTGGCCACCTGCTGGCGCTACGCCGGCTTGACGGCACCGCGCCGTTCACCGCCGAAGCCGCTACCCACAAGGCGCGCAGTGCTGCCGTCGGCGGCAAGGAAACTAAAGTTTTTGAAGAAATGATCAACAACGGCCGCACGGCGTTTCTGTCGGTTCCGCTCAAGGGGCTGTTGTCCGGCGGCGTACCCATCGTGATTGATGGCAACGTGGTGGGCGCCGTCGGTGTTTCCGGCGTCAAGCCTGACCAAGATGCGCAAATTGCCAAGGTCGGCATCAGCGCGCTGACATAAAGCCGAGGCACACAAAAAACCCCAGATCTTTGATCTGGGGTTTTGGAATTTGCTTGCTTGATTAAAGACATTGGTATGATCTTATCAAGACTTTTATGACGGCTTACTTTAAGTGGCGGACTGGACGAGACTCGAACTCGCGACCTCCGGCGTGACAGGCCGGCATTCTAACCAACTGAACTACCAGTCCACTATAAAGCAATGCTACTTGTGGTGGGTGGTACTGGGTTCGAACCAGTGACCCCCAGCTTGTAAGGCTGGTGCTCTCCCAACTGAGCTAACCACCCACATTCGTTAGCAATCTTGCTAGTCTTTTCTTACCGCTCTTTCTTACTGACCCTTTAACCGTGGCGGACTGGACGAGACTCGAACTCGCGACCTCCGGCGTGACAGGCCGGCATTCTAACCAACTGAACTACCAGTCCACGGATAATGGGGTTGAAAAAAGCACTGCAACTGCTGCGTTGGCGGACTGGACGAGACTCGAACTCGCGACCTCCGGCGTGACAGGCCGGCATTCTAACCAACTGAACTACCAGTCCAATTACAACACTGCGGTGTAGCTACTTTTCTCAAACAATAAAGCATGATGCCTAAAAGCATAACGCCTAGCCTTATTGCTGCGTGACAACCCATTCAGTAATGCGTACATCTTGAATGGTGGGTGGTACTGGGTTCGAACCAGTGACCCCCAGCTTGTAAGGCTGGTGCTCTCCCAACTGAGCTAACCACCCGCTGGTCACGTGGCGCTGCATTATACAGATCATCTTCAGCATGTCAACACTGAGGCTTAACTTCTTCACTTTCGAGGCTTTTCTCTCGCAAGTGAATGACGTAAAGCGCAGTGCGGCCTACGGATTCCTGCTTTCAACGCGGACGAAGGATGCCGCATAATGCGCCGCTTCGTCAATTAAAATCTGCTGATTCATACCTGACGCGCGACGTGGCACAAAGTCGTGATCTCCGTCGGCAAGCCAAACAAGCCGGGCGTTTGGCGGCAGCGTATACGTTTCCACTTCATGGCGCGTCCCGAAAGGGTCGCGCTCGCCCTGGATAATCAACGCCGGGCATGACACCTGCGGCCAGTGCGCCAGGCGCAGTTTTTCCGGCCGGCGCGGCGGGTGAAACGGGTAGCCGGCAATCATCAGGCCGTCTACCGGCTGCTGCGCGGCGAGCAAACTGGCCACGCGACCGCCCATCGACTTGCCACCCAGCCACAGCGGCTCCGCTACCGCCGACTGGATCAGCGCCTGCCAGCGGCGCAGCTCATCGACCAGTACATCCATTTTAGGTGGCGGCCGCCTTTTTCCGGTTTCCTGAATCTGCTGCATATAAGCGAAGTCGAAACTCAGCGTCTGAACGCCATAGCTCGCCAGCGCCGTGACAAACTGCCGCATGAAGGGCGAATCCATGCCCGCCCCCGCACCGTGAGCAAACAGCAGGCGCCCATGACGCGGCTCGCCGCAGACGCGCAAACGGCCGTGCCTGGCCACGCTAAACGTCGCATTACGGCACTCTCCGAGCACCGCTGGAAGCTGCCCTTCAGATAGCGTAGAAGAGGCCAAGGGTTCGTATTCCGGCATTCTCGTGCCCCTTAATATTGCCGACTTAAGCGTTTCGCATGTTCAGCTTCTGAGCCAGCTGCGCTAGAATCCTCGGCGGATCTTGACCTGCATCATCAAGCGGGTGGTCGCACTCGTGCAAAATGCGCGAGTTACCCCCTAACCGCGTTCGATGGGAACATAAAATGAACACAGCATTTGAACATCCGACCTACAACTACAAGGTGGTTCGGCAGTTCGCGATTATGACCGTTGTGTGGGGCATTATCGGTATGACGCTTGGCGTCATCATTGCCTCACAGCTGGTCTGGCCGCAACTGAACCTTGGCCTGCCCTGGACCAGCTTTGGGCGCCTGCGCCCGCTACATACCAACGCCGTTATTTTTGCCTTTGGCGGCTCGGCGCTGATCGGGACGTCGTATTACGTCGTGCAGCGTACCTGCCAGGTCCGGCTATTTTCCGACAAGCTCGCCGCCTTTACGTTTTGGGGCTGGCAGGCCGTCATCATCTCGGCGATCGTATCACTGCCGATGGGCTACACCACGACCAAGGAATACGCCGAGCTGGAATGGCCGATCAACATCCTGATTGCCGTGGTGTGGATTTCGTACGCAGCGGTGTTCTTGATGACCATCAAGAAGCGCACGACCTCGCACATTTACGTGGCGAACTGGTTCTATGCTGCCTTCATTTTAACCATTGCCGTGCTGCACATCGTCAACAACGCCGCACTGCCGGTCACCATGATGCACTCCACCTCGATTTACGCGGGCTCCGTGGACGCCATGGTGCAGTGGTGGTACGGCCATAACGCCGTGGGCTTTTTCCTGACGGCCGGCTTCCTCGGCATGATGTATTACTTCGTGCCCAAGCAGGCCGAGCGCCCGGTGTATTCTTACCGTCTGTCCATCGTCCACTTCTGGGCGCTGATCATGGTGTACATGTGGGCCGGCCCGCACCACCTGCACTACACCGCGCTGCCCAACTGGACACAGTCGCTGGGCATGGTGCTTTCCATCATTCTGCTGGCACCGTCCTGGGGCGGCATGATCAACGGCATGATGACGCTGTCCGGCGCCTGGCATAAGCTGCGTACCGATCCGACGCTGCGCTTTCTGGTGGTCGCCCTGTCCTTCTACGGCATGTCTACCTTTGAAGGCCCGATGATGGCGGTCAAGACCGTCAACGCGCTGTCGCACTACACCGACTGGACCATCGGCCACGTCCACGCCGGCGCGCTGGGCTGGGTGGCGATGATCACCATCGGCTCCATGTACCACCTCATTCCGCGCCTGTTCGGCCGCATCGAAATGCACTCGACCAACCTGATTGCCGTGCACTTCTGGCTGGCCACCATCGGCACCGTGCTGTACATCGCCTCCATGTGGGTCAACGGCATCATGCAAGGCCTGATGTGGCGCGCCATCAACCCCGACGGCACGCTGATGTACACCTTTGTGGAATCGGTTGAAGCCAGTGCACCGGGCTACTTTGTACGCCTGATTGGCGGCCTGTTCTGGGTAACCGGCATGTTGATCATGGCCTACAACGTCTACATGACGGTCAAGCGCCGCGAAGCCATTAGCGAGCACCCGGTACCGCAAGCCGCTTAAACCAGAGAAGTTGAGACCAATGAAACACGAAATTGTTGAAAAAAACGTTGGCCTGCTTGTCGTCTTGATCCTGGTCGTGATCAGTTTCGGCGGCCTGGCCGAGGTGGTTCCGCTGTTTTTCCAGGAACAGACCAACGAACCGGTCGAGGGGCTTGAGCCCCTCTCCCCCCTCGAGCTTGAAGGTCGCCGCATCTACCGGCGCGAAGGCTGCGTGGGCTGTCATTCGCAGATGATTCGTCCGTTCCGGGCCGAAACCGAGCGCTATGGCCACTATAACGTGGCCGGCGAAGGCGTTTACGAATACAACTTCCTGTGGGGATCCAAGCGGACCGGCCCTGATCTGGCTCGCGTAGGCGAGCGTTACAGCGACGACTGGCACCGCGCTCACCTCTACAATCCGCGCGACGTCGTACCGGAATCCATCATGCCGGCTTACCCCTGGCTGTTCGAGAACACCGTTGACGGCAAGAGTACTCCGGCCAAGATGCGCTCGCTCCAGACACTGGGCGTGCCGTATACCGACGAGCAAATCGAAAACTCCACGGCTGAAGTACGCGGCGTGCAGGAAATCACCGCGCTGATCGCCTACTTGCAGCAGTTGGGCACCGTGCTAAAAGGTACTCGATAAATTATGACTTCGGGAGATTTTCAGGGTGTCGTCACGCTGGTGCTGCTCATCGCTTTTATCGGCATCATCTGGTGGGCCTATTCCAAGCGCCGCAAGCCAGGATTCGACGAAGCAGCCAACCTGCCGTTCGCCGACGAGGACGACGAGCAACCCGGCCATGACAAGCCTGCCGCGTCGCAAGACACTGCAGAATCCCGCCAAGACAAGGGAGATAAAAATACATGAGCAATTTATGGGGTGACTCCCTCTCCGGCTTCTGGAGTGCCTGGATCATCGTCATCACGCTGGGCACCATCGGGCTCAGCGCCTGGTTCCTGCTGTCCAACCGGCATACCGATAAAACCCCCGATGCCGATGGCAACGTGGAGACAACCGGCCACGCCGCCGACGGCATCGAGGAATATGACAACGCGCTGCCCAAATGGTGGTTCCAGCTGTTTATCGGTACCGTTATCTTCGCGTTGGGCTATCTGGTGCTGTATCCGGGGCTGGGCAACTTTCAGGGGCTGCTCGGCTGGTCCCAGGAAGGCCAGTGGGAACAGGAAGTCGCACAGGCGGAAGAACGTTTTGCGCCGATTTTTGAGCAGTATCAGGAAATCCCCATTCCTGAGCTGGCCAAGGATCAGGAAGCCATGCAGGTCGCCGAACGAATCTTCCTCAACAACTGCGCGGTCTGCCACGGCTCCAACGCCCAGGGCGGCTACGGCTTCCCCAACCTGACCGACGACGATTGGCTTTACGGCAGCGAGCCGGAAAACATCGTGACCACGCTCACCAACGGGCGCAACGGACTAATGCCGTCCTGGCAGCAGCTGGGCGAAGACAACATCGAAAACCTGACCCAGTTCGTGCTGTCGATGTCCGCTGAAGATCACGACGCGGCGCGCGCCGAGAAAGGCCAGAGCACGTTCATGTCGGTCTGTGCGGCCTGCCACAGCCCGGATGGCACCGGCAACACAGCGCTGGGCGCCCCCAACCTGACCGATCAGGTCTGGCTGTACCAGAAGCCGGGGCAGGCCATTCCCGACTCGATTCGCCAGACGCTGCGCAACGGCCGTAACGGCCACATGCCGGCACAGGCAGCGTATATCGGTGAAGAACGCGTTCATCTGGTTGCGGCCTACATCTACAGCCTGCGCTACAAGGATTAAGCGCCGGTTCGTATAGACGACTTGTGTAAAAAGCCCGTATAAACGGCTGGTATAGACTAAAGGTGCGGCCTCCGGCCGCACCTTTTTTTATGCGTGATCCGGTACACTGACCCACGCATCCCGTCGTGCTATTGCACCCCTGGTGCAGCCCTTCTCTCTGCCTTTCTGAGCTGCGATACCGCCATGGATAAAATCCCGAGCAAAGACGTCACACCGGATCCGGTAGGACACCACACCCCGCCTGACAGTCCTGTTCCCCAGGCAATGTACGCCAAGCGCCGGCATATCTACGTACGTGAAATCAAAGGGCTGTTCCAGAAAATCCGGCGTAGTTCCAACTGGGCCCTGATGCTCACTTTTTTCCTGCTCCCGTGGATCAACATCGGCGGCCGGCCGGCGGTATGGTTTGACCTGCCCCACCGCGAGTTTCATATTTTCACCGCCACGTTTTATCCGCAGGAATTTGTCCTGCTGTCCTGGCTGTTGATCATTTGCGCGTTCGGGCTGTTTTTTATCACCGTGTTTGCCGGGCGCGTGTGGTGTGGCTACACCTGCCCGCAAAGCGTATGGACGTTCCTGTTTATCTGGATCGAGCATCGTACCGAAGGGCATCGCAATCGCCGCATCAAGCTCGACAAACAAGCCGCCAGCGCCGACAAACTGCGGCGCAAAACGGCCAAACACGTCGCCTGGCTGGTGGTCTCGCTGGCCACCGGCATTGCCTTCGTGGGCTACTTCGCGCCAATTCGCCAGCTGGTGCCCGACCTGGCCACGCTGGATGCCAACGGCCATGCGTACTTCTGGGTCGGCTTCTTTCTGGTCTTTACCTACCTGAACGCCGGCTGGCTGCGCGAACAGGTGTGTATTTACATGTGCCCCTACGCCCGCTTTCAGGGGGTCATGTTTGACCGCGACACGCTGATCGTGTCCTACGACGCCGCCCGCGGCGAGCCGCGCGGCAGTCGCCAAAAGAACCTGACGCACGAACAGGTGCAAAGTGCCGGCTACGGCGACTGCATCGACTGCGATCTGTGCGTGCAGGTCTGCCCCACCGGCATCGACATTCGCGACGGGCTGCAGTACGAGTGCATTTCCTGTGCCGCCTGCATCGACGCCTGCGATAGCGTCATGGACAAGATGGGCTACCCGCGCGGGCTGATCCGCTACACCACCGAAAGCTCGCTTGAAGGGCAGAAAACCCATATCCTGCGGCCTCGCCTGATCGGCTACTTTATCGCTCTGACGATTATGGTGGGCGCCTTTGCCTGGGCAGTAAACGACCGCATGCCGCTCGACTTTGACGCCGAACGCGATCGTACCCAGCTTTATCAAATGACCAGCGACGGCCAGATCAGCAACGTCTACAGCCTGACGGTGCGCAATCTGGATTCTCTCGATCATACCTATCGGCTCAACGTCTCGGGGCTGCCCGGTCTGTCGTTCGATCAGCACAGCATTGCCGTACCGGCCGGCGAATCACGCCAGGCGGTGATCACGGTCAAGGCAGATCCTGACGTGATTGAGAAGCCCAGCCACTCCATCGTCCTGACGCTTGAAGCCGAAGAAGACGGCAGCATTCACCTTGAGCGCGACACGCGCTTTATCGGCAACCTGAGGTAATCACAATGGCACCCTCTCCCGAGCCGGAATCCGAGCTTATCAAACCCTGGTACAAGCAGTTCTGGCCGTGGTTTCTGATCAGCATTCTGATGTCGTCGGTGGCCTTTGGCAGCACCTACGCGTTTTTCTCGGTCAAATACTATGATGGCGTCGTGGAGCAGGATTATTACGAGCACGGCAAAGCCATTAACATGGTATTGGCCAAGCAGGATCGTGCCCGCGAGCTGGGGCTGACCGGCGACTTGCGCGTCGACCCCGTGACCAGCGACATCGTACTCGACCTGACCGGTGAAAAACGCCCCGACACGCTGGAGCTCAAGCTCATTTTCCCCACGGAAAACGATCGCGACCAGACGTTTACGCTGGAACACGTGCGCGAAGGCCGTTACATCACCCAGGGGCCGGACAACCTGCGCTACCGCTGGTATCTGCGCCTCCAGCCCGTCGCTGACGACCCCGAATGGCGTCTGGTGGGCGAAGCCCGCTTTCCCACGGAAGACAGCATTACGCTGCACCCCGGCGGTCGTACGGAGAGCTGATGTCCACATCTGCGTCCGCCGCATGCTATCACTGCGGCAATCCGATGCCCGCAGGGGCGCCGTGGTGTATCCAGCTGGATGACGAACAACACCCGCTCTGCTGCCCCGGCTGCGAGGCCGTGGCCCACGCGATCGTGGAAGGCGGGCTGGAAAGCTACTACCGCTACCGCACCGAGCTGCCCGAGCGTCCCGACGAGCGTAAGGCCGCCAAGGCGGATACCTGGGTGGTATTTGACGATCCCGGCCTGCAGGCGACGTTTGTGCACCCCGACGAGGACGGCCGCGTCCACGCCACGCTGGCAGTCGAGGGCATCACCTGCGCGGCCTGCGCCTGGCTGATCGAACACCGGCTCAACGCGCTCGACGGCGTTGACTCAAGCGCCGTCAACCTGACCCACCACCGCGTGCGCATTGGCTGGGACCCGCAGATTATCGCGCTGTCTCAGCTGCTCGCGGAAATGGCCGCCATCGGCTATACCGCCCAGCCCTACGAGCCGGATCAGGCGCAAAAACGCCTGCAGCGCGAAGAGCGCATGACCATTCGTCGGCTGATCGTTGCCGCCGCCGGCATGGCGCAGGTAATGATGTTTTCCATCCCCATCTACGTCTCGTCTCCCGGCGACATTTCCGACGGCTTCTACGCGCTGTTTCACTGGCTGTCGTTTGCGCTGGCCACGCCGGTGGTGCTGTTTTCCGCCCGGCCGTTTTTCCATAATGCCCTGCGCGATCTCAAAACCCGCGTGCTGGGGATGGACGTCCCGGTCTCGATTGCCATCGGCTGCGCCTATCTGGCCAGCGCCTGGGCGGTGATCACGGGTAGCGGCGAGGTGTACTTTGATTCCGTCGCCATGTTCACCTTTTTCCTGCTTTTCAGCCGCTACATCGAGGCCCGCGCACGCCGGCGCAACGGCCAGAGCGGCAATGCCCTGAGCGGCGTGCTGCCGGCCTCGGCCACGCGTCTGGAAGACGATGACAGCGAGCGCGTGGTGCCCGCCAACCGCCTCGCCGCCGGCGACCGCGTGCTGATCAAGCCCGGTCACGACGTGCCCGCCGACGGCATCATCGAACAGGGCGAATCCAGCCTCGACGAGTCGATGCTCACCGGCGAATACCTGCCCGTCACCCGCTGCGTCGGGCAACCCGTGGTCGGCGGCAGCCAGAACATGGAAAACCCGCTGGTGATTCGCGTTACTCACGCCGGCCCGCAGGCACGGGTTGCCGGGATTATCGACCTCACCGATCGCGCCTTTGCCAACCGCCCGCGTCTGGCCCAGCTGGCCGCGCGCATGGCGCATCTGTTCGTCCTGCGCCTGCTGCTCGTGGCCGCGTGTGTCGCTGTCGCCTGGTGGTTTATCGACCCGTCACGGATGCTCTGGATCATGCTCTCGGTGCTGGTCGTTACCTGCCCGTGCGCACTGGCGTTGGCCACACCTGCCGCGCTGACCGCCGGCCACGGCCAGCTCAGGCGGCGCGGCGTACTAGTCACTCGCGCCGACGCGCTGGAAACGCTCTCCAACGCCACCCGGGTGATTTTCGATAAAACCGGCACCCTGACCCGGGGCGAAATGCAGCTGGTCGAAACCCGCCCGCTTTCCGACGGCCTCTCAAGCGAGCGCGCCCGCACGCTCGCCGCCGCACTCGAAGCGCGTTCGGAGCATCCCATCGCCCGGGCCTTTCAGCCCTATCGCGACGCCACGCTTACCGCCCGCGAGATACACAGCGTGACCGGCCAGGGGCTGGAAGGCGTGATCGACAAGGCCCGCTGGCGGCTGGGCAAACCCGTATTTGCCAGCGCCTCCCGCGATCATTCGCCCGACGATGTGCCCACGGCGCCCGATGACGGCCAGTGGCTATTGCTCACGGAAGACGCCGCACCGCGCGCCTGGTTTCGCCTGCACGATGCGCTGCGCGACGACGCCGCCGCTACCGTCGCCGCGCTCAAGGCGCGCGGGCTTGAGGTCGAGCTGCTGTCCGGCGATACCCCGGGCGCCGTTGGCGAACTCGCCGCTACGCTGGGCATCGCCACCTGGCACGCCGGACAAAGCCCCGAAAACAAGCTTGAGCGCATTCAGGCGCTGCAGGCCACGGGCGAACGCGTAGCCATGGTAGGCGACGGCATTAACGACGTGCCGGTACTCGCCGGTGCCGACGTCGCCATTGCCATGAACGGCGCCACCGACCTCGCCCGCACCCGCGCCGACGCCGTGCTGCTAAGCCCGCGGCTGTCACGCATTGACGAAGCGGTTGAAATTGCCCGGGCCACGCGGCGTATCATGAAACAGAATATGGCGTGGTCGGTGTGCTATAACGTTGCCGCGCTGCCGCTGGCCGCCATTGGCCTCGTGCCGCCTTGGCTTGCCGCCATCGGCATGTCGCTGAGCTCGCTGATCGTGGTCGGCAACGCGCTACGCCTGACGCGCTGGAAAACCCGGCCCGCGCCCCACGTCTCTCCTCCGTCTCCGGTGACCGCATGACAAGTTTGTACCTGCTGATCCCTATTTCCCTGCTGTTTTTAGGCATCGCCGTCTGGGCCTTCTTCTGGGCGGTCAAGAACAACCAGTTCGACGACCTCGAAGGCCCGGCGTACCGCATCCTGTTTGACGAAGATGAAAACGACCTGACGCCCGCCGAGCGCGAACGCCGCAGGCAAACAGCCAGCGCCGCACGCGAGCGGCGCCAGCAGAATAGCGAGCCACCAACATGAACCCGACCGGACTGGGTTTGCCGCCGCTGCTGGCGGCCTTCGTCTTCGGCCTGATGGGCGGCGCCCACTGCATCGGCATGTGCGGCGGCATCATGAGCGCGCTGACCTTTGCCGTGCCGCCCAGCATGCGCCATCCCGCCCGGCTATCCGGCCTGCTGCTGAGCTATAACTTTGGACGCATTTCCAGCTATATGATCGCCGGCGCGCTGGTGGCAACGCTGGGTACGGTGTTTTCCATCGCCCCGGCGGCGCGCATGACGCTGCAGGTCTTTGCCGCCATCATGCTTATCCTGATGGCGCTTTACATTGCCAACTGGTGGAAAGGGCTGCTCAAGGTCGAAGCCGTGGGGCGCCGCATCTGGCGTCATATCGAGCCGTTTGGCCGGCGGCTGATGCCGGTGGTCAAACTGCCCCAGGCGTTTGCGCTGGGCGCGGTCTGGGGCTGGCTGCCCTGCGGGCTGGTCTACTCCATGCTGGCCTGGAGCCTGGCCATTGCCGAACCCGTGCGTGGCGCGCTGCTCATGGGCGCTTTCGGGCTGGGCACGCTGCCGGCGCTTTTAGCCACCGGTTTTGCTGCGCGCCAGCTCAGCGCGCTCATCCGCCATCCGGCCACGCGCAGCATCGCCGCGCTGTGCATCATTTCCTTCGCCCTGTGGCAGCTGTGGTCGCTTTATCACATGGCCGGCATGTCAGGAATGTCCGGCGCTTAATTGATATAGCTCAACTCCTTCATCACGGACCGACGCTAGGATAACGCTGTTGTTCTTTCGTCTTCCCAACCGGAGTTGTTGCCATGGCCAGCGCTGCCCCCTTGTCTGTCGGTACCGCAGCGCTGCCTGCTGCCCGAGATGAGGCGCTACTGCGACGCTACGCAAGCGTCAGCCCACGCTATACGTCCTATCCCTCATCACGCGCCTTCACCGATCAGTTTGGCGCCGCGAACTTGACTCGGGCGCTGGAGCGCAGCAACGCCAGCGGCCGCGGGCTGTCACTTTACGTGCACCTCCCGTTTTGTCGCAAAAGCTGCTTTCACTGCGCCTGCAACCGGTTTCCCACCCACGACACCACGCTGCCCGAGGCTTACCTATCGCGGCTGGACCGCGAAATGGTGTTGACCGCCCGCCATCTGGATACCGCGCGCCCCGTCGAACAGCTGCACTGGGGCGGCGGCACGCCGACGTTTCTGAGCCTTGGCCAGATGAGTGACCTGTTCGACCGGCTGGATGCGCGCTTCGGGCTGTCGTCTGCGCCCGAACGCGACTACGCCATCGAGGTCGACCCGCGCGAAGCTGATGTCTTCACCCTGCGCCATTTGCAGCTGCTCGGCTTCAACCGCATCAGCCTTGGCGTGCAGGATTTGAACCCTGACGTCCAGCAGGCAATCAACCGCGTGCAGCCACGGATCATGACCGAAACGCTCATGGAAGAGGCACACCGCCTGGGGTTTCGTTCGCTGAGCCTGGATCTGGTATACGGCCTGCCGCGGCAAACCCCGCACAGCTTCGCCGCCACGCTGGAACAGATCATCGAGCTGAATCCGGCGCGCATTGCGGTGACCGACTACGCGCACCGGCCACAGCAGTTTGCCTCTCAGCGAAGGATCAACGCCGCCGACCTGCCTTCAGCGGCAGAAAAACTGGCGATATTGCACGCCACCGTTGAGCGGCTGGGACAGGCAGGCTACGTGCACATCGGCATGGATCACTTTGCCCGCCCCGACGACAGCCTGGTCACGGCCCGCCAAAACGGCACCCTGCAGCGCAACCTTCAGGGCTATACCAGCCACGCCGACTGCGACCTGCTGGGGTTGGGGGTGTCGGCCATATCGCGCGTTGATGACGTCTATGCGCAAAACCCTACCCATCTTGGCCGCTACGAAAACGCGCTGGATTCAGGCCAACTGGCCACCGCGCGCGGCCTGCGCCTGAGCCGTGACGATCGCATTCGCCGGGATGCTATCGAGCGGCTGATGTGCGACGGCCGGCTGGATCTGGCCGCGCTCGGCCAGCGCTTTCAGATTGATGCGCCGCGTTATTTTGCCCGGGCGCTTGAGAAGCTTGCCGAGGCGGCGCGCGATGGGCTGACCGAACACAGCGGAGAAGTCATTACGGCCACGCCGGCGGGGCGGCTGGTGCTGCGTCAGCTGGCCGCGGCGTTTGATGCCTATCTTTAGCGGCAAAACAGCGCTGGTGGCTTGTGGGTCACCGGCGCTTACTCGCATAATGGCGCCGTGACCTATTTCACGGAGGAATCCATGCCGGAATATCTCAGCCGTCGGCGCCCCCTGTTGCATGAAACCCGCTGTCAGACGTGCAGCCTGAGTTCGTTGTGCCTGCCGCTTGCTCTTGAGCTTGAGGACATGGACCAGTTTGACGCCATTATTCGCCGCCGCGCACCGCTAAAAAAAGGCGAGCCGCTGTTTCGTCAGGGCGAGGCATTCACCAGCGTCTTCGCCGTGCGCTCGGGAAGCCTCAAACAGGTGACGATCGAAGGTAACGGTAACGATCAGCTGACCAATTTTTATCTGCCCAGCGAGCTTGTGGGCCTCGACGGTATCGACGAAGAACACTATCCCGGCAGCGTGGTGGCGCTGGAAACCACCACCGTATGCGAGATTCCCTTTGACCGGCTGGACTTGTTATCTGAAGAACTGCCCGAACTTCGCGCCCAGCTGTATCGCAGCA
>Ga0307967_1000588_pt1 | contig 25076 bp, 22 predicted proteins | sample OrgLakmetagen648_FD_201828 | JGI IMG/M metagenome (GOLD analysis project Ga0307967, IMG submission 201828) | Saline water microbial communities from Organic Lake, Antarctica - #648 | ecosystem: Environmental > Aquatic > Non-marine Saline and Alkaline > Saline | place: Antarctica: Organic Lake... | reverse complement strand
TGACCGGGTGCTGACCGCCTTCATCGGCCATGACCTGGATGACGACAACCGTCGCCTGCTCAGCGCAGAGCGTATGCACGCCGTGATTGACCATGATCTGCGCGCCGACCTGCGTCAGGCCTGCCTGAGGTTACTGGTAAATCAATGTTACCTTCATGCTTCGGTCATTGCCGATCTACCGCTAACATCACCTATTCAGGTGATAACCCCCTGCAATCTTCCACCAGGTTGAAACGTTGCCAGGCTCAAATCCTGCTGCTGCATACTGGAACTGATCACCAGCAGCAGCACGTAAAAAAGTATGCTTCCGATAATCCCATATTGAACTTAATGCTGCAGCCGTCAATACCTCCATAAGGTCAAAGCCCAGTTGGGAATGAAAGCCAAAGTCTTGGAGGTCTGTTTCCGCATTGATCTGGATAATGACCTGTGCGCAAACCCGGTACTACGCCGACCCCAAGAACCGCCTAACTGGTAATCACGCCTTAGTCATCTCACCCACGGGCACCAAGCTACATTCATCTATGGCCTGACAGCTCCCAATACTCTAGCCAATGGAGTTCGGAGGCGTAACGTTTATTGACGTGACAAAACGGCGCTACAATCGCATGCAAAACTGCAGTTCAATATCGGCAAAAAGCCATGGGTAAAATGGACTCAGTTAATTACACCACCGATCTAATTTTACCTTTAGAAGGGATTGAGAAAGAAATAAAGCCAAGCCTCTTTACTGGGCAGGTATCGCATTTTGTCCAGGCATAAGAACCGGCATGGACCCTCAGTCATCCTGACTAAGAGACACATTTTATAATATAGATGGAGGTAAAAATATCTATAAACACCATCCAGTTTTCCGGCCTGGAAAGCGAGCGTCCAGATAACTATGGAATTCTGTGCGATAGATAGAGCGAATATTTCCTAACAAACGGCTCCACCGGAGGCAAGCTCCAGAGGTTCGAATCCTCTCTTCGTGCCCCACGGAGGGCTTCGATGACCGCCAGGTTCGCCGCATTCTCGCCAATGTGATCATAGTGCTGGCTGAAGGCAGGCGTGCGAACAACGGCGCCTATAAACAGCAGTATCGGTTTGATCCAGCCGACTTCATTCATTACCTGCAGGCTTGGCGCATCAGAGTTCAAAAATACTTTTATTGGTTAATACCAGCCAAAACGTAAACGACCGCTTTGTTTGAAAACACACATCCCCCATTTCTCATTGTACTTCCGGATTTCCCAGCGCTTCAGCAGCACCTAGCAAACCTGTATACGTCTCGGTCACAAGATAAACCGGTATGAATTCCATTAGCGGTCGCATCCGACCCTTATCTTCAAATCCGCTCTGGAAGGGGCTATCACGGAAAAAATTGATAAACCGGGGAAGGATGCCACCACAAAGGTAGACTCCACCCAGACTCCCGAGGGTCAGGGCTGCATTTCCCGCCACCCGACCGAGAATAGTACAGAAATGGCGCAGCACTTGGTGTGCCAAGGTATCCGAACGCTCTAACGCTGCCGCGGTGATTTTATCCGGCGTGTCCAGAGGTGCCGACAAACCCTGGAGTTCGGCATGGGCCTGATAAAGGTTCAGCAGTCCTTGGCCACAAAGAATACGCTCCACCGATACCCGTCCGAAACGGGCGTGGAGAATCTTCAGGACGGCTGCCTCGGTCTCGTCCGTGGGCGCAAAATCAACATGACCTCCCTCGGTCATCAGAGGCACCCATCCGTTTCGGATCGGCATCAGACCGGACACACCCAAACCGGTGCCAGGGCCGATCACCAGCCTCGGACGTTGCGGATTACCCGGGCCGCCGCAGACGTGTATCAGCTTATCTTTGGTGACATGAGGCACGCCAAGTGCCATGGCAGTAAAGTCATTGATAACCTTGAACGTCCGCCAGCCAAACTGTTGCTTGACGACATCGATGTCGAACCGCCAATGATTGTTGGTCATCCTGACTTGGGCTTCGCGCACCGGGGAAGCCACGGCAAAGCAAGCCTGGCTGACGGAACCGACACCGGCACGAGCAAGATAATCCACAATGGCCTGATCAAGGTTGGCGTAGTCCGCGCAGGGCAAAACCTCAATAGCCACGAGCCTGACGCTGCCCTCTGCAACCAGTGCAAAACGTGCATTGGTGCCACCGATGTCTGCTACCAGAGCATAGCTCAGGGCATGGCCTTCTGCTGTCATGCGTCGTGATTCCAGAAAAAGCTAGCGCCCTCCTCCGGGCTGCTGGCGGCACGGCGCATCCAGCCAAACATCTCACGCCCCAAACCGGTATGGGAAGCACTCAGATCCACCGTGACCTGCGTCCGCTGATCCAGTTCCTCACTCGTGAGCGCGACGGCTAGCTTACCGGCTTCTGCATCGACACAGATGATATCCCCATTACGGATTTTCGACAGCGGACCACCATTGGCGGCTTCCGGGTATACATGAATCGCAGCCGGTACCTTACCGGAGGCACCGGACATACGGCCATCCGTTACCAAAGCAACACGAAACCCGCGATCCTGCAACACGCCCAGATAGGGGGTTAACTTGTGCAACTCCGGCATGCCATTGGCTTTCGGCCCCTGGAATCGCACCACAACCACGCAATCCTTATCCAGCTCACCCGCGTCAAAGGCTGCCTTCAGGTCATTCTGATGATCAAAAATAACCGCTGGAGCTTCCACTCTGTGGTGCTCTTTTTTCACCGCCGACACTTTGATCACGCCTCTGCCAAGATTACCATCCAGCACTTTCATGCCGCCGTCGGGAGCGAAAGGTTCTGCAGCGCTGCTCAATACGGTCGGAGCCTGGGTTTGGGCAGTAACCGGCGACCATATCAGTTTGTCATCTTTTATAGATGGCATGCGGGTGTATTGCTCAAGACCTCGACCGACCACCGTTTCGACATCCTCGTGGAGATACCCTTCGGACAACAACTCGCGAATCAAAAATGGCGTACCCCCAGCATCATGAAAGGCGTTGATATCTTCCTCGCCATTGGGATAAATACGCGTCATCGATGGCACCACTGACGACAGCTCCGCGTAGTCATTCCAGTCAATAATGATACCGGCCGCCCTTGCAATAGCGACCCAGTGAATCGTGTGGTTGGTGGAACCACCCGTGACCAGCAACGCCACCAGGGCGTTCACGATGCTCTTCTCGTCTACCATATCCGCCAGCCCCAGCGTGCCCCCGTTAGGCTTCGACAACTTCACGACTTGCTCGGTGGCGGCCCGCGTCAGCTCGTCCCGCAAGGGCGTGTTGGGATTGATAAACGCAGCGCCCGGCAGATGCAGCCCCATCACCTCAACCAGCAACTGGTTACTGTTCGCAGTGCCGTAGAACGTGCAGGTTCCCGGGCTGTGGTAGGACTTGCTCTCTGCTTCAAGCAGCTCATCCTTGCCCACCTTGCCCTCAGCATACAATTGGCGAATGCGCTGTTTTTCCTTGTTTGGTAAGCCTGACGGCATGGGCCCCGCCGGTATCAGTATGGTCGGCAGGTAACCAAAACTGAGCGAGCCAAGCAACAGCCCCGGCACGATCTTGTCACAGATGCCCAATAAAACAGTGGCATCGAACATGTTGTGGCTTAAGGCGACCGCCGTGCTCATGGCAATCACATCCCGGGAAAACAGGCTGAGTTCCATGCCTGGCTGGCCCTGAGTTACCCCGTCGCACATCGCCGGCGTTCCCCCGGCAAACTGGGCAACGGAGCCCATACCGTGGGCCGCCTGACGAATCAGATCCGGAAAGCGCTGATAAGGCTGATGAGCCGACAACATATCGTTGTAAGCCGAAACAATAGCCACATTGGCCTTGTTCATTAACTTGAGGGTGTTCTTGTCACCACTGCCACAGGCCGCGAAGCCATGAGCTAGATTGCCGCAAGACAGCGTGCCGCGCTGAGGCGATGACGCCTTCAGGGTGTTCATTCGGTTGAGGTAGTCGTCTCGCGTGCTGCGGCTGCGTTCAATGATGCGCCGTGTAACCTTATCAACTGTCGCGTGCATAGATTTTCTCCAACTATTATTCGTTTTGTGAAAGCAGGGAGATTCAACAATCTGCTGCCAGCACCGTGTTATAGCGCTGCTGGCAAAAAAAATCAGGTAATATCGTTTAGACTTCCCGCCACAAGATCGGTAATAGCGCGCCAATCTTCGGCCTCGATCCGGTCTTTCGGCGTTAACCAGGTGCCGCCGACCGCCACCACGTTATCCAAAGCCAGATAATCCTTCGCAGTTTCACGGCGAATGCCGCCGGTCGGACAAAACGTCACATCCGCAAACGGTCCTGAAAATGCCTGCAATGCCTTTATGCCACCGACAATCTCCGCCGGAAAGAGCTTAAATTCCCGATACCCCATGGCGTAGCCCATCATCATTTCGGAGATGGTTGAAATGCCTGGCAGCAAGGGTGCCTGAGCATTCAGCCCATAAGCAAGGAGCTGCTCCGTTACCCCCGGGGTAATGACAAACTGTGCACCTGCTGCTTCCGCTTCCCGGTACTGATCAACCTGCGTAACGGTGCCAGCGCCTACCCAGACATCCGGCAACGCCTTGCGCAATTGCCGTATCGCACCGAGACCATGCTCCGTGCGCAATGTAACTTCAAGAATGCGTATACCACCCGCCACCAACGCTCTGCCAAGCGGTACCGCATGGTCGGGGTGCTGGATGGTGATGACAGGCACCAACGGGCAGGCTGCAAGCATGGCTTGAACCTGATGGCGATGATGCATGGATAGCTGCGACATAGGGGCTTTCTCTTCCATTGAATTTAACAGTGCAAAGCTCAGCGACTTTAAGGAGTCCAGAATACCGACGACACACCAACGGGACATCAGACATCAGACATCAGACATCAGACATCAGACATCAGACATCAGACATCAGACATCTTCATACCAGCCTCTACCATCACGGGTAATCATCGCAATAGAGGCAACGGGCCCCCAGGTCCCGGAAGCGTATCGCTTCGGTGACGCCGCATGATCTTCCCAATTCGAGATAACCTGATCAACCCAGCGCCAGGCGTGTTCAACCTCGTCACGTCGCACAAAAAGGTACTGGTTGCCCTTCATGATCTCCCACAGCAAGCGCTCATAAGCATCGGGTATGCGCTGGGCATTGAAGGTTTCCGAGAACGTCAGCTCAAGCGGCCCCTGACGTAAGCGCATGCCTTTATCGAGCCCTTGGTCTTTGGTGAGAATCTGCAGCGACATACCTTCATCAGGCTGCAAACGAATAATGAGCTTGTTATTGGCCAGATATTTCTGATCCGGGTCAAAGATATAATGCGGCGCTGGCTTGAAGTGGATAATAATCTGCGACAGCTTTTCCGGTAAGCGCTTACCGGTACGGATATAAAAAGGAACACCGGACCAGCGCCAGTTGTGTATTTCTGCCTTCAGCGCAACAAAGGTTTCGGTCGCGCTACCCTTGGCCGCATCCTCTTCTTCCAGATAGCCGGGAACCGGCTTACCATCGCTCGTGCCCGCGGTGTACTGCCCCCGCACCAGATGGGTTTCCATCAATTCCGGGGTAATAGGCCGAAGCGCCTTGAGCACCTTTACTTTCTCGTCACGAATACTGTCAGCGGACAAGTCAGAAGGTGGGTCCATGGCAATCAGACAGAGCAGCTGCAGCAGGTGGTTCTGGATCATGTCACGCATTTGCCCGGCTTTGTCGAAATACCCCCAACGCCCTTCAATACCAACACTTTCAGCCACCGTAATCTCGACATGGGAGATATGGTTCTGATTCCACTGGGTCGCAAATAAATTGTTGGCGAATCGTAAAGCGATCAGGTTTTGCACCGTCTCCTTACCGAGGTAGTGGTCGATACGGAACAACTGATTTTCGTTGAATACTTCCGCAAGCTGGTCATTGATTACCCTGGAGGATTCCAGGTCGTGACCAATGGGCTTTTCCACCACCACTCGGGTGGACTGATTGCAGCAGCCGCCAGCGTTCAGATGGCGGGCGATCATGCCATAAAGAGACGGTGGCGTAGCCATATACACGATCAGCTCGCCACCCCCTTGCTGACGCCACTCGTTCAGGGGTGCATAACCAGTCTCATCACTGAAGTCGAAACAGAGATAATCCACCCGCTTGAGAAATCGCTCCAGAATCTCCTCGTCAAGCTCACGCTTACGGACATGCTGTCGGATTCGCGACGCCAATTGTTTGCGGGCACCATCGGTGTCAACCTTGTCCCGGGCCAGCGCCAGAATGCGGGTTTCCCTGTCCAGCAATTGTGCGCATTCCAGCTGATACAATGCCGGGAACAGTTTGCGCTGGGCGAGGTCACCCAGAGCGCCGAACATTATCAGGTCACAGCGGGTGTCAATCTGTTGGACCATATTTCATTCTCTCAATTTGTCAGGCGACCTCGGAAAATCATCGGTTGCTGTTATTACGGGCGAATGCGTTTCTCGCTCTCCGGGTCGAAGAACACGACCTTTCTCATGTCGAACATCAGCTCGGCCTCTGCTCCCCACTCCACCGGGTGCTCTGCATCCAACCGGCACTGCACATCCGTATCGTTAAGGCGGATAACCGCGAGCACGTCCGGCCCGGTCGGTTCAGTTACCTCCACCGTAAACCGGCCCTCTGCAACCATCAGGTTATCCCTTTTCTGCTCGTGAGGCTGGCTTATGTGTTCCGGACGGATGCCAAGCACCACCCGCCTGCCTGCCCAGTTCTCCAGATACTCCGGCACTGGCAGGGCCAGTGTGCGGCCGTCACCTCCTTCGACCATGACTGACAACCCGGTGTCTGACCGGTCGACTGTCACTTCAATAAAGCTCATGGAAGGCGACCCCATGAAACTGGCAACGAACAGGTTCTCCGGGGTGTCGTAGACTTCTTTTGGTGTGCCCAGTTGCTGCAACTCACCGTCCTTGAGTACCGCGATCCGATCCGCCAGGGTCATGGCCTCAATCTGATCATGGGTGACGTACACGATGGTGGTTTTCAAACGCTGATGCAGTTTCTTGATCTCGGTGCGCATTTCCACCCGCAGCTTGGCATCCAGGTTGGAAAGCGGTTCGTCAAACAGATAAACCTTCGGTCTGCGCGCCAGCGCGCGCCCCATGGCTACCCTCTGTTGCTGACCACCTGAAAGCCGCGACGGCTTTTTGTCCAGCAATGGGGATATCTGCAGCAGGTTGGCCACCCGCTCCACTTCCTGACGGATTTCCTCTTTCGGCATACGGCGAATCTTGAGACCAAAGGCAATATTCTCACGCACCGACATGGTCGGATACAGCGCGTAGGACTGAAATACGATGGCAATGCCCCGATCCTTTGGTTCCATGCCCGATATGTCCTTACCATCCATCAAAATTGACCCACCGGTGATGGTTTCCAGGCCGGCAATGCTGTTCATCAGCGTGGATTTGCCGCAGCCCGATGGCCCCACTAGAGTCAGGAACTCACCGGACGCGATATTTATGTTGATGCCCTTGAGTGTCTCGTCCGGGGCCCCTGCGTAGGTTTTGCGGATGTCCCGCAGTTCAAGTTGTGACATTGTTGTTCTACCCTTTAACTGAGCCGGCCGTCAGGCCGCGTATAAAGTACTTGCCAGCCACGATGTACACCACCAGCGTTGGCAGGGCGGCGATCATGGCGGCGGCCATATCTACGTTGTATTCTTTTACCCCGGTGGTGGTGTTTACCAGGTTGCTCAGGGCTACCGTTATCGGCTGGCTATCGCCACTGGCGAAGACCACACCAAACAGGAAATCGTTCCAGATCTGGGTGAACTGCCAGATCAGTGACACCATGAAAATAGGTGTGGACAAAGGGAGCAGAATGCGAAAGAAAATGGTGAAAAATCCGGCCCCATCCAGCCTGGCCGCCTTCACCAGGGCATCCGGGATGGCGACGTAATAATTACGGAAAAACAGCGTGGTGAACGCCACCCCGTAGATCACGTGGACCAGCACCAGACCGGCAGTGGTGTTGGCCAGACCCAGCTTGCCCAGAGTTGCCGCCATGGGCAGCAGGACAACCTGAAATGGCACAAAGCAGCCGAACAGCATCATGCCAAACATCAGGTCAGAGCCCTTGAACTTCCATTTGGACAACACATAACCGTTGAAGGCGCCCAACAGTGTGGAGATCAGCACCGCCGGCACAGTCATTTTGAACGAGTTCCAGAAGTACCCTTTGACCCCCTCGCATTGCACACCGGTGCAAGCCTCGGACCAGGCCTTGGTCCAGCCCATGGAGGTCCAGTCGGTAGGAAGCGCCAGCAGATTGCCAGTGCGGATATCCATGGGTGTCTTGAAGCTAGTGATCAGCATGATGATCAGCGGAATCAGGTATACCAGGCACGCCAATAGCAGCACCCCGTAAATGGCAACACGACTGAAACGAAAACCGGTACGAACCAAATCAGTCATGGCGTTTCCCCCTTAGTTCGGAGTACAGGTAAGGTACAAGCAGCGCGAGAATGGCACCCAGCATCAGCATGGCACTGGCAGAACCAAGGCCCATCTGGCCACGGGTAAAGGTGTGTGCGTACATGAACACCGCAGGCAGGTCGGTGGAATAGCCCGGGCCACCAGAGGTCATGGCCATCACCAGGTCAAAACTCTTGATGGCGATGTGGGCCAGCACCATCACGGAACTGAAGAACACCGGCCGCAGGGAGGGTAGAATAATTTTCCAGTAGATCGTTGGAAGGCTAGCACCATCAACCCTCGCAGCCCGCATGATAGAAGAATCAACACCTCTAAGGCCGGCTAGGAACAGGGCCATAACAAAGCCGGAAGCCTGCCACACAGCGGCCATCACGATGGTGTAGATGGCGAAATCGGAGTCCACCAGCCAGTCAAAGCTGAACGAGGTCCAGCCCCAGTCATGCATCAACTTTTCAAGCCCCAGGCTCGGATTCAGAATCCACCGCCAGACGGTGCCCGTTACAATCATAGACAGCGCCATGGGGTATAGATAGATGGTGCGGATAGCACCCTCTTGGCGGATGCGCTGATCCAGGAAAATGGCCAGTACCACTCCGATCAGCAAACAGCTGGCTATGAATAGCCCGCCAAAGATCGCGAGATTCCGGGATGCAACTAACCAGCGCTCGCTTTCCATCAGCTTGGCGTATTGATCAAGGCCAATGAACTCATAACTGGGCAAGAAACTGGAATTGGTAAATGACAGCACGCCTGTCCATAGCATGTAGCCATAAATACCAATGCCAATCAGTATTACGGTTGGCGCCACCACCAGCTTGGGCAGCCAGCGCTGCAGGCCATCCATCAGGCCAGACGGTGCTCTGGCAACCTCGGCAGGGCGATATTGAGTGTGTTCCATGAAAAATCCCCGAATAAACCCGAAGGCCGCCCGGAGGGCGGCCTGGCACGGCATTACATTGCGGACTGGATGGCGGCTGCCAACTGGTCCGTGGTTTTTACCGGGTCCGGGTTGTTGGAGTTGACGAAGTTGGTGACCACATCAAAGATCTGGCCCTGGATGTAGCTGGTGGTCGCCAGGCCATGGGAGAAGCTCGGCACCAGGCCACCATCGTCGGCACTGGACTTGAACGTATCCATCGACGCCTGGGCACAGGTATCGAAAGCGCTCATATCCATGTCGGTACGAACCGGTATGGATCCCTTGTTCTGGTTAAACAGGGTCTGAAATTCCGGTTCCAGGATGGTACGAACCAAGTCTTCCTGTGCTTTAATGCCTTCTTCCTCCGACAGTTTGAACATTGCGAAGGAATCCACATTAAAGGTGAACTGGCCCTCGGTTCCCGGAGCAGGTGCACACAGGTAGTCTTCGCCCGGGGTCAGTCCCGCAGCGGTGAATTCACCCTTGGCCCAGTCACCCATGATCTGCATGGCTGCCTCACCACGAATCACCATGCCCGTGGCCGTGTTCCAGTCGCGGCCAGGGGCATTGTCATCGACATAACTCATCACTTTGGCAAACTGTGAAAAGACTTCTTCCATCTTGTTGCTGTTGATCACGCTCATGTCGTGGTCAACAAAGGCCTTGCGATAATTATCCGGGCCCAGTTCAGCGAGTGCCACAGCATCGAACACGGTTGCGTCTTGCCAGGGCTGACCACCATGCGCCAGAGGAATGTACCCCTCCGCCTTGAGCTTATCGGCCACTTCGAAAAACTCGTCCAGAGTGGTGGGAATCTCAACGCCGACATCCTCCATGACCTGCGGGTTTACCCACAACCAGTTCACCCGGTGCACGTTCACGGGAACGGCTACGTATTCACCTTCGTACTTCATGACATCGGAAATCGTCGGCGGAATGAGCTGATCCCAGCTCTCGGATTCGGCAACGCTGTCCAAACTGGTCAGGAAGCCAAGTTTTGCCCACTCACGAATATCCAGCCCCTTGATCTGGGCCGCAGCAGGCGGGTTGCCGGACACTGCGCGGGTTTTAAGTACGGTCATAGCGGCTTCACCGCCGCCGCCGGCAACAGCGAAGTCTTTCCAGGTGTGACCCTGTTCTTCCATCATCTCTTTCAGCGCAGCGGCTGCCTTTGCTTCACCACCGGCAGTCCACCAGTGCAGAACTTCCACTTCACCGGCCTGAACGGCCGCTGTTGGCATCAAGACGGCCGACACCGCTAGGGCAGTCAGATTTCGCTTGAAAGTATTCATATTGACTCCTTGTTTTTGTAGTGGTTACGCTTGTCAATTATCAGAACCAGACTTCCATCTGGGTACCAAAGGTCCATTGGCTGCCGCCAAAGTCTTCCTGCCCCAGGGCATCACCACTGGCGTAACGGTTGAGTTCGTCGTCCCAGGTAGAATAGCTGGCAAAGACACGGATCTCTGGACGGTTAAAGAAACCGCCTACTTGCGGTTTGAACGTAGGCGCAATGGTGAAACGGGCGTAGTCGCCATCCACGTCGCCGCGTCCTTCATAGCCTTCGGTTTGCAAATCCATCACCTGCCAAGAGGCTTCGTACTGCATCTCGAAGTTGGCCCCCAGTTCATTAGCCAGGCGGGTGCTGAAGGTCAGCCATTGATAGTCATCACCTTCAACATAACGGTCCTTGCTGGTTTCCGCCAAAATCGCCGGGGCAATCCGCCAGCTATCGCTCAGCCGGGTGGTACCGTAGACCGCGACCCGGGTGCTGACGGCGTCTTCATGAAGGTCGCCATCGGCGCCGATGTTCTTGACCTCCGCACCCAGGCCCTGGCCGTGCAGCAGCGCTACCGTGAAGCTACCGTCGGAAGCTCCGAAGAAGCTGTCACCGTGGTAGGCCAGCATGGTTTGCACACCGGAATCGGCCGCTTCCATAACGCCCCCGACCACGCGCTCATCGTTATCCGCAGCGGACATGCCGTTGATCAACCACTGAACGTTGCCAAAATAGTTGTTAGCGGTGAGGATCAGGTTATCGGTGTCCGAGGTGCCGTCGGTGCTGTCCGGGTCAGACGAAAAATCCAGGAAGCTGCGGCCGTAAAGTGAAAAGTTGGACTTCACCGAATCACTGAAAGCCACGTCGTATATACCGGCCCCGGTGCCCCCCAGGAAAACGACATCGCTATCAAGCCAATGGATGTCAAAGTCAAGGTCCCGGTCAAAACGTTTGCCGGCCCAGATAGAAGCATCCTCGAAAATGCCGGAGAAACTGGTCAGGTTGCTGAACTCCACATAGGCTTGGCGCACGTTCAGGGCGCCGTCTCCCGCCGTCCAGTCGTTACTGGAGGTGGTGGAATCTGCAATCATCAGGCGGTAATGAGCCTTGGTGCCATTATCGGCCACGCTCTTGTAGTTAAAGATCGCTTCCAGGTAGGTGTCCGGCTCGTTGCCGAGGCGGCCGACCGCCCCGCCAACAGAACCGGCCGGTGTCAGGTAGGCGCCGCCCGGAGCACTTTTGCCGTCGCTGTCGAGGACCAGCCCGGAGCGGGCGTAAGTGTTGAAGGAAAAGCCCTCCTCACCTCGGGCATGGGGCTCGACGTCCGCCAGCTGTTGTTCCAAGGCTGACAGGCGGTCTTCCACGCTTTCCTGAGCCTGTGCCTGGCTGGCAAACAGGCACAGAAAAGCCATGTTCACAGCAATCACCAGTCGGCGACCGGCTATGGCGTCATTGATTCGGATAGTACGGTTTGATTTAAAGGTGCTCATGATGACTCCTTATTTTTGTTGTATTAACAACATCGGAGTCTATGGCAATACCTGAAAGGTGAACGTATCAAACAGAAAGGCCAGTGTAACATGATTGTTACATGCAAATTCAATGGCGGGGCAGCGTGAGAGTCACGCCCAGCCCCCCACTCGGCCAGTTGGCTATGCCAAGGTCGCCACCATGGCTTTGGGCAATATTGCGGGCAATCCCGAGCCCCAGACCATGGCCACTTCGGTGTTCCGGCCCAAGGCGATAATAAGGCTCGAAAATCCGCCTAAGCTCCCCCTCGGGAATGCCCGGCCCATGATCCCTGATGTGGATAATAAGCTGTTCCGGGGAGTCCTCTACACTGATAATCGCCGTCTCCCCATACTTGATGGCATTGTCCACGAGGTTGCCCAGACAACGCTTTAGCGCCAGCGGTTTACCGCGGTAAGCAGCACAGGCTACTTCCACGACAACACGGGGACTGTCCCCGGTGTAGGCGTCCGCTATTCGACGTAACATGCCATCAATATCGACGAGTTCAACGTTCTCATGGATGTCCGTGTCTTTCATGCTCTGCAGGGCACCTTTTACCAGCAACTCTAGCTCCTGCAGATCGCTTTCAAACCGCTCGCGAATGTCTTCGTCATCGATCAGATCGGCGCGCAGGCGCAGCCTCGTTATCGGGGTTTTAAGATCATGGGAGATTGCCCGAAACATCTGCTCTCTGTCGCTGATGTAACTTTGCAGTCGCCGACGCATGGTGTTGAAGCCACGGGTAACCGCAACAATTTCAGCACTGCCCTGTTCACGAAGTGGCGGTTGGTATTCATCCAGAGGCAGGTCCCGAGCTGCCCTGGCCAGTTTATGCAACGGCCGGGTCTGGCGACGCACCAGCCATGCCAGCACCGGGAAAAGCACGCCGATCATCACCAGAACAAAAACAATCTGCTGGCCGGGGATGCTTTCGTCGTCCAGTGACACATAGGGCGCCGGCAACAATGAAGCCAGGTACAACCACTCACCATTGGCCACCTCCACTTGTGTGACAAGAACCGGAGGTTTGATAGGTTCCAGGGTCAGTGCATAGTGAGCCCAGGACCTGGGTAATGCATCCAGTGGCAGCTCAGTATTGAAGATTCGCAGATCATCAGGATGAACAAATTCAACATACAGGTTGGTCGCTCTTCCCAGCCGGCTTCGCAGCACGGCCTCGACCTCCTCTGTGGCCAGTTGTTTGCGCTCACTGTTTGGCAGCGCACGCATTTCGATGCGCCTGTCATTCAGGGAGACAAAAAAGCGGGAGCCCCCCATATCCCTCAATTGGTCCAGCACAATATGCCGGTATTCCAGCGGCAGGGACTTGAAGAACTGCGTGGTTGCTGCCGTTGAAGCGGCCAGATTTCGGGTGGTATTGACCAACCCTTCCACTTGCTGGGCGCGGAAGGTGCCTACCCAGATCACACTTGACACGACCTGGGCGACGCCCATAGCCAATAGTGTCAGTAGCAGGATGCGGCCAAGAAGCGACGAGGGCACACAACGCCAGACCTTGCGCCCGGTATCAAACGCCCTTTTATTATTCTGCGACATGAGTCACCGTTGCAGCCAGCAGGTAACCCGCCCCACGCACTGTCTTGATCAGCTTGGGATTGCGCCCCTGATCTTCCAGACGCTGGCGCAGGCGGCTGACCGCCACGTCCACAATCCGGTCAAGCGGCATGGACTCCCGCCCACGAGTTACATCTGAAATGGTGTCACGGTCCAGCACTTCGTTGGGGTGAGAGAGAAAAAGCTGCAACAGGGAAAAATCGGCCCCAGACAGCGGGGTGGCTCTTCCCTGCTCAGAGATGAGCTCGTGAGCCAGCGTGTCCAGTCGCCAGCGATCAAACCGGACAAACCTGGGATTGTTCGTTCGGGTGAAACTCGACCGCCGCAACAAAGCCTTTGCCCTGGCCTGTAATTCACGGGCACTGAACGGTTTGGCCAGATAATCATCGGCGCCGATTTCCAAGCCGACCACCCGGTCGGTTTCATCGGAACTCGCCGTCAGCATGATGATGGGAACCTGCGAATGCTCACGAATTTCCCGACAAAGCGTAAAGCCGTCGTCCCCGGGCATCATGACGTCAAGAACAATCAGATCCACCCGTGACTGCGCCAGGCGTTGGCGCATGCCATCCCCCTCGGCAACTGTCATCACGTCGTAACCAACCCGGGACAGGTGCTCATGTAACAGTTCGCGTATCGCCAGATCGTCGTCCACAACAAGAATCGACGCTTTTACATCAGACATTTGAGAACCTTTATTGTTATTCGTACCGTAAACGCCCCTAAATCAGCACCTACATTCCGGCTCACCGAATTGCACACACTGACATCCTCACTCATTCCATGAGGAATCAGCATGAACCCAACCGAACGCAAGTCTGGCGGCAGCATATCACTGATCGGCAATCACGATGTGCCTCCTGATACTCGGCAGCCATAATCGGCAATTGCCCCTGCTCCGCTAACCCAGCCAGCGTATTCAAGGTTCAAACGCTGGGATTTTGCCATCAATCGGGGAAAACGGGGGTTTATTTTCGCGGCCAAAGTTCTAGTGGTTATCCGACTTTGTGTCCGTCCAACCAAAATACTCGTTAACCACAGCGCCAGGAAGTGCCGGATGGCGCCATATAACAATGAACAGCGAGGTCCTGATAGCCTTGCTTATGTAGTTCGTGAACGGCGGCCAACAATCGTACACACCGTCGGATTAAGGTAGCTTCGACTATTTAATTCTCCTCCAACACGTACCGGATGCCTGACCCAAAATGGCCCAGGAAACTCCTTGTAGTTGTGTAGTATTAGCGTTCGAGTACATCAGCAACCTAATCAATTAGCTCTCTGATTTTCCGGTATAGGGCTTTGGGTTTATCTTTTTTCTTCCATTTCTGACCATCATGGTGACTTAGAACCTGGACCGCCAGATCTGCGAGGGCTTGGCGCTCATCCAGCGACCACACACCTGCGCCTTCAACCGCTTCCCGCAACATGCGTTTGCAATTCCCCCCAGGCTCGCACCGATTGGCAACTTGATCTCTGGCGAGGTAGTGCTCGATGGCCGCTAAATCTCTCTGTCCCGGCGTCATACTGGCAAGCCTAGACTCTTCGTTCGCCTGCTCTAGTTTGGCCTGCGCACTCTTTTGGCGCTTGAGGGTGTCTTCTTCATCCAGCGTCATGTGGCCATACCCTGACGCGGTCTTGGCGCCTGCCCCCAGCCAAGCGAGCGCTTGACTCAGATGCTCAAAAGCATCTTTGACCCAATGGGCGGCTGTTGGTGTACGCGGCGCGATTGAGAACAGAAAACGAGCATCTGACGTTACAAGGAATGAAACAGGTACTGGGTTGTGCCAGTCTCCAGGGATACTGTCTTCGGCAAAGGTTTCACCGCCCTGCTCGTACCACTTACCCATGTGTGGCGTCATAATGTCGACCGCAACTATTGGCCTCTCGACGGGGATTGCATCGAAAAAAACTAGATCTCCCGCTTTTCCTGAGTCCGCTTTGCCATTTGAACCGGCATTCCTGCCAAACCACTCATCCAATCGTTCACGCTTCTCGTGACCTTCGCCCTCATCGTAGACACAAGTTTCCATCCAAGCGCGAAGCAGCCCTTTGACTCCAGCACCCGGCAAGTAGGGGGCGCCCAAAACCGGGTGCCAGCTAAAACCATTTTCAGCAGGATGGCTGTTGCCCATGCCCGTAACAAAGTGCCAATCGGTAGCAAACACCGCAAATTCTCCGCCCAGAGCCGAAACCATCTGTATACGACGACGCGCAGCTTCCTTGATGTCCTCATCGTCCCCAGAAGGTCCGACAAGCTCATTAAGCTGCTGGCTGTCTGCCTGCGGATCAACTTTGAAATCGTGATCGTATCCATCGTAAAACCGCTCAAAAAGCAGGCCTTTATGGCCTTCACCCTTAATTTCGGCTTTACGCTTTGTGAAGCAGGTTCTCGCCAATTCCGTTAGTGGCTGCATATCACTCCACCTCTTGCTCAACGGTGATTTGGGCGCGCGCAAAGTCTTTTACCCATGCCAGTAGAGCTTGCGCTTCAGCCTGGGCAAGCTGGTATTGGTGTTGCGTGCCAGCCGTTAGCGCTGGAAGCACGCCATCCTTATCGCTAGTCCCCCAAATTTTGCGCTCTTGAACCAGCCAATCACTCACTGTCTGAAATAGAAGCCGCCAAGCTTTGGATTCACTTTGCCGGCTTCCATTACTTTTCTGCCAGGCAAAGGCAAGTGCCTGGCCAATGCCATTCATCTGGATCATAGCCGGCAGACTGTTGCTATAGGCCTTGAAGCATTTCTGTACGTCGTTTTCCTGCTCAGCTGCCGCGGCTACCGCCATCAATGCGTAATGAGCCCGCTGTTGCTGAATACTGCGATTATCAGATGGGCTGCTCATACCACACCCCTCCGCTGAACCTGTACCTTGCACCACCCCATGCCGGTGGTCTCGTTGCCACCCAGCTGTAAATAAGGGTGTGAACCGAAGAGGTCTGTGGAAAACATGTCCAGAAGTTCCTCTGCACTTTTGTCTACCGATTTCTTGTTGCGAGAATCTTGAGCCGCAATAACACTGTACATAATTGTTTCTGAGGGCAGACTTTCTTCGTACCAGAGCGCCCCCGGCTTTACGGTTTTAGTCTCGTTGTTAATAGCAATGTGCGCGTTCACGGGAATCGCGGCGCGACACAGCAAACTAAACTGATCATCGCTGACAATAGTGAGCTTGGCCGCCAACTCTGCTTCGGTTCGGTCCGAAAGACCTGCTAGCGCTGAAATCAATGCGCTCAGATCCTGACTGCCATCGCATTGATACACGTACTCTTCGAGAAACAAATCACTGATATTGCAGCCTGGGCCTACAATCGCTGAATCCGCAGCAGGCTGTTCAATCTCAACCGGCGTGACTGGCAAACCTGCCCGAGCCTGATCGCGCTGCCAACGTCGAAGCAAATCCGGGCTCGTGACATATCGGAACTGCGTTGTCAGTGAACGCACGGGCAGCAACAGCAAGCGCGCATCAGCAACAAGCAAACTACCCGCATGGTCACTGGCGTTTTCTGTGTCCGGTCCAAACAGCGTAAATAGTCGTTGGCGCTCCATTTTTGCTGTCTCGGCACGGGCTCTAAGCGCTCCTTTTACAGCTGACCCGAAGACTACCGGCCAACCGGTATTATGCTCACGCATAATAGGCAAATCGATGATGTGGTTGGCTGTGCTAGCACCGGCGTGGATAGAGGTTTCCGCTGTCAGGCCGAGTAACAGTGCATGCTGTGTCATGTTGATTATTCCTTGTCGTAAATCAGAGTCAGGCTGCACACAATAAAGTGCCAAATCCAAAATCGGTGCGGCGCCCAATTTGTTTGCCATGCAACGCACGCAAATCGTCTTCCGAACCCTTCGGCTGCACATAAAAGCAGCTGCCAGCGGGAATATAGCTCTGGATGGGCCGCGGTCGGTTATGACGAATATCCCAACCCCCAAAGCGACGAGGTTTTCCGCTAGCGACACCCAGAACCCCTATTTCCCGGGCAAGATCAAGGCGAAAGTGGGGCACCCGATGCTGGTCGCCGTCAAACTCTGGGCACTGGCTCACCTGTTGGCCAACGGCATGCTGCATGACCTGCTGTTGTTCGGCTCCTTTCTGGCTTGGGCCGTGGTCGACCGGATTTCCATGAAGCGCCGAACCCAGCGGCCCATTCCCACTCTGCCAGCCACCAGGGCGAATGACGCCATTGCCGTGATCGGCGGCCTTGCGGTGTATGTGGTAATGGTGGTCTGGGCACACCAATGGCTCTTTGGTGTGGCACCGGTCTGAGCCGACTGCCTTCGTGAGGCGAGCCTTTGCCGGCAATCCGTTACTCCTGTAGCTCTACCGAATTGGACACTACAAATGTCCTCCGCCCTCGGTTTTTCGCGCTGTAGAGCGCCTGATCGGCTGTTTTGATCATGTCCTCAATGGAAGCAAAATCGGCGGCGGAGCCATAACAGATCCCAATGGAACAACTGAGAAACTTACCGCCGGGAGCACCCTCATTTGGCATCGCCACCGCTTCCCATTGGGCCAGGATCTCTCTGGCCTGATTTTCGCAGTCACTTCTGTTCTGGCCCGCAGTAACGACAATAAATTCTTCACCACCATAGCGACCAAGAATGTCCGTCTGGCGTCTGAACACACTCCTCAGGATATCGGCCTGCCAGCGAATAGCATGATCGCCCTCCTGATGACCGTACAAGTCATTGAATTGTTTGAAGTGATCCAGATCAATCATAAACACTGCCAACGGCTGATCAGAGCGCCTGAGCAGGGAGAAGAGCCGCTCTGACTGGTCCTTAAGGGCACGACGATTCAACAAGTCTGTAAGGCCGTCAGTGGTACTAAGAGTAATCAATCGCTCGTTGGCTTCCTCCAGCTTACCTAATAGCCTATCCAGCCTGTGCCTCCCGATGACACCAATGAACAGTGAACCCACCACAAATCCGACATTCATAAACGTCCGGTCGCCATACACGGGTTGCAACAACATCAGGCAGATAAATCCCAGTGAACTCATCACCATTAACCAAAGCGCGAAGCGAAACTTCATTCCGAATACGAAAAAACCAAAGAACGCATACAACAAAGTCCCCTCATAGGGAAAGCTGAAGGCGGCCCGCTCCCAGGCAAGGTGGATCAGATAATAATTCGCATAGCTCAGACAGAGGATCGCTATAAAGAAAGCCCATTGTGCAAACTCAGAGAAACGCCGATGGAAACTGAATGCGAGCAAGAGAATAACAACCGGAAGCTGAAGGAGAACCCGGTTGGTAACATAAGGATCCACCAACTTTTCTGGCAACATCTGAAGGTCGCCAATCATGAAAAGGGTAATCAAAATACCGCCGGTGAGCATCGACAGGCGAAGCAGGTGCATGTCGCGAGACGATAAACGGTAGGGATCGACAGAAGTATTTTGCATGCATATAACTCTAGTGAGGCCCCCGAATCATGGCAGAAAACTGAATCCGGTCCAATTCTCTACGGATCAGGGTTCTGAGCGTAGACCACAACATCCAGGCGCACCACCCGTGTGCAAATGCACCATTCATTACCATGAAACCTGCCAGATAACGACAACGACCACCTGCTTTTTACATGTCAGACTGTATATTTAAAGCGTTTCCAGGCTTATGGCACATCGGTTGCATACAAGACTCCATATATCCAGCAGATCTATGAGGGAGTCATCTGTGCACCTGAAACGCTTCAAAACTTTATGGGGACATGAAGGCTCATTGGCGCAAGCCGTTAGTCAGGTAAAAGAAGCCGGATTTGACGGTATCGAGGCGCCCGTGCCTGAAACCGCTGAGGCGGCTCAGGCCTTTGGTGAGACTCTGTCCGCTGACAAACTCTTGTGGATTCAGGAAGTCTGTACCACTGGAAGCTACGTCCCGCGGCGCGATGCCAGTATCAAAGAACACCTGAAAGACTTCGAAACCAAGCTTCTTAGCGCCGCCAAAACCGGCCTGAAGCCTGAATTCGCCAATGTAATGGGCGGCTGTGACGCATGGCCGATCGACGACTCGGTACGCTTTTTCTCCGAAGCCCAGAACATCGCCGACAGACTAGGCATTGCCGTGAGCTTTGAAACCCACCGCGGCCGCAGTTTCTTCAGCCCCTGGAACACAGTGGCCATTCTGGAAAAAGTCCCAGATATAGACGTCACCTGTGATTTCAGCCACTGGGCTGTGGTCTCTGAGCGCCTGCCACACATCGAGTGGGACTGCATAGTGCGGACGGCTCAGCAGGCGCGCCACATTCATTCCCGCGTTGGCTACGACCAGGGCCCGCAGGTTCCGCACCCGGCTGCACCCGAGTATGCCGAGGCGCTGGCGTCGCACCAGGCCTGCTGGGAAGCGGTGTGGCAGTCACAGTCGGAGCGGGGGCTGGATAACAGCTATATGACCCCTGAATTCGGAACCGACGGCTATCTGCATCTGCTGCCTTTCACCCAGGCACCCATTGCCGATCTGTGGTCCCTCAATCGCTGGATCGGGGAAGAGGAACTGGCGCACTTCGGGCGTTGGCAGTCTTCTTCCACCAGCAAAGCTTCCAGAATCGCTTAAAGCCGTATCGTTCAAAACGTACAGGAGCCACAGGACCATGCCTAACATTACTCAGCATCTTCGCCATTCGGACGGTGTATGGCCGCTGACGCTTGTCCTGATCTACATCGTCACTACCTACATCGGGGGCTGGCTACTCATTGCCCAGCCAGGCTTTTTACTGCCGGCATTCGGCGTGCTCGCCTGCGCCCACGGCATGGTGATCGCCGCATACCTGGTGCATGACTGCGCCCATAACGCCATCTTCAAAAAGACCGAACACAACACCCGTCTGGGCAAAATGCTCAACTGGGTGACCGGCGGAAGCTATGGCACATACGAAGATCTGCGGTACAAGCACATGCGCCATCATGTGGATAACGCCGACCCGATTTCATTCGATTACCGCGAATGGCTGAAGGCCCATCCCAGAACCGAGAAAATCGTTTTCGCCCTGGAGTGGTGCTACATACCGGCCGTCGACCTTCTGATGCACGCCGTGCTGATGATGGCGCCCTTCACCCGTTTTGGTAACAGTTCGCTGCGAAAACGCCTTTCCGGTGTTGTGCTGGCCCGTTCAGTGCTGCTCTTGGCCCTGGCCGTCTGGAGCTTGAAAGCCGTTCTGCTCTATGCCTTTGCTTACATGCTGATGCTCACGGTGCTGCGTTTCTTCGATGCCTATCAACACAATTATGAAATCGTGGTCAACCTGAACGACCCCGATACGGAACTGCCTCACAAGGGCGACCGGGAATACGAGCAGGGCAACACCTACAGCAACCTGATTTCACGTCGCTGGCCGGCGTTCAATCTGCTGGTGCTCAATTTCTGCTACCACAATGCACACCATGCCAAGCCCACCATGCCATGGTACAAACTGCCAGCGCTTCACAACGAACTTTTTGGTTCTGCTTACACCCGCACGGTGGGCATGAGAGGGCAGCTAAAAAGCTATCACAGCAACCGCATTGACGGCATCTATGCAGAAACCTACGGGCAAGTTGAAGTGCCTGAGGCGCTGAGCGATGGCAAAGCCGTTCCAGTTTACGGGCTCAGCTTCCTGACGGCCTTTTGAGGTTAACCCAATGACCGCAAAGCTCTCCGATAAAGCGACGCAGCAAGCGATGGTCCCGGAAAAAGCCACCGGGTCAAAACCGCAAAAGCGATCGGAATACTGGTTCGACTTCAACCAGACGATTCCGGGCGGTCAGCGTCTGGTTCTGGGCGCCGTGGGCTGGGTCGCCTTTCTCCTGCTCTGGCAGGTCACCTCCCAGATGAACCTGGCGCCGGATCGTCTCTATCCCGGGCCCGCCGCTGTTTTCGGTTCACTGCAGGAGTTGTTCCTTGAAAAGGGCTTTTTCAGCGATATCGTGTCCAGTGTCACCCGTATCGTGATCAGCTTCTCCATTGCCATTCTGATTGCGCTACCCATCGGCCTGCTGATGGGTTCGTTTGCGCGGGTGGACGGTTTACTCAACCCGCTGCTCGGGGCATGGCGCTATCTCCCGGCCCCCGCATTTATTCCGCTTCTGCTTATGTGGCTCGGAACCGGGGACACCCAGAAAATCACCCTGCTGCTGATGGGCGTGGTGTTCTTTCTGGTCATCATGCTTGCCGATGTTACCCGGCAAACCCCCAAGGTGTTGATCGAAACTGCCAAAACCCTCGGTGGCGGGCGCCGCATCATTCTGTGGACCGTACTGTTCCGTCACTCACTACCCGGTTATGTGGATACCTGCCGGCAGATGCTGGCCGTCAGCTGGACCTATCTGGTGATCGCGGAAATCGTCGCAGCAACAGATGGCATCGGCGCCATGATGATGCGGGCCAAACGCTTTGTTCATGTCGATGACATCATGGCAGGCATCGTTACCATCGGCGTGCTGGGCCTGCTCTTCGACGTTCTATTCAGACTGGTTTATCGCAAATGTTTTCCCTATCTCGGTCGGGAGCAATCCTGATGAAGGAACCCGGCCAGATGAGTTTCCCAACCTAAGAGGTGATACAAAATGGACTGGCTTAAACGTGGTCTCTGTGCAGCAATGCTTACCCTGCTATCAGGCAATGCCCTGTCGGCAGAAACAGTGCGACTGTCGCTGTTTTCCTGGCCGGGCTATGGTTTCTGGTTTATCGCTCAGGAAAAAAACCTGGCGCCGGATCTCGACTTTGAAATCACCATTATCGAAGACCCTTACGAGAGCTTCGCACTGATGTCTGCAGATGCACTGGATGTCACATCCAGTACCGCAGAATATGCACCGATCGCAGCAGACAAAGACGTCCCGGTCAAAATGGTCACCTACACCAATCCGTCCTACGGCACTGACAAAATCGTGCTTGCGCCCGGAATCGAAAGCGCCGAAGACCTGAAGGGCGAATCAGTTGCAGTGCTCGAAGGCGGCCTGACCCAGATCTTCATGGGCATATGGCTGGAAGCCAACGGTGTTGGTATCGATGAAGTGAAGTTCACCAACCTGATTATGGACGACGCCGTTGGTGCCCTGGTGGGTGGTGACGTCAGCGCCGCCGAATTCTGGGAACCGTTTGGCTCCCAGGCCCTGGATGCACTGCCCGGTTCCACTGTTGCCGCATCCTCGGAAGAACCCGGCTGGATTGAAACAGCCCTGCTGGGTGATGCCATGTACATGAGCGACATGTTTCTGGAGAACAAACCTGAAATCGCCGCCAAGACGATGCAGGCCTACTTCGATGCCGTGGACTACTGGAAAGAAAACCCCGCCGAAGCCAACGAAATCATTGCCAAAGCGCTGAGGTTTCCGGTGTCTGATGTCGAGAAAGTCATTGGCTCAACCGGTGAAATCCACAAGGGTGGCATCTGGATCTTCGACAAGGCCCAGGCTGCGAAATATATGGGCCTCGCGCCCGGTGAGCTGCCCCTCGGCCTGCCCAATGGCCAGGTTACAGAAAACTGGGAAACGGTCACCGACTGGTGGCTGAAATTCGGACTCATTGAAGAGCGTCATCCGATGGAAGCAGGGGTGGATATGACGCCGCTGAAAACCATCCTCGAATCTGCCCGGTAACCAGAACCCGACCAGTAAAAGGAGCGAGCACCATGCCTTCCACCAAAGGTCTCTCCGTGTCCGGCGTCGGCAAAACCTTCCAGTCCGGCGGGCGCACCGTCCAGGCACTGGAGGACATTGCACTGTCACTGCCCGCGGGCAAGGTCGGTGTTCTGCTCGGCCCTTCCGGTTGTGGCAAGTCCACCCTGCTTCGCATGGTTGCCGGGCTGGAGAAACCTTCAGAGGGCGACATTACCCTCAATGGCCGTCCGGTCTGCCAGCCCGGCCGCGACCGGGGCATGGTGTTTCAGGATTACACCTCGTTTCCATGGCTGTCCGTGCGTGACAATGTTGCGTATGGCCTGAAAATCAACGGTGACATCGGCGCGCTCAACGAAGGCACTGTTGACCACTTCATCCGCGCCGTTGGCCTGGAACGATTTGCGGACGCCTACCCTCACCAGCTTTCCGGCGGTATGCGCCAGAGAGTGGCCATCGCCCGCACGCTTGCCAACTTTCCGGAACTGTTGCTGATGGACGAACCCTTTGGCGCCCTTGATCCGGAAACACGATGGCAGATGCAGGACCTGCTCTTGAACGTGGTGCGTAAAGAACGAAATACTGTGCTGCTGGTTTCTCACGACATCGAAGAAGCGCTGTATCTCGGCGACGTTGTTTTCTTCCTGTCCCGGCACCCGGGACGGCTGAAAGAAACAATCCATACAGATTTCAAAACCGCGCTGCCCGGGAAAGATCGCGAGGCATTCCTGCAATGTGATGACTACCGACGCCTTGAGATTCATATTCGCCGCCTGATGCGAGATGAAGGGCGTGATGCGGCCTAGTGGAGAAGGTGAATAAAGATGGCAGGTCGTCTGGCTGCGCGAGAAGAGAGGTTTCGACCGCTACCCATCGGTGACTTCAACGTGCCAGTGCGGTGGCAGGGCGAGCAGGTTTTGCTGGTCCCCGCCTCCCCTGAGTGGGTTGAGCTGGACTACAAAGCCGTCATGGAAAGCCGCGGCAAGCTCCGGCATTTGTTCGGCCCCACAGACACCTGGCCACCGGGGGATCTCAACCTGAGAATGGACGAAGCGGACCTGGCGTGGCATGCCCGTGAATTCGAAAGTCAACGGTCCTTTGCCTATCACATGCTGAGCCATGACCAGCAACAGTGCCTCGGGTGCCTTTATCTTTACCCCTCAGCCAGCAAGCAGCATGATGCGGAAGCCTATCTGTGGACACACATCAACCTGAGTGCCGAGCGGGCCAGGCTGGCAGAAGAAGAGGTGATTGACTGGGTAACCCGGCACTGGCCCTTCAAAACCGTTGCCTGGCCGGGGAGATTCATACCATTTGGACAATGGGACGGAGCCCGAACACCCAACTACTATGCAATCATGCGGATATTTTCAGGGAAGAATGCCAGTTAAGGCAGTTGCGAAAAACGAATGAACTCAAATTCATCTGCAAGCGCGCCCGACATGTAACGAATGTGTCCGGGCGTAATCTCGCAGCAGCCACCAACAACGCTCGCACCATCTGCCAGCCACCGTCGCACATGCGCTGTATAGGCGTCCGGCGAGATATCCGCCCGCGCCTCAAGAGAATCAACCAGGGGTTCTGGGGATTAGCAGCGATGAGCGAAGCGAAGAAGCGGAAGGTACACACCTCGGAGTTCAAGGCGAAGGTTGGCTTGGAAGCCGTACGAGGCGTAAAGACGATCAACGAGATTGGCCAGGAATACGGCGTACATCCAGTCCAGGTTGGTCAGTGGAAGAAAGCGATACAGGAGCAAGCCAAGACCCTGTTT
>Ga0307967_1000585_pt1 | contig 25155 bp, 34 predicted proteins | sample OrgLakmetagen648_FD_201828 | JGI IMG/M metagenome (GOLD analysis project Ga0307967, IMG submission 201828) | Saline water microbial communities from Organic Lake, Antarctica - #648 | ecosystem: Environmental > Aquatic > Non-marine Saline and Alkaline > Saline | place: Antarctica: Organic Lake... | reverse complement strand
AACGCCCAAGAGGAGATGGTTATCAGACAAGTCTGAGAAAAGAGCGAGTTTGTTACAAGAGGACCATCTAAACTGGCCAAACAACCAAATAACCATAAAACCGTTGCTCACGTTATAAATCCAGAGGAAATCACACGATTCGTCCATGCCACTGATTTAGCATGACAAGGCAAAGAGGTCTTCACTCCCTGCTGTTCTTTGTTCGCTACAGTAGAAAATAAATGTACAGTACGTGCGTTGTTCATCCAATTTTTCATGTCACACGCCCAAGGCTTTCGTGCCGTTGATGACAAAGAAGTCAAAAGTCCCACGCCGGCAACTCAGGGAAAGCCTTGAGGGCAAGGGAAGGCAATGATTGTGAGAGAGTCAAGTTCAGCTCCTAGGAGCGAGAATTTTATGAGTCAACTATGTCAATCTGGAGAGAAGCCCCCCATGCCATCCTCATCTTCATCCTCGTCCTCGTCCTCTGAGCTGGGTCCCTGGCCAGGTGCCCACACGTCCTTGCGCTGCACGTTGTAGCGATTGCGCAGCTCCCTGCAGGCACACAAACATACATAGAATCGGCCAGAACCATAAATATATATATACAGGTATATGGTAATAAATAATGTATATACAATAATAAATAATGCACAATAATATACCGGTATAAATATATATATACAGTGTAAGGTAATGTTAGCAGGGACATGTCCAAATATACGGTGCAATGGTGCAATACAATGCATGCTTACAATTATGGCTAACCCTGTAAATACAGCGCAAGGCACAAAGAGTGCAAACATCTGGCTGCAGGTACCCACATGTGTGTGTGTGTGTATATGTGTGTGCGTGTGTGTGTGTGTGAGGTACCCACGCGTCCTTGCACTGCAGGTTGCCGCGCATGCGCAGCTCCAAACAAACACGCAGTATCAAAAAAGCGTACAAATGCTATATACCTTACATCCACACATCCTGCCATCTACACACCCTGTCATCCACACATCCTGCATCTACACATCCTACCACCCACACATCCTACCATCCACACATCCTACCGTCCACACATCCTTCCACACATTCTGCATCCACACAGCTTGTATCCACGAATCCTGCATCCACACATCCTGCCATCCACACATCCCGCCATCCACACATCCTGCCATCCAAATATCCTGCCATCCACACATCCTGTCGTCCAAATACCCTGCCATCCACACATCCTGTCGTCCAAATACCCTGCCAAGGCACTGCAGCTATTCCGAATGTAGCATCAGACGTGCAAACCGAATACACGTTCTGCATCCACACAGCTTGTATCCACGAACCCTGCATCCACACATCCTGCCATCTACACATCCCGCCATCCACACATCCTGCCATCCAAACACCCTGCCATCTACACATCCTGCCATCCAAATACTCTGCCATCCACACATCCTGTCGTCCAAATACCCTGCCATCCACACATCCTGTCGTCCAAATACCCTGCCATCCACACATCCTGCCATCCACACATCCTGTCGTCCAAATACCCTGCCAAGGCACTGCAGCTATATTCCAAATGTAGCATCAGACGTGCAAACCGAAAAAACGTGCCACAAACGGATATGTGGTGCCACAAACGAATATCTATGCTACAAATGAGGAGGTAAGCCTCAGACACAAGTTCTCACTCATCTTCCACCACTCTGATCAGAGTACCACATAAGCGCAACACATGTGTGCCAGGAGTGAAGGTCATCATTCAGGGCTTCGTACAAGGGCCAGAAGTGAAGGTCATCATGCAAGCGTAACATACAAGGGCCAGAAGCGAAGGTCATCATACAAGCGCATCGTATAAGGGCCAGGAGTGAAGGTCATCATGCAAGCGCATTATTCAAGGCCAGAAGTGAAGGTCATCACACAAGCGCAACATACAAGGGCCAGAAGTGAAGGTCTTCATACAAGCGCAACATACAAGGGCCAGAGGTGAAGGTCATCACACAAGCGCATCGTATAAGGGCCAGAATTGAAGGTCATCATGCAAGCGCAACATACAAGTGCAAGGAGTGAAAGTCATCATACAAGTGCAACATACAAGGGCCAGAAGTGAAGGTCAACACACAAGGGCATCGTATGAGGGCCAAAATTGAAGGTCATCATGCAAGCGCAACATTCAAGTGCAAGGAGTGAAAGTCATCATACAAGGGCATCATATAAGGGCCAGGAGTGAAGGCCATCACACAAGCGCATTATACAAGGGTAGAAGTGAAGGTCATCGTTACAAGCGCAACATACAAGGGCAAGAAGTAAAGGCCATCATTTAAGTGCATTATACAAGGGCAACCACACAAGCGCAAGGCCCGCACGAAAAGTCATTAACCGCCAGGGGAATGTTTCATACGTAGGGTTGGCCAAAACCATACATGTTATAAATGTAGGTATTAAATAAATATAGGTATATACAGTATTTTTAGCAGGGAAATCACCATGCATACGGTCATATACGGTGCAGATATACGGCTCTGGCCAACCCTATTCATACCGTCATTTGGGACGTTCAATATGGTGAAATACACGTTAGATACGATACGCCGTATTATACAAATATGCCGCATAAAACATATGAAACATCCCTGCTGGTAATGGAAAAAAAGGGGAAGCTTTGTAGGCATATCAAACATCGCCAGAGGAAGATTCCCTCATTAATTTCTCTGTTGTTAGATATCATGTTTATGGGAGCGTTTAAGCGGCTAACCATTTCTCTTTTGTTGGATATCACGTTTATGGGAGCGTTTCAGCGGCTAACCATTTTCCATTTCGTGATGTGTGTGGAGCGGCATCTGATGCCGATATATTCCCCCCTATTTCAGTCTCTTAAAAGCTTGCCTCTCACAAAGCAAAAAGGGCACGGTTTATCTCATAACATCGAATTTGTATAAAGGAGTTGCTTCTCTTACTATCTGGACCTCCCTAAAACACCTGGAGGTGCTACACTGTTTGCATTGTCACCTCATTCTTGTTATATCCCGTTCCTCTCTCACTGCATGCACTTCCCACACACATTTCTTTATGATTAAGCCACGGATTCCTTACTTGTATTCTTGTCCTTCATATCCCGTTCCTTTCTCACACTTTGGTAGTTCCCACGCCCATTTCTCTTGTTCCCTTCCACTTACACGGATGCTTGGAAGAGGGTAGTGTAAACCTTAATCAGCAGCCGATCAGCCAAACAACCTGGCTGAGGGTCACCCCCCATTGTAACCATTGTAACCATTGTAAACCTTAATCAGGGTAAAACAGAGAAGTGAAAGCGCCACAGCACCACCATTGTAACCATTGTAACCCTTGTAAACCTTGTATTGTAAACCTTCATTAAAATCAGGGTAAAACAGAGAAGTGAAAGCGCCACAGCACCACCACACTCACTTGCAAGGCACGTAGTACCCCCCCATTGTAACCATTGTAAACCTTGATCAGGGTAAAACAAAGAAGCAGAGAAGTAACCATTGTAAACCTTGATCAGGGTAAAACAGAGAAGTGAAAGCGCCACAGCACCACCATTGTAACCATTGTAAACCTTAATCAGGGTAAAACAGAGAAGCTTGTAATCATTGTAAACCTTATTCAGGGTAAAACAGAGAAACTTGTAATCATTGTAAACCTTAATCAGGGTAAAACAGAGACGCTTGTAATCACACACACACACACACAATTGTAAACCTTAATCCGGGTAAATAGAGAAGCAGAGAAGTGAAAGCAACACAGCACCACCACACTCACTTGCACCACAGCACCACCACAGCGCCACCACATCGCCACAGCACCACCACACTCACTTGCAAGGCACATAGTCCCCCCCCATTGTAACCATTGTAAACCTTGTAAGCCTTGTATTGAAAACTTTGATTAAAATCAGGGTAAAACAGAGAAGTGAAAGCGCCACAGCACCACTACACTCACTTGCAAGGCACATAGTCCCCACGCGCGTCTCTCCCCAGAAACAGCATGTACTCAAACGGGTGCTTGAAGCCCTCATCTCCAAATCGCTCAAGCCAACTCATGGGCTCCCCCAACTGAGGAGGACCACTGCTGCGGTAGAGTGGTGTGTGTGGTGTGTAGAGTATACAGGGTGCTTTGAAGCACTGTGGTGTGTGTGGTGTGTAGAGTATACAAGGTGCTTCGAAACACTGTGGTGTGTGTGGTGTGTCGAGTATACAGGGTGCTTTGAAACACTGGTGTGTGTGGTGTGTAGAGTATACAGGGTGCTTTGAAACACTGTGGTGTGTGTGTGGTGTGTCGAGTATACAGGGTGCTTTGAAGCACTGTGGTGTGTGTGGTGTGTAGAGTATACAGGGTGCTTTGAAACACTGTGGTGTGTGTGGTGAGGAGGTGTGTGGTGAGTGTTGTCTTAAATGGTGGTTGTGTGGCACATGCATGCTTGTATAAGTGTGACATGTGTGTGTATGTGTTGTGTGTGTGTGTAAACTGTACACAAAGTGCATAATGTGCGTAGGCATGTACGTGTGCACGTTTGTACGTAAGTGTGCGTGTTAGCACGTTTGTACGTACGTGTGCGTGCTAGCACGTTTGTGCGTACGTGTGCGTGTTAGCACGTTTGTACGTACGTGTGCGTGTTAGCACGTGTGTACGTACGTGTGCGTTTTAGCACGTTTGTACGTACGTGTGCGTGTTAGCACGTTTGTACGTAAGTGTGTGTGTTAGCACGTTTGTACGTACGTGTGCGTGTTAGCACGTTTGTACGTACGTGTGTGTGTTAGCACGTTTGTACGTACGTGTGCGTGTTAGCACGTTTGTACGTAAGTGTGCGTGTTAGCACGTTTGTACGTAAGTGTGCGTGTTGGGTCACACACCTTGCTTGCTTGGTAAGGCTCGTGGTGTAAGGTTTTAATAAATCATGTACAAGGCTCTTGAGCTATGTGGATCACTTTTAATAAATCATTTTTATTGGATCACTTTTAATAAATCATGTACAAGTTTTTGAGCTATGTGGTACACTTTTAATAAATCACGTTTAATAAATCATTTTAATAAATCACTTTTAATAAATCATGTACAAGCTTCTTGAGCTATGTAGTACACTTTTAATAAATCACTTTTAATAAATCACTTTTAGTAAATCATGTACAAGGTTCTTGAGCTATGTGGTACACTTGCTGCATTGTGAAGGAAAAAACCAAAAAGGGGACATGGTGCCTTGTTGGAAATCCAAATTGAAGAAGTCGTGGATAATGCACGCAAACAAGCATGCCCACACATAGACCCGTCCATCCACATACACCCCAACCCCCACACCCACAACCTCACGCATATCCATGCGCACACACAAACATGTATGTACGTACATGTATATATCAGGGTTGTTCGGTTCGGGGTTCGGTCAAAGGTTTCGGGTTCGCAAACTTTCACGCACTCAAAAAATGGTAATCGCGAGCTAACAAAGGTTCATTGAACATTAAGCTTTAAGCCCCTTTTTTGCACAATAATATTACAATATACATATTTGAGACATGTTTCTTTTAGCATGTGTTGGACGAGGATGACCACAATTTTTTTTTGCAAAGTCCTCCTTTCTCAACATTGCACATCGACCTGCTCAAACAGTTTGAGACTAAATAGACCTTCCACAAACTCTATCAAACCCTTGCTCCCTAAATCAAACTGAACAACCTGGTATAAACATACTCACGTGCATGGCTACAAAAAGTCCAAACACCACAATTACTCACACATACCCGCTGGAAGGCGGTGCTGCTGATAACGGTGCATCTGTTGGTGGGGCAGGGGTTTGTACCGCTTGCTGGGGTTGGCCAGGTCCTGCCATGCCCTCAGGCCCTCCCAGCTCAGGGGCCCACAGCACCTCCTCAGCTACATTGTAGTGTGTGTGTGTGTGCGTGCGTGTGCGTGTGTGTGTGTGTATGTGTGTGCGCCCTCACAGCTCAGGGGCCCACAGTACCTCCTCAGCTATATTGCAGTGTGTGTATGCGTGCGTGTGTGTGTGTGTATGTGTGTGTGTGTGTGCGCGCCCTCCAGCTCAGGGGCCCACAGTACCTCCTCAGCTATATTGCAGTGTGTGTATGTGTGCGTGTGTGTGTGTGTGTGCGTGTGTGTGTGTGTGTATGTGTGTGCGCCCTCACAGCTCAGGGGCCCACAGTACCTCCTCAGCTATATTGCAGTGTGTGTGTATGTGTGCGTGTGTGTGTGTGTGTGCGTGTGAGAGTGTGTGTATGTGTGCAGGGTTGGCCATAATGATACATGTAACACTTTCTAAACAAAAAAACATGCATGATTCTTGGCAAGGTGCTTTCCGTGCATACACAGTGTATAACTAGGGTTGGCCAAAACCGTATATATACACCGTATATGACCGTATATGTGGTGATTTCCCTGCCAAAAATACCGCACATACACCGTATATATACACATGGTTCTGGCCAACCCTGTATATAATACATTTGATCTGGGACGATCAGACAAAGGCAGCGCATCAGTCATCATTGTGTACTCTGTACTCAGCACTCTGTATTTTGCATTCTCTGCATTCTGTTCTCTGTACTCAGGATTCTGTACTCTGTACTCAGCATTCTGTACTCTGTACTCAGCATTCTGTACTCAGCATTCTGCTCTCAGCACGTGGCTCTTTCAACCACACCAGCACGCCCAGGTACGTACGTATGCCACAGACGGCAGTGCAAAATCACACAGCCATTTAAACAGACAGCCTCAATTGAAATCATCCACACAACCACCACAACCAAAACCTACAGACACCTCCACCGCAGGCCTTTCAGTACAGTTAACAGCCAGTTCCTCCCAACCCCACCACAACCACCACGTCCAAAACCTACAGACACCTCCACCGCAGGCCTTTCAGTACAGTTAACAGCCAGTTCCTCCCAACCCCACCAAAATAAACAAGTCCAAAACCTACATATACATCCACCACAGGTCTTTCAGTACACAACAGTTAACTCCTCCCAACCCCACAAAACACACCATGCCCACAACCCACCGACGCCACGCTCAAAACCCTTCAACACACTATCCACAAACCCACAACCCACACCATCCACACACCCACAACCCACACTATCCACACACCCACGACCCACACTATCCACACACCCACAACCCACACTATCCACACACCCACAACCCACACCATCCACACACCCACAACCCACACCATCCACACAACCACAACCCACACCATCCACACACACACACACACACACATACACACACACCAGCGTACGCCACAGGCGGCAGCGCAAAATCAAAGGACCAGTCTCGCACGTCCACTAAGATTTGGTAGAAGGGTTGCTTTGGTCCTTTGGAGAGGGCAGACACTCCGGCGGCCTCAGCCCACTCATCCGCCTCACAGCACTGAGCGTCCCAGCCGACTACAACACCCCTGCGCACGGTTGTGCGTGTGAGAGTGTGTGTGGGTTAATCAGTTCATCCGCCTCACAGCACTGAGCGTCCCAGCCGACCACAACACCCCCACGCACGGTTGTGCGTGTGTGTGTGAGTGTGTGTGTGTGTGTTAATCAGTTCATCTGCCTCACAGCACTGAGCGTCCCAGCCGACCACAACACCCCTGCGCATGGTTGTGCGTGTGAGTGCGTGTGTGTTAATCAATTCATCCGCCTCACAGCACTGAGCGTCCCAGCCGACTACAACACCCCTGCGCACGGTTGTGTGTGTGAGTGTGTGTGTGAAACAAACACACACTCTCTCATACACACACACTCACACACATAAACATACACATACAGACACGCACATACAGACACGCACACTCACACACATACAGACACGCACATACAGACACGCACACTCTCTCTCTCTCTCTCTCTCTCTCTCTCTCTCTCTCTCTCTCTCTCTCTCTCTCACACACACACACACACACACACACGCACGCGCAAGCGCACGCACACACACACTCACGCACACGCACACACGCACACGCGCACACACGCACGCGCACACATACACACACACACTCAAACACACACACACACATAATTACGCACACCTGTAGCCGTGCTGCCTGTGCTTCACACGCTGGCCAAGCCTGAACAGCATTTCTGAGCGGGGCTTGAATTCAGACGCCAGCGATTCTGCATGCACGCATGCCAAGACACATAACTTGCTGCTATTTGCTGACACACACACATACTTTCACAAACAAACAAACAACGCACAACACACACAGACACACACACACATACACAAACAAACAAACAACACACACACACACACAGTAGAGTGGCTACTGTAGACAAGGCCATATAATAAGGCCCTGTTGAGTTTATGTGTGTGTGTATATATATCTATACATGGTGTGTATATATATCTACGCGTGTGTGTGTATATATATCTATATGTGTGTGTACATGTTTGTGTGTGTATGCGAGTGCGCGTGCAATTTGTGTGTGCGTGTGCGTGAATGTATGTGTAAGTGTGTGCCAGTAAGTGATTGTGCGTGTGCATGTGCGTGGTGCTAGACTAGAGTATTTTCCTGTATGTATTGCATGTTGATCCATTTCAGCATTAATCTCAGACCCTGATATTTGTTCTCTAAGAAACAGGGCCATGACGCGTGTGTGAGTGGCAAGCCTCCAGTATTACCCTCTCCTTGTTGCTCACACATGCACACACGTATTCACACACACACATTCACGCATATACACGCATACATACACGTATATACACGCATGTATACACGGAAACGCACACACACAATACACGCACACACGCACCTGCTTTCTTGGCCCGTGTCTCCAGCTCTGCTAGCAAATCACGGATGCGTGCAGCATCGGAGTACCTGCACTTTTTGAGTGTGGTGTGAGTGAGAATGTGAACAAGTCGGCGTGTGTGTTTTGATGAGGTGTGTGTTTGCGTATGTGTGTGAGTGTGTGTGTGTGCGCGCGTGTGTACAGATACGGAACACATGTCCTACAGCATCTCTAGTAACACACAACTGTTTCACAACTGTTTCACAGCTGAACTTCACATATAACATCCGCACCGTTCTTCTTCCACCGCGCGCTGGACCTGCAGACATAACCTGCAGCAATTTCGAACGACACACACACACACACACACGAACACACACACGAACACACACATACACACACACGCACACATGATCACATATAACATCCGCACCGTTCTTCTTCCACCGCGCGCTGCACCTGCAGCCTACAGCAATTCTAGTACGACACACACACATACACACAGTACACACACACACAGACATGTTCACATATAACATCCGCACCGCTCTTCTTCCACCGCGCGCTGCACCTGCAGCCTACAGCAATCCTAGTACGACACACACACATACACACAGCACACACACACATAGACACACAGTACACACACACACACAGACATGATCACATATAACATCCGCACCGCTCTTCTTCCACCGCGCGCTGCACCTGCAGCCTACAGCAATCCTAGTACGACACACACATACACACATACACACATACACACAGTACACACAAACAGACATGTTCACATATAACATCCGCACCGCTCTTCTTCCACCGCGCGCTGCACCTGCAGCCCACAGCAATTCTAGTACGACACACACACAGTACACACACACACGAACACACACACACGAACACACACACACACGCACACATGATCACATATAACATCCGCACCGTTCTTCTTCCACCGCGCGCTGCACCTGCAGCCTACAGCAATCCTAGTACGACACACACACACACACACACACATACACACACACATGTTCACATATAACATCCGCACCGCTCTTCTTCCACCGCGCGCTGCATCTGCGTGCGAAGTCCGAGGCCCTCTGCTGCAAGGGCTCCGCTGTCCATTGCAGCAGATGCTGCCTCGCTGCCCACATTCTCCACTTTGCGTTGGGCCATGGCATCTAGAGCTTCGTCCACCTGTCAAGAATGTGTGTGTGTTTGCGTGTGTGTGTGTTTGTGTGTGTTTGTGTGTGTGTGTCTGTGTGTGTTTGTGTGTGTGTTACATGTAAACCCACCCCCTCCCCCAAAAAAGTGTAAGCAAACACACGCCAAAAAGGTAACAAGCAACACTCACGCACGTACACACATACACGCACACACACGTACACACATGTCCACCTAAACACTCCATGGCGCTTTGCACGTCCACACATGAGAGCGTAAATCACACACACACGTCCACATGCATGCGCGTGCGCGTGCACACACACAATCATACACATACACACACATACACACACACGTACACACACACACGCACACACACACGCACACACACACACATATACACACACCCTTTGGCGCTTTGCGCGGACACCCTGCGCCAGCTCGTACGCCTCATAGTTCAAGGCCCTTTGTAGTTGTACGTCCAGGTCCATCTGCACACAGGTGTGAATTAAGTGTGAGGTTGGCCATGACCGTGTATATATACATATGTACACTCACGTGTACGTTGTAACTGTGAACCTTCAAACAAGCATTCAAACCCATCTGCGCATACCTAAGGGTTACATAGGAGGGGTTGGACACAACTTGTGTATGTGTCTGAATGTGTATTAAGTTTAATGCGCTGTCAAACAATTGTTCGTCCAGGTCCATCTGCACACAGGTGTGAATTAAGTGTGAGGTTGGCCATGACCGTGTATATATACACATATATACATTTATGTGTACGCTGTGAACCCTCAAACAATTGCTCCCAGGCCCATCTGCGCATACCTAAGGGTTACATAGGAGGGGTTGGACACAACTTGTGTATGTGTCTGAATGTGTATTAAGTTTAATGCGCTGTCAAACAATTGTACGTCCATGCACACGTGTGTTATTTAGGTGGGGTTGGCAAAAACTGTGTATTTATACATACATATATCAGCATATACATACATATATCAGCATATGTGAACATTTATATGTATATATGCACTGCAAATATATACATTTAAATGTATGTATGCATTGTGTGTTGTCACAAAGTTGCAACCAGGCCCATCTACACACAGGTGCAATTCTAGTGGGTTACGCCGCCCACACGTGCTCCTAGAAGCGTTCACACATGCATATAGTTGGCCATAACCGTACACACACACCGCATATGAACGTATATTTGGTTATTTCCCTGCCAAAAATAGCGTGTATATCATATTCTGCATATACGGTGCATACGTACGGTTGTGGTCAACCTTAAGAGCACCACATCCACACTTAAGTTTGCTTGGGTCAGCTGAGTGTAATTCTTGGGTCAGCTTGGGTCAGATTAGTGTACTTGGTACTTGGGTCAGCTTAGTACTCGGGTCAGCTTAGTGTACTTTTGGGTCAGCTTCGTACTTCGTCAGCTTCGTACTTCGTCAGCTTCATACTTGGGGCAGCTTAGTATACTTGGGTCAGCTTAGTGTACTTTTGGGTCAGCTGAGTACTTGGGTCAGCTTAGAACTTGGGTCAGCTTAGTACTTCGTCAGCTTAGTACTTAGTCAGCTAAGTATACTTGGGTCAGCTTAGTACTTATTACTTGGGTCAGCTTAGTATACTTGGGTCAGCTTAGTACTTAGTCAGCTTAGTACTTGGGTTAGCTTGGTGAACTTGGGTCAGCTTAGTGTACTTGGTACTTGGGTCAACTTAGTACTTGGGTCAGCTTATTACTTAATACTTGGGTCAGCTTAGTACTTAATCAGCTTAGTACTTGGGTCAGTTTAGTACTTAGTACTTGGGTCAGCTTATTACTTAATCAGCCTAGTACTTCGTCAGCTTCGTACTTGGGTCAGCTTGGTGTAATTGGGTCAGCTTGGGTCAGCTTGGGTCAGCTAGGTGTACCACAAATCTTCATCATTATAAAGCACCCTGAACTCCATGTACATTCCCCCCCATTCTCAAACACCTGGCAGATGAAACACACCATCCGCCCATTCATTTTACCTTGAAAAAACACAACACGATACTTGCCTAGGCAGCGTCATCATTTCCTTGGCTGTGAAACTTAGCAAACCACATGGTATTGAAACCCTTTTGCATCATTTTACCTGGAAGATGAAGTACACCACCTCCTCGTTCACCATCTCTGACCGCTCCACCTCTTTGGGCTTGGGCTCATTGCTGTGTGTGTGTCCGTGTGTGTGTGTATGTGTGTGTGTGTGTTCGTGTGTGTGCGATGCATTGACGCAGGTGTGCATTTGATGGACGAGGCAGGCATGTGACATTTACTATTGCGCACTGACACTCGTGGCGCCTTCCTCTCTCTACTCCTGTGTGTGTGTGTGTGTGTGTGTCCTTCTGTTTCTTTATTGAGCCCAAGCTCCTTTGCATAGGCCTGTAACAGAGAAACGCATTTACGCATTAGGCCGCCTGTTCCATCTGCTTTGTCAGAAATGCGTTTCTCTCAAGCCCCATTGAAACGAGTTTTCATTTCATTGTTCAGTACCCGGAAACAAAAAAGGTGGCTTCCAACTTCTTAGATCACATTGGCAGAGACTACCTTTGCCTGCGTTACTCTTGAAACACATTGAATTGATCTCTTTTCGTTTGTGAAGGAGACAAAGTGGCTTCCTCCTCCTTACGTTATGTGGGCAGAGACTGTCTCTACCTGCGTTACTCTTGAAACCCGTTGAACTGTTATCTTCATTTGGTGGAGGAGACAAGGTGGCTTCCATCTCCTTAGTTCACGTTGGCAGAGACTATCTCTACCTACGTAACTTTTGAAACACATTGAATTGTGGCTTCCTTCTCCTTACTTTATGTGGGCAAGGACAATCTCTACCTGCGTTACTCTTGAAACCCGTTGAACTGTTCTCTTCATTTTGTGGAGGAGACAAGGTGGCTTCCTTCTCCTTACGTTATGTGGGCAGAGACTGTCTCTACCTGCGTTACTCTTGAAACTTGAAACACATTGAATTGATATCTTTTCTTTTGTGGAGGAGACAAGGTGGCTTCCTCCTCCTTACGTTATGTGGGCAGAGAGTATCTCTGCCTGTGTATTTGTTCTTTCTTGCTCTGAGCGTGTGTGATGAGGGCAAGAGGGCACGTCAGTTTCAAGAAGCGCCTCACCCGTCACTGCCTGCGTAGCTTCCTTTCAATTATAGGCATATCCGTGTGATGCGTGCACGCGGGCACGTCTGTGAAATAAGGCACCCACACCACCATCCCCACTCCAACGCATACACACACACACCTTCTCCAAAACTTGCACTCACACCGGCACCCACACCATAACCCTCACCCACAAATACACCCACACCCACACCTACACCCCCACCCTCACACCCACACCCACACACCTACACCCCCACCCCCACACGTACACACACACACACACACACACACACACCTGTTCCCCCCTAATGAGTCCTTCAGTATGCCTGCTAGAGTGGCAGCAGAAACCTCCTCATCCAAGTCATCCTTCTCCTCAGCTGTCGCACCCTCCTCTTGTGGTGCGCCAGCCTGTTCCTTATCAATTTCATCCGCCTCTCGCTCGGCAGCCTCCTCCTGCTGTGAGGTACGTACTTGGGTGAAAGCGTGTGTATATGTGTGTGCATGAATGTGTGCTTGTGTGTGCCTGTGACTCTGACTGTGTGTGTGTGTGTGTGAGCGTGTGTTGTGTGTGCGCATGTGAATGTGTGTGCGTGTGCGTGTGTGCGTGCGCATGTTAGTGGTGTGCACGTTTGCGCACTGTGCCTGCAATTGTGCTTAAAAAGGCTTGCAGCTTTCCTATTTCCCCCTCCTCGTTTACCCAAATTAATTGGGGGGTAGGTCATCCGTCTTATATAACCAGACCCCGCACCCACATACATTGAAACCATTTGCCACCGCACGCCCCACCTTTCTCTTCCTGTCTTTGTCTCCCTCTTTGCCACCCCCTAGGTTAAAGTTGAACAGGCCCGCACAACGCACACGCGGGCGTAGGGAGGCTCTTCTGCTGCTCCCGATAATGCCGTGGCCGCTGCAACTGCATTGAGGGCTGCAAGGACAGCTCCTGGCGCAACTGGTGGCGCCGCAGCTGATGTTGTAACTGCTGCTGCTAAAGGGAACACGGGGTCTATCACGCGCTGCTATGTGTGCTGCACAGTGCTGCCCATTAAAGCGTGGGGCATAGGTGGAGCACGTGGTCATGGCTCCAGCTGGAAGAAGAAGTGTGCGAAATAAATGGTAAGCAAGGTTGATATTGACCCATACGGCTTGCCATTTGAACTTCGGGTGTACGTTTGTGTGTGTGTGTGTGTGTGTGTGTGTGTGTGTGTGTGTGTGTGTGTGTGTGTGTGTGTGTGTGTGTGTGTGTGTGTGTGTGTGTGTGTGTGTGTGTGTGTGTGTGTGTTTTGTGTTTGAGTGTGTGTGTGTGTGTGTGTGTGTGTGTGTGTGATGTGTTTTTATGTGTGTGTGTGCGTGTGCGTGTGTGTGTGTGTGTGTGTTTGAGTGTGTGTATGTGTGTGTGTGTGTGTCACCTGCTGCCCGCAAGGAGTTCTAATAATTCATTATTTTTTTATTTAAATTGATCGAGGTGCTTGCTTCTAATCTTCTCAATCAGCCATGGCAACCTCTCCACCTATGCTGCATGTGCTCCTTCTGTTGGTATGATCAAACAGACGTACATATACACGCCTACGCGCACACACGCACACACGCATGCTCACGCACACTCACACATGCAAGCACGCTCATGTGCACACACGCACGAACATGCACGCACATGCAGTGCCTTGGGCTGATCGTTGGACTCGTGGTTGGAACTGCGTTCTGCGAGACAGCTGGTGAGGCAAGCATGACATAGCGCTTAAGCGCTATGTAAAATGCTTGTGCCTAGTAAGCTTAAGCGCTTCATGTTTTAGCTTATGCGTGAACTTGTGCCTTGTAAGCTTATGTGTGAACTTATGCCTAGTATGCTTAAGCGCTTATGCGTGAACTTGTGCCGAGTAAGCTTAAGCTTACTTGTGAAATGCTCTTTTCTCATTTCAAACAAATGTGTGTCTGTTGTCTCGCCTCTTCTCCTTCCACACACAGAGCACATCTACGTAATGGGGGCTGAGCAACACTACAGCGAGGCTCATTTGAATTCGGACGGGTGAGGCTGAGAGACCTCCTCCTGCTTACTAGGCACAAGTTCTCGCATGCAGAATTATTTCGACCTGAGCATGCTCGCCGATCTTCAGGTACACCCATCCAGCCTATTGTTTGAAACTTGAGTGAGGCATTGTGTTATGAAGACCCAAAAAAAGAGTGGATAAAGAGGAACTGCACAAAGGGGGGAACATTCAATGCGCTGAGTGAGGGCTCCGGCAAATGTGAGCGTTAACTCCTTCATGCTCGCTGATCTGCTGTGTACGCGCACAAGGCTGCACTGCGACCTATTGCCTTCAAAACAGCAATACGCCGCTTTTGCTGCTACGATGCACAGCTCCTTTCAACTCTTATGTCGTCTGTTGTAGCTAGGTGATAGATAGGATGATGCCATCTGTTGTAGCTAGGTCGGACAGGTGTTGTAACTAGGTGATAGGTAGGATGATGCCGTCTGTTGTAGCGAGGTGATAGGTAGGATGTTCTAGCTAGGTCGGATAGGTAGCTAGGTCGGATAGGTGTTGTAGCTAGGTGATAGGTAGGATGATGCCGCCTGTTGTAGCTAGGTGATAGGTAGGATGTTGTAGCTAGGTCGGATAGGTGTTGTAGCTAGGTGATAGGTAGGATGATGCCGTCTGTTGTAGCTAGGTGATAGGTAGGATGTTGTAGCTAAATGGTAGGTAGGGATGATGGAGGTATAGGTTTCATGTCATGCCACGCCAAGGAGCAGGCAAGAAATGCAGAGGTGATTATTAAGTTAATAATCACCTCTCTATTAACGTACTTTGACTTACATTGACTTACTACTTAATAACGTACTTGCCTCGGGCATCTTTTGGTCGTCAACTATCGTACGAGAACTTAATCTGCTAGGAACGACAAGATCGCCCAAGATGCAAAGGGTGGCGACACAGTCTCTGTTTCCTGGATATTACTCACTGTGACTCTTTTTGAATATTTGTGATGCAGATCTGCCCGCAACAGCAGCAGGAATTGTCCCGTGCCTTTTTTGTTGCCGTCTCAATTGATCTGTTTGGTCGTGCAGAACCCAGAAGAACACTTCAAATCCTGATCCATGCCGGTCAAGCACACACCGTGTTCTTTTCTTTTTGTGTGCAGGGTGCAATAGAGGTGCTTGTCCACAGGAGGGACCAGAAGAGTCTGGAGGGAGGGGCATAGCTAGGCAAATTACAGGGCGAGTGCTTTGTGTGTTTGAGAGGCCTGCTTGCTCTTACTAAGAGTATTAGCTTTGCTTGGGGGTTTTGTCCTTCATTTAGTCCGAGGCACTCGGTGGAGGCGCGTTGGAGGAGCTGGGTCTTGATTCTTATAGAGTTAAGAAACTTGCTTCCAAGCTTCATGTTCATTCTGTAAATTATGCTGCCAAACTTGCCCATACCAGACGTGCCCTTTTCAGCACTATTATCAACTCTCATCAGGAGACGGTTTCAGGTCAAGCTTGCAACCCTCTTGATCCCCATTGATCTTTTTCCTTTTCTTTTTGCGATGGAGGAGCTTCACGGTACTCGGTACCAAAGTGGCTCCTTTTCCTAAATTAATGTGGGGAGTGGCTTTCACTGCTTGCGTAGTTTTTTTTTTTTCTTTTCTTTTCGCGTGGAGGAGCTTTACGGTACTCGGTACCAAAGTGGCTCCTTTTCCTTAAATAATGTGGGGAGTGGTTTTTACTGCCTGCGTAGTTTTAGTTTTTTCTTTTTCATTTAGTCTGAGGCACTGGGAGCAGCGCCTGCTTGGAGGCTGTGGTATGTTGGCGACTCCAGGATGGTGGACGTTGGCCAACTGATCTTCTCATAGGCAGCACTAAGTGCCTTTACTGTAAAGAACAGAGCAGGTTCTGTGCTGCCGTGCTGGCTGAGTGCTTGGATTTGAGGCTGGCAATGGCCACTTCTCATAGGCAGCACTGAGTGCCTTTACTGAGAAGAGCACAGCAGGTTCGGTACTGCCGTGCTGGCTGAGTGCTTGACTTTGAGGCTGGCAATGGCCAGGTGAAAATTTTTGTTTGATACTCATAACTATGCAGTTTCTGTGTGCTTGACGCTGTTATGAATGTATGACAATCACACTGTGCCTGTTGTGATAAGAAAAGAAAAATCTACGCAGGCAGTGAAAAATCACATTAATTAAGGAAAAGGCCTGTTGTGATGGTGCGGCTCTGCGGCTGGGGGAGTTCTGTTCACTGATCACTACCATCTTATGTCCCCGTGACCTGCACTCTCTTTCTGGTGATTTGCTGGAACCGGTCTGCTAAGGTGAAAGAGATTCACTATCTGCTAATAAGGTTAAGGGGGTTTACAGTCTGCTAAGGAGAAGGAGATTTACGGTCTGCTAAGGTGAAGGAGATTACGGTATTAAAGTGGTCTCCTTTGCTAAATTACGTGAGAAGTGATTACTGCTGTCAGCAAACATTTTCCTGTTTCGATACAGTTTTTTTAGTTTTGGACGATGTGGGAAAGGGTGAAAATGCTTTTGTGTTGCCTGCTCCTTTGTGGTGTTTTGCTTCTTCTTGGTCAAGTGTCTTCACAACCTTTGACACCAATGAGTTGGATATCACGCTGAAGTTTGCCGCAAAATTTACAAGCTTATTGGACCCTAGGACACGAAGTGTCTAGGTCTTGCTAGAGAAACTGAGAGTCTTATAGCTTTCTTTAAAAACTCTTACAGCCAAATCGAGTGAGAACCTCATGCCGAGTAGGATGGTGCTTTCCGATTTCCGATTGTCGCACGATGCCCTGGTTGGAGAGAGGCACCAATTCCTTTTGAGCTTCTGGACATTAGGTAAGGTAAGGTAAGGTTACATCGCTATATATGCCTCTGGTGGGCATCTGAGCGGAAGCTTGGAAAAAAGCCTGTAACCAAACAAAAAAACGCTAGAAACATCAAGGGAACAGGGCTAGGTAAGGTAAGGTAAGGTTACATCGCTATATATGCCTCTGGAGGGCATCTGAGCGGAAGCTTGGGAAAAAGCCTGTAACCAAACCAAAGAAAACGCTAGAAAAATCAAGGGAACAGGGCTAGGCACTTAGCTACAAAAGAGGCAACACCAAAAATATCAGGTTGGTTCATAAAGGTCCTCAAACGAGCTGGGCCATCCTCAAACTGAGGTGGGAATATAAGCTGTTGCTGTGTGCGAAGTCTGACTAGATGTTCATGCGGACAGTCCAACAAAATGTGTTCCTCATCCTGAATAGTGTGTCAGTCACAGCTGTCACAGATCCTGAGCTCATAAGGCCTTCTATTCCTGTCATGACGCATTCTTTGGACCAGAAAGTTGTGGCCAGTAAGGCGAAGGCAAGAAAGTGCGCGGCTGAGGTTGCTGGGAATGTCCAAGCGATGGTAGAGAGGCAACACAGGCTTTTGATTTCTTTTTCTGTCATCCCACCATCCAGAAATATTTTCCAAAGGTACACCGAAATGTGTGTGATATGTCCTCATAATTCTGCTATAATACCTGTGTGGGATTTGACTTTGTGGAAATGAATGGGCGATGGTGACTGGTGGATTGCTTTGGCAACGGATTGGAGGACGGAGTGTACATGGAGCCTGAAGGCATGCTCAGACTCAATTCCTTGGATAATCTAGAGTTATAAAACTCAATCTAGCATGCAGCATGATCATAGAATCTCTTGACACAATAGGCTCTTTCGGGTCATATACTTTGTCTCTGTGGATATAGGCAGCATACAACTGGCAATGCAAAGTCTCCATGTGACACCCGTATCCACCTTACCTGAAAGTCATAAGCATTACAACAAATCATTCCTCTCAAAAAAGGGCTAGCGTTTAATAACTACAAGGATGACATGCTGTTTTCTCTTAGATAAACGGATTACCTATAGCTGCTCAGACGCTAACCTAGATGTTCTCACCTCTGCCACAGAGGCACAAAAACTTACAATTAAAATGGGGGAGGGTTTTGTGGAGTGGCGGTCGTGGGCTGCTGAGGCAGACTGGGAGCACCTTAGCAGCACTGCCTTACCCAGACAGCATCGACCTACAGTTCTTGGCAAACATCATTGTATAATTTGAGGCCAAGCCCTCAGCCCTCTGGAACCCCACAGGTCAAGGAGAGTCCTTGTCCTTACTTGATGTGGGGAGTGGTTTTCACTGCATGCATACTTTTTTTTCTGGTTATCACGTGTGGCTTTGTTGGCCACAAATCTAAGATAGCTTTCGATAACTCACACCCATTACCATATGCTGCGCAACAGACAGCGCTGGTACATTATGGCAAATAAGCGCTGGTGCATTATGGCAAATAAGCGCTGGTGCACTATGGCAATTAAGAAATCGCATTGTCTACCCTCAGCGCAGGAAACGGCTTTCCAAAGACACCATCCATCTCTGCAAGGTTAAGGCTCATGCTGGCATCCTAGGGAATGAGTGCGCTGACGCCATAGCAAAGTGCTCTGCGGAAAATCAAAATGGCCATGATATCTACATTAACACCGATGCCCATCCCCACTTATCCATATTCTGGCCAGCAAGGGTGGAAAGCCCTCCTATAGCTTGCCTACCAGATACTCTTAACACCTGCCAACGAGGGCCTTCAGCAGAAAGGCTCTCCATTCTCTCAGATCTCGATGCTGTAAAAGCACACATGCACGTCCAACACAAACTAGTTCCTAAATCAAAAAAGGTTTCAGATTTCAAACCAATAGTCCACAAAGTGCTACACAAAATACCAAGAACTGATCAAGGAAGGCATTGTCAAGAAAGACATTCTCGTCAAGTAACCCATACATTTTGGAAAAATGCAAGTGTCACCTCTGGAGAAAAGAAAAATGTCATGCTCTGCCGCACAGATTTTATACAACCAAATTGTGCCGCTCAGTGCATCCATATAGAAGGCCCAGCACCAATCTGCCCCATCTGCCAGAAGCTAGGCGGCACCTACCACATGCTGTCAGGCTGCAGCCAGCCATCCCATGCACATGAAATGATCATTAATATGCACAACGTTGCTGGACAAAAAATTCTCAAAGCGATTAAACAAGTTACACAGGGCGCATGCCTGCTAGCACAAGCAGACATAGGCAGTCGTGAAAAAATGGTACGACAAGGCATTTTACGCCCTTCAAAAAAGACACGGACAGGAATGATTCCAACCTGGCTATTACCTTCCAATCTCATCAATGCACAACAACGGCGGGAATTTAGCAAGCCAGATGCAATCATACTTACTCCAAACCAGCAACCACGCCCCAAGTGCAACCCAACAAACACGTATCAAACTAGATCTGCCAATTATGCAAAAAGAGTTGCCTGTGGTAATCTAGCAGATGGCACTGCCAAACCATACCCCTGGCTATGAAATATAAAAACATACAACCAACCAGACAAACAAGATGCTGTAGTGACATGTACTCAATCCGCACCCCTTAAAGAAAGATGTATTTTACCCTGTCCGCACCAATCCACACCTCTCTTAATACATATTTCAGTGCTTGCCGCACCAATCCGCAGGGGCAAAATGCCCTCAGAACTGCACCAAGAGACTAGAAAGGCACCAAGTGACTCAGAGCATAACATTGTCCAAAAGTACAGAGAAATCAAAATGAGTCTGGTTCTGCTCATCCATGTCAGCGCGGTGGAGGAGCTTTACGGTACTCGGTACCAAAGTGGCTCCTTTTCCTTAATTAATGTGGGGAGTGGTTTTCACTGCCTGCATAGTTTTTCTTTTCGTTTCTTTCTTTCATGTCAGCTGGCAACTGGTTTGTTTCGCCTTCTAGTCTTTCCTGACTCAAGCCCTCATCATCATCTTCCCCATCCCTCCTGCTGATTTCCTCGCTGTTTCTGCTCAAGCTGCTCGGTGGATGGGGGGACCGTGCAATAGCTGGCCATCCCTGTCTGGACACGCCCCGCAGAGGCTCTCGGGGGCTCTTTCCCACTCATGACCCGTCAAAAACTCAAAAATGCTCATTAATACCCATTCAGCAGTAATCCACACCCCCTCACATACTTATTTAATTTGGGGGGGGGGGTGAGTTAGCCATACCCCTTTAAAACATTATTTTTGCAGCGTGATCTATTGTCACTATGGTATACGTTTAATCAAAAACAAGTTCTGTGTAGACACTTTCCCTACCCAACAAGCAGAAAACGCAGGAGGACAACATAAGCTGCTAATGCCTCATTTAATCAGACACTGTAAAACCCTTCACACTATCCTGCTAGGAGCAACAGCCACCATCTATAGCCGCCACACAAGGAACCCACTCCACAGCCTCGGAGTTACTGGTCTACATGCCACAGCACCCATGGAAACATAAAGCCTACATGCAATCAGATCCGCAACAAGACTATACAGATGAGACGAGACATTGAACACAACCTCCACAAATATCTGAGCAATACTCCTGGTGGTGTGCAGGCCTCTGCCTCCCAACCACCTGACCCCCGCTGAAAAACTTCTTACGTTTTCTCCAGGTGGGATGTTGTGTGTTTCTGCATCCATTGGGTGGTGCAGAACACAAAACAACAGCCATTCCTTATCCATGCGTTCTTTTTCTTTCCTTTTTTTCCATATGCTATAAGAAAAGGAAAGAGTGCAGGGAGTTAACACGTCCTTTCATAATCCATGCCGGTGGTGTTTAGTGTCCTGCGTCGCCCGATGGATGCAGAGCCACGCACTCAATAACTCACCCCCAACCGAGAATAAAAAGGCGGAGAGATGTGCAGTGGGTATCAGGTAGACATGCCGTAGTGGTGCATAACCCTTGCTTGTCTCTCCGGAGCTTCCAGCTCTAGGTCGATCAAGAGGAGGCGTGCTTTGCCTTAGTTCATAATGCTTTCGCACTCGCTCGGGCTTTGAAGCTTTCAAAGCACAATATTTGTTTTACTTTGGCTCACATAATTGGGCCCCAAGCTGAGTCGGTTGGCTGTGTACGCCAGGAATAAAGTCTAATTGTCAAAACTTCCAAGTCCGAGGTTGTGCACTTCACATCTGCGGGTAAAAATGCTCCTGTTTTGATGTTGGCGGTGCCACCCTTCATCACTAAGATTCTTTTAGGTATCTGGGCATGGTTTTCTACAGGACCTTGAACATGGCTAAGTTTGCTGAACAAGCATCCCGTCCTTTTCTTGCCTCTGCCTCTGGGATACGTAGATTTGTGCGTGAACACGCTTTGGCAGACAGGCCGCACACTTCTTGATTTGTGGCTCGCTAAGACGTATGTTATTCCTGCTGGCATGTATGGCAGTCAAGTATGGGGTACTGGTTTTTTGCAGGCAGACAGGGAGTTCTCTAGCTCGCTGTCTACGCTTCATTTGCATTCTCTGAAGGGCACGTTAGGTGTGGAGCAGTCTACCACTAATTGGGCTGTACTCCGAGAATGTGGACATGAACCGTTGCAATTCTTCTGGTTTCGGTCAGCTGTCAAGCTTTTCAATAGTATGCTTAATACCAATAGTGTCACTTTATTTGCGGAGGGCAGTCCAGGCTGACTCAATTTACAGCCTCGTTCAAGTGCCTGCTGCTGGACTGCTGAATTGCTGAGCGCTTTTCAAGGACTGCGTGGGCGTGAGTTGTATGTACGAGCTGTTCAAACTGGGCGTGCTGTTCCCATGCTAGTATTTACTGCAGATTTGAAGCATAGGATGAGAGGTGTTAGGAGAGACGCTGAGTTGGTGGACTTCAACACGCACAACAATAAACTGGCCACTTATCATTCTCGGTTTGCCATCCCTTTTTCTAGAAATGAGCGTACCGAGGTGTGCGGTGAGGTATGCTGACTATTGTACCATGGTATCTCCATCTTGCTTAATCTGTCCAAACATGTTATGCGCAATGTCAGTAGACTCCGCTTGGCGCATTCTTTGAAAGTTGAGGCAGCAGCGTGGCTTGAAGATGCATGGTTCTCGCGTATGTGACCAATGTCCTGGTGAGATGAATATCTTCAGAACGAGGTGCATGCTCTCTATTTTGCCAAGACCATCGGGTTTGTGAGCTGAGGAAGCATTTTCCTTTTTGTTTACGCCTTTTTTGGAGAACTTTTAGAGGCCCAACCCTTTTGCTGCAACAGGTCATCAACCAACTTTACTTTCACAGCAGATCACTAGACCTTTTCTCTTTCTGAGCTTATGGATTTATTTGTGGCTGGCCGAGACCAATCAGCAGATCAGCCAAACAACTTAACTGAAGGTCAACCCCCATTGTAACCATTGTAACCATTCGGTCCCAAGTTAGTTCAAACCTACTAGCTCACGCTTATGATATGTGATATGTGTAACTCAAATTTTTTATGTTAGGTAATCAAGATCATGCCATGCTAGGCAACTCCATCCCGTATGTGCATAATCGGCTCTGTCTAGGTCCTTGCAGCTGTTTTGGATACAATCAGAGGCATGCAGGTTTTAACATGTTGAAATGATACAGTAAATGGTAGCGTGGTCTCCCTTGATTGCTCAACCTGTTCCTTGTGCTTCACTGTAAAGATACATGTAGGAATCTCCAAATGTGTGTGAGTTTTTGTGTTTGTGTGCGCGTGTGCGTGTGCGTGTGCGTGTGCGTGTGTGTGTGTGTGTGTGTGTGTGTGTGTGTGTGTGTGTGTGTGTGTGTGTGTGTGTGCACGAAGAATGAAGGGACGGGTAGTATTCAGGTTTTAATGGTGGGACGCTTCTTTGAAATGTTGACAAATGGTTATCGGGGCGGGTTTTAACGAACGTTTTTCAGCCCCGTTCAATATTTAATTAGTAAGAGTCAGATTAGGGAGTCCTTCCGCACAGGAAGAAATCGACTCCACGTCTGTAAGACAGACACTAGCCCGCGAAACGGTGAGCCCGTGTGCCTTTTGTGTGTGTGTGTGTTTGTGTGTGTGTGAGTGTGTGTGTATATATATATATATATTTGTGTGTGTGAGTCGTGTTTCTCTGGACCGACAAGGACCTCACACACGCTCCTTCTGCGCTCGCCTTCCTCCTCGCCCCCCCCCCTGCGCACGTTGATTGAACGCACCTTCTCTGACCTCTTCCCTGGGGTGCAGGCAGCCTTGTGCGTGATGCGCCTGAAATTCCAGCAGAAGGTACCAGCGCAGAAATCGGCAGTGCTGGTCATCCTCGCGCTGCTCTGCTTGGGCTCAGCGTCAGCAGCAGCCAGCACAGCGGCGAATGGAGTGCCTCAATCAGTGGGTGAGCGTGGGACTTGGGATGAGAGAAGGGATATGGAGGACACCCGCGCACTGCGGACCCTTCTGGCGGACTACGAGTCGCAAGTCGAGGAGGCAGCTTCTGCAATAGGTGAGCTACAGTTGCTGAAGCCGGTGTCTAGGAACGCTCCTCCCCCGCTTCTCCTTCGACACGGACGTGCTTGCACCGCGCTTGCGCTGGTCGTGCAAGCACGCATTTTTGCCTTCTCGATGAGCGCTCTCTTGAATTGACGCCGCTTTCCGTCCCTTTCCCGTTTAAATTCTTTAGGCGTTGTGCCTGGAGGAGCCGCTGACAATGAGGGCTTCATTTCCAGGGAGCTGTTGGAGGGTGGGTGTGAATATCTGTCTACATTGGTAGAGGGTTGGCTGACACTAGAAAGGGTGCTCCTCGCATTTACTGCATTAAAGAAGTGGCTATTGGAAAGGTCCTGGCATGCTTGTTCAGCTGCGTCACCAGGACTAAACATGAACACTCAAGGGACAGCTAATGGACACGTGTAGGCAAGCTTCACAGATGGTGTCTGTGCTGCACATGGCAAAACTGATCTTGTCTCTGTCATAAGAAAGGTGCTCAAACTGGTGGCCTCGTTTCAATGAACTCCATTTAAGTGTGAAGCGCGCAAAAAGGATTCTTTCTCAGATTCTCAAAGCTGCAAACCGTTTTATCCGAATTTCAGTGGCTCAGCGCAACCACATGTCTAAGGCGGTATGAGCTCCAGCTCCTTGCCTATGTGTGGAGGGAATAATGCAGAGACAATTCAAGCGTAATAAGTCGAGCGGTATTACCAAGTCCAAAATGTCAAACTGTTTTAACGCTTTTTAACGCTCCCAACTCACAGTAGGCCTGCTCTGCTGAGAAAGGATGTGCTCCAGAAGTTAAGCAGGTGCCCACAATTGCTCTTTCACACGCGCAGACCCCCCTGTATACCCTCCTCCCTTACCCCCACCCCCATCCCCTG
>Ga0307967_1000584_pt1 | contig 25167 bp, 20 predicted proteins | sample OrgLakmetagen648_FD_201828 | JGI IMG/M metagenome (GOLD analysis project Ga0307967, IMG submission 201828) | Saline water microbial communities from Organic Lake, Antarctica - #648 | ecosystem: Environmental > Aquatic > Non-marine Saline and Alkaline > Saline | place: Antarctica: Organic Lake... | reverse complement strand
ATCCACGATTTTTTTGGCGAAAATGGCATTTTTTCCGTTTTTATCGTCACGTAACAAAAAAGATCGTCAAACCCCGCCAATGGTGGTATAAAAACTTTAACTTCTTAGTTTCTTCGCCCACTAGTGAAATGAGGTCTATAAATCGCTCTTTTTTTTCGCTGGTGCTCGTTTTTAATGAGTTCCAAAACGATAGTTATTGTCTGCCACCAATTGCAAACTGGCGAAACCAAAAAACTTAGATTGACCATTAAATTTGTCCGCAATTCCGCAAAAATACGTGAGTTCCCGATTTAAAGTCAAGGTGGGTTTGTTACGATTGTTGTTTAAATACAATGTGCATTCTGTCCAGTCTTTTTTAGCTGTGCGTTAATAAATGTTTTATGTCGAGATTGCGGCTGTTTTTTGAAGGAAACCTGCTTTGACACGGAGTTTAAAACTGTGGATTTTCCTTCCTAAGGGTTTCATTATTAAAAATGAGTGTTCCCCAATTGCTAATTATGGCCATCAAAGTTTGAACTTACAATTTTATCCAATAAATTTTCGTGATATGTAACATACTTTGGTGGTTTGCAATTTAAAATCAACCTGTTATCGCTCATCCCCCAAGTGCCTATACAATAATTGTTTCCATCAAAACTTACTGCAACACTGGAAAGCTTCAAACCTATACTTCGGCAGCACTCAGTTTGTGGGTTATAATATCAAAGCGTAGAAAGCCAAACGAGACAATCCTGCACGCGGCAGGGCTAAAATTTATAAAACCCAGATTGAGCACAAGACTGAGAAAAGACTTGGATAAAACAGGTTATTTTTTTGGTTTAATATCAGCGGTCTTATTATTCCAAGGAAATTCGGTTCTATTTGAAGTCACACCAAGAAAATCGCAAAATTCTTTATAACTGCCTTTTTCAGCTACATTTAATACCAGTAAATTTTCGGGCCGGTGCCGGAAATACTCAATAACTTCGCGGTTATGATTTTCATAATGAGCAATTAAACCTTCCTTTTGATAAGGTTGGTCATCAGGTGTGTCAAATACTAATCTTGAGTTCCCAGGGCCATCCCTTGTATTGAAAAACACCATTTTTAAGGTCTTCTTTGGTAGGTGTTTTACCATCGGAACGCCCTTTTTTACTTTGAAATTTAGTCATTGAATTATACCATTGCTCTGAACTGTCGCGCACCGTTAAGATGAATTTGCTATTTGGGAAATGATGGTCCAGAACCACATAAGTATAGGCTAAACTAAAAGGAATGTCCTTGAAACTTTGCGCAGTGTAACAATGTTCGATAATTCTTTTAAAATCGCGTTTCCCCCAATCTTTATGCAACAGCTCGGCTTTTCGCTGGTTTCCCTGTTGAAAGCCTAACTCGGCGATGGAGTCGATTAAGGTCTGCGTGCCGGTCTTGTTTCGTCCGATGCAGAATATCTTCGTTTTTCCGGCAAATTTCATCCGTTGATAATGAGGAAATAAAATTTTTTTCATAGTTAAAGCAGGTTTATTTACAAAAAAAAGGATTTTTCAGCTAGCTTCCTGAATTTAGCTATAATTTAACTGATCTGCCTTTTAAAATTCGCATGGCAGAAGGTTTTTATTCGGAAAACCAAGGAAGCGAATTCTTTCGGTCAAGCTGAACCGCCAGCAAGGCAATTTCGTTTTGGCTTTTCATTTTGCCTTAATCTTTATTTACTATTTCAATGTGATAAGTGACTAAGTGAAAACTTTTTGCATCTCTTCTTTGTTAGTTCAATCTTTTCAGTTTAAAATAGAAGAACACTGAGCAAAAACTAAATATTAAAAACCCCAATGCACTTGCCATAACACGCCATAAGGCAATAGTTTCAGAATTAAAGACAAGCCAAATAAAAATCAGGCCGCTCATTAAACTAATTAAAAAACAAGGGATCAAAACGATATAAATTCTCTTCATAAAAGCTTTTTCTAAATTTTGAAATCAACTCTTCTCCGGTATCCATTTCACTTCATCAACACCGAGTTCCTGACCAACTTTCCGCGACAGCATAAAAAGATAGTCAGAAAGGCGGTTGAGGTATTGCAGGATTGCGGGATCAAATTTTTCGTGTTCAAAAAGGGCAGTGGCGTTACGCTCTGCACGTCGGCATACGCAGCGCGCAAGGTGGCAATAAGAAACCGTGGTGTGACCGCCGGGCAAAATAAAATGGGTCATTTTCGGTAAGGCCTCGTTCATTTTGTCGATTTCATTTTCCAGGTGTTCAATATCACCTTCTTTGATAATTGTGATATTGAGGCGGTCTTTCCCATTTTTCAATTTGGCTTTTTCGGGTTCCGTCGCCAATTCTGCGCCAAGTGTAAACAAATTTTTCTGGATTTGCTTTAGTTGATCTTTATGGTGGTCGCCGATTTTCTGATCACAGATCATCCCGATGTGCGCATTGAGTTCGTCAACAGTTCCATAACTCTCGATGCGGATGTTGTATTTTGGCACACGGGTTCCGCCAAATAGTGATGTGTTTCCCTTATCGCCGCCTTTGGTATATATTTTCATAAGTATAAATTCTGTTTCCTGCTAAAATAAGGTTTTTCTGGGAAATTCCTCTGTCAATAAAAGCTGAAATTGAATTCGGGTAAATCATTTGTTTTAAAAATCTTGAAATGGATTTCTTTAAAAAGATTATTTTCGCTCATCAAAAACTAGGGATGAATTATCAAATTTCAGGACAAGGGAAAGCTCTCGTTTTATTACACGGGTTTTTAGAAGACTCACGGATTTGGGATCCATTTTTAGCTCAGCTGGAAAAAAAGCATCAAGTGGTTTTAATTGACCTTTTTGGTCACGGGAAATCTGAAAAACGGGGTCATGAACATACGATGGAAGCGCAGGCAAAAGCTATTCAAAAAATCCTTATTGAAGAAAATATCGGGGAGGCCAGCTTTATCGGTCATTCTCTCGGTGGTTATGTCAGTTTGGCTTTCACCGAAATCTTTCCTGAAAAGACCAAATCCTTGATTTTATTGAATTCCACTTCGGAAGCCGATTCAGAAGAGCGCAAAAATAACCGCGATCGCGCGATCAGCTTTTTGGATAGCAATAAGGAAGTTTATGTCAATATGGCCATTAAAAATTTGTTTGCCCCACAAACGCTTGAACGCTGCAAAACAGACATCAGTGTTTTAGTGAAACGAGCCCAAAAACTTTCTGCCGAAGCCATTATCGCCACAGTGAAAGGAATGAAAAACCGAAAAGACCGCACTGAAGTTTTGCGTGATTTTTCAGGGGAAAAAGTAATTATCGCGGGAAAAAATGATCCCATTATTCCTTTTGAAGACATCCAAAAAGTGTCCAAAGAAACCCATTCCATCCTTAAAACCTTACCAAACGGACATATGGGGTATTTGGAAAATGAAGTTGAGGTGAAACAGATTTTTGAAGGTCTTTTTTTATGATTTGGAAAAAAAATAGTCGTACAAGGTCATTTTGAAAGACGCTAACAAGAATTTAGTGGAAAGCAATTTTGATTATTCAGGTATAAGGCCAAAAATTTATTTTAAAAACGGAATATCCTATCTTCAAAAATTAAACCTTAAGTCCTATGTCCGTTTGTTCTAAGTCTTAAGTCTTGCTTCCTGAGTCTTAAGTCCTACGTCCTATTTCCATTTGTCCTGAGTCAAATAAAAAGGCTTAACCACTCAAACCTTTCTACCATAGACAATATTTAGTAGGTTTATTGTCCTGATCGTGAATTATTTGAAGGATTTAAGTTTGAAAGGAAAACTCAATTTCAGTCCCAAGGGGTTTATCAAAATCATCTTTTAAATCTATAATTTCAAAAGAATAACTGAGGTCTTTCTTCTGGTTAAAATACTTGAGCCTTTCGCTAATGAGCTGCAATCCCACTGATTTTTTTTGAAAAAACCTCTTTCCGCCTTTTTTTTGGGATTTTTGACGGCCAATCCCATTATCACGAATTTTCATGAAAATGTTATCAGCGCTTTCAAAAAAAGTGATCCTAATCTGTTTTTCACCTTTTTTCAACATTAGCCCGTGCCAGATTGCATTTTCTATAAAGGGTTGCAAGATCATTGGGGGTAAATTGATGCTTGCGAGGTTGAGGTTTTCAGGATTTTCAATGCTAAATTTTATGTCGTCCTCAAAACGGATATTTTCAATATTCACATAGAGCTTCAAGATTTTGATTTCTTCGTCCAATGTGATGCTTTCGCCCCTCGAACTTTCTAGAATATTTCGGATGAGTTTTGAAAATTTATTGAGGTAATAAATAGCCTTTTCCTTTTCGTTATCGATTAAAAAAACCTTTATGGAATTAAGCGCATTGAAGATGAAATGTGGGTTCATTTGATTTTGAAGGGCGGCCAAATGCAAATGATGAATCTGATCTTCAAATGTTGATCGCAGTCTTGAAATCTTTTCCTTTTCGGCTTTGGCCGTAATAGCTAAAAGTTCATTTTCTTTTTCTTTAAGCTTGACTTCCAGTAGCTCATTTTGTCGTTCTTCGATTTGTTGATTTTCTAGAGATTTATTCAGCATTTTTTGGTTGATTGTTTTGACTTTATAGGCAAGGCCAATTGCAAATACAAATTGCTCGATGAATATAGCGATGTAGAACATAACGAAAGCTTCAACGCCAAAAATTTGCCAACCCATGATGGGAAAAAAAAGTGCTATCATCGCGAAACAGATAAAAACACTGCCACCGGTGATAAAGAAATATTTTAATTTCCCCGGAAGTCCAAAGGATTTGATGAGGGCATAAATAGCAAAGAAAAAGAGAATGGGGACAAAGATATAAATATAAAAAAAGTCAAAAAACCCTGGATTTTTAAATAGAATACTATAGATAAATGCCAATGTGCCGACTAAAAATAGAATAAAAACGACCTTGACAATAAACCGGTAAAACGTATTGAGGTGTTTTTTGACATCTAAAAAATAAAGAAAGAAAAGAAAATATGAACAGTTATAGATTACTTGAGAATACCACCGAAGGGCTTTATATGGCGTGGCATAAAGCTGATCGCGCCATTTAAAATCATAAGGGCTGATAAGGATGAAATAGAACAGAAGAAAAAATGTATAGAGTGCATAGAGCGAAAAACTTTTTTCTGTAGAATTAAACCCAATGATGACGCTCACAAGGCAGAGTATGGTGAGGGCCGTGACCATCAATTGCCAGAAAAAAAGTGAGGGCACAAATTCCATAAACCTTAGATTTTATCCAAAAATGCCGACTTTTTATTGCGTGATACAGGAATTTCCTTTCGGTTTTCGAGAATGACATACCCATCGGTTTTTAAGTATTCACGCACTTTTTTTAAGTTGACAATATAACTGTTGTGCACGCGATAAAAACTGGACGCGGGCAACAAATTTTGGATATCTTTCAGTTTTTTGGACACGAATAAAGGCTTTCCATCAACCAAATTGATTTTGCAGTAATTGCCGTCACTTTCACAATAAATAATCTCATTAGCGGTCAAAAACACCAATTTACCATCAACTGGAATGGCGATGCGATCTATGGAATTAGACCTTAAACTTTTCTCCAAATCATCTTGCGAAGATTTATGGATTTTTAATTTTTCTATGGTTTCTACTAAATCGTCAGAGTCGATGGGTTTTAATAAATAATCCAAAGCATTTTCTTTAATGGCCGTGATCGCATAATGAGTATAAGCCGTGATGAAAACCACATTGAAGTTGCGCTGGTGGAAATGATCTAAAAACTCAAACCCATCCATTTCAGGCATTTCAATGTCGAGGAAGACACAGTCCGGCTGATGGTTTTTGAGATAGTTCATTGCTTTTATAGGGCTGGTAAAAGCAGCGTCTATTTGAACATTTTCGCAAAAATTATCTATTTCCCATTCCAAGCTTTTGATAGCTTTGGGTTCATCATCAATAAGGATAACGCTGAGCATGGTTTTGGTGAATTTGTTATATGGCTAAAGTTAGGGAAAAAAAGAGAAACTTTTCTTTTAGACTTTATAATTGGCCTGAAAAACCTTATAACGGGTCGTTTGTCTTATGTAACTGGTATTTATAAGCTTTTTTTTTATTCAACTGGTTTTACAACAAATTTTGAGGGATTAAAATTTGGTTCTACTATTATCTTGCCTGCCTAGCCGGCAGGCAGGCCTATCGGCAGACAGGTTTATGTGGATAAAATTTCCAATGTGACATAAGACAAAAGGACATAGGACTTAAGACTTTTTATAAAAAATTGATATTCATCTTTCTATATAATTATGACTTTGACGGTTTTTATTTTTTGATTTTAGGTTTTACTCCTGTTTTGTGTCTGAAACCCTGTACTCTCTTTTTTTTTAAGATTCTGTAAGTAAGCGTTTCAAAAAATGGGGTCTATCATTATCTTGCCTGCCTATGCCAGCAGGCAGGCCTGCCTAGCCGGCAGACAGGCCTGTCTGCAGAGAAGTTTTTGTGGTTAAAAATTTCAACTTGATTTTGCATAAAAGGAAGTAGGACTTATGATTTAATTCAAATTTTTTGTCTTATGTCCTACGCCTGCCTGCCGGCATAGGCAGGTCAAAAAGTCTTATGTCTTAATATCCGAAGGCTAAATTCCACAACATTCGTGGTAGTACCTAAAATTCTAAATAGTCAAATTCAAGACTTTCGACCTAATCCTAAGATCAATAATACGATTTTAAAAAATTGAGCACTAAATTTATAACCCTCATATTTTAAATCCTACTTTCTTTATCTAAAGTTGAGTAGAAGGTTTTGAGCACAAAAGATTTATCAAACCAGATCATTTGATTTGGTTTTCATCCCGTAGCTTTCACTTTAGATTGATTTTGTTTTAAGAGTTCAAGCACAATTTGTGTGCCCAACGCTTTGTTATTATCGTCTGTTTTATCCACGATATTATAGTTGATTTTTTCATCATAAAATTTATTGAACAAGTCTATGCGCTCTTTAATGATATCCATTCCCATGCTTTTGTGCCTTTTTTTTGCCTGTTTTTCTTTCCGGCTTTTCCGGCCGATCCCATTGTCATCAATAAGAATTTTGAGCCCTGTTTCACTGGGTTCAATATTTATTTGAACTATCCTGTTATCGCTTTCGCTGGGTAATAATCCGTGCCAAATGGCATTTTCTAAAAATGGCTGAAGCAGTAAAGGCGGGATATTAACACCTTCAATTCTTGTGGTTTTATCGCCTTTTATGATAAAAGTAAAATCCTCTTCAAATCTGTTTTCTTCTAAGGTTAAATAATACTTTGCTAATTTAAGTTCCTCTTGCAAAGGGATGACTTGGTTTTTAGAGGTTTCCAGCACCATTCTGGTATATCGACTGAACACCACTAAATATTTTATGGCTTTCGCATTCTGTTCACTTTGGATCAAATAAGTGATCGCATTGAGACTATTGAATAGGAAATGCGGGTTTATACGAAGTCGGGTTACAATGGTTTCTGCCCGTGCCAAGTTCCTTTGATTAATGGCTTTCAGTTTTTCTTTTTCTTCTTTCAAAATCCTGGCATTGGTTTTTTTCTTGATGCGATAGTTCCGATATTGTAAAGCAAAAATTATCAAGAGTAAAAGGACGGCGATCGCTAAAAAAATCATGATGATTTGGCGTTGTGCAAGTTGATTGTTTCTATTTTTTAAAATTGTTTGTTGAAGCGCTTGGTCTTTTTCCAAAAGTTTGATGCGGCTTTCCTTTTTTGTGAGGTCATATTTTTGGGTCAAGGCCTCTATTTTTATATTTTGTTCGCCGAGCTCAATACTGTCTTCAAAATCTTCACTTGTTTTATAATAGTTCAAAGCTTGCTCAGGCTTATTTTGAACTTCCATAATCTGGGAAAGCCTGAGGGAGTTTTCCTGTATTAAATTAAATCGATTTATTTTCTTTGAAAGGACGAGGGATTTTTGATAATAGCGTTCAGCAGCTTTTAATTGATCTTCTTTTTGTTTGGTCTCGCCTAAGCTGGTTAGTATTTCCGCTTGTTTGTGAATGTTGTTCATTGCTGAAAACCGCCTCAGCGCATTTTTAAAATTAGAGGTTGCTTTTTTCAACTGTTTTCCTTCTTTTAAATAGCAAATCCCCATAAACTGATAAGTGATGGCCAGTCCAAAATCATCCTGTCGTTTTTTGTTTATTTTCAGAAGGTTGGTTAAGTATTTCCGAGCGGTTTTAAACTCGTTTTTATTAATGTAATAATCGCTAATTGAAAGATAATTCATGGCCATTCCCAGACTATTGCCACGTTTTTTTTCAGCTGAGAGGGAGCGTTTGAAATAGCGAATGGCTTCTTCTGCACGCGTTGGGATGTGCCCAAGGGCATTCCCAATGCCATTGCTTGAAATAGCTATATTTTTGAGGTTATTTTGCTGTTCTGCAATTTTGAGGGCTTTCATGTAATAAGAAATGGCCGTATCATAATTTTGATTGTAACGGCTCGCCACTCCAGCGTTATTTGCAAAGATCATTTTGTAAACAGAGGGAACATTTTTATCTTGAATGAGCTCAAAAGCTTTGAAGTGCAATTCTGTAGCTTCTTTATAAGTTCTGTGATATCGATAAAGCAGCCCAAAATTATCCAAAGCCCTTGCATAAAGAAGCGTATCCTTTAATTGCACGGCGCGCTCAACGGCTTTTTTAGCTAAGGCATATTCTTCCTGTTTGTTACAGGCTTTTTTGTGCATTTCCCTGGTGAGTTCGATTTCATGAATAATTTTTATCGAGTCGTTCCCGGCCTGGGCAGATAATTCAGAAAGGCTATCCAGTTTGTCTTTAGATTGGGCTATTGCAAAATTGGGATTTATTAACACAATAAACGCAACTAAAACCCCTGGTAAAAGTTTCACTAAAAGCTGTATGGAGTTTGATTTCAAGATAATTTCAGGTTTAAAAGGTTCTAGAGCTTAAATAAACCAAATTATAAATTTTCGCAGAGTTAATAAATAAGGGCTTGAAACCGCTCAAACGATTTTCATCTATTTAGTAAACACTTTGAAATAGTTTAGACTTGGGGAAGTCTATCTAAAAATTTATGGTAAAGAACCTTTGGTTAATTATAGTTTTTAAATTATAAAGATAATAAAATTTAGTCTATTATAATAACGCATTCACTTTAATAAAATACTTTTTTATCAATAATAGTTTTTTAAAGGGTGATAAATCAATTATTTTTTAGTGGGTTGATCAAATTGACCAGTTATACATTTTTAAATCCCATTCATACAATAACCGCATGGAATTCCTTTAAATCTATCAATATTTGGACTGAAAAACAAAAGCAAATTTTATGAAACGCTCAATTCAAATTATATTTCTAACGCTGTGCATGATAGCATACTTGCCATCACAAGCTCAATTTTTAAAAAAGCTGGGAAAAAAAATAAGTGATGCTGCGGAAAATACAGTAACAGATAAATCGGCCGACAAGACTTCAGATGAAGTTGGAAAGGGAATGGACGGTATTTTCTCGCAAACCAAGAAAAGCGGAAAAGATCTTGCTTCCCCAAAAAATACATACAGTTTTTCCTATAACTATCAAATGAAGATTTCTTCTAAAAACACTGCCCTCAAAATGGATTATTATATTGACCCGGGTTCTGATTATATCGCTATGGCGATGAACAAAAACGGCATGAACATGTTTATGGTTTTTGATTATGACAAAGAGGCCAATTATAATTTCATTTCTAGAAATGGAAATAAAATGATGACCACTACCTCATTGAACACTAATTATTCCAATGATTGGGTGAACAATGACTACAATAAATCAGATTATACCGTGACCAGCCTGCCGAATAAAACGTTTTTAGGCTATTCCTGCAAAGGCAAACAACTCGAAAACGACCGCTACAAAATGATTATCTATTACACTGATAAGGTCGATATCAATATGCAGGATTTATTTCACGCCCGTCCCAAGGGAGGTCAAAACGAAGCAGCAGCTGTTTTGCAAAAGCAGCTTCCAGATATGGAAAAAAGTTTAATGATGTACCTCAAAACCACTGACAAAAAGGATGGTGATGGCTCTGCGGTCATGGAATGCACAAAACTCGAAAAAGTGGACCGCGATTTTGACACTGATGGCTATCAATCCATGAATTAAACAAATTAATTGAAAACCGCCTGTGAGCAAACAGGCTCAAAACAAAATCATGAAAACTGACACCACAACAAATCAAACACAAACAAATCAAACAACAGAAACAGCAACGGGGCAAGTTGAGCATAAGTTGACTCCTGAAGCAAAGCAAACCGCTATAATAGCATACATCACCGTTATAGGCCTCATTGTGGCTTTTATAATGAACAATAATAAAAAAGCAGCCTTTTCAACATACCATATTAAGCAATCATTGGGGTTAGCCTTGACAGGCTTAGCATTGGGTATTGTTGGAGTGGTCCCGATCCTGGGGTGGATCGTTAGTTTTTTGGGATCATTTGGGCTGCTTTATTTATGGATAATGGGTTTGGTCAACGCGATCAATGGCAAACAAGAACCGGTGCCCTGGCTCGGGGAGAAGTATGACGAATGGTTTAAGAATATTTAAATCGTTTTTCCAGAAATGAAATTTCAATAACTAAAATTAAAACTAAAACCCAATCTATTATGAAAAATTTAAAATTAAGCTTAGCAGCAATCGCATTGACCATGTTCGGTCTTATTCCTCAAACTGGAAAAGCCCAAATTGACACCAGTATTGGCGGCTTGATAGCATACGGCACCGAAATTGAAAATATCGGTATTGGCGCCAATGCTGAATTTGGCATCACGGATAAGATCAGTATCTCCCCGAGTTTTATCTATTACTTCCCCAAAGAAACAGGACCGATAAAAGTGACCTGGTGGGAAATCAACGCAAATGCCAACTATTATTTCTTACAAGATGAAGGTTTCCAGGTGTATGGCTTGGCAGGTCTGAACTACACCAATGTTAATGTGAAATCAAATATTGATCTTGGTGAATTGGGTGCGTTTTCCGGCGATAATTCAGACGGAAGATTTGGCCTCAACCTTGGTGCCGGAGCCAATTTAAACTTGGACAGCAACATCACCCCTTTTGCCGAGCTCAAATACGTCATTATTGATGGAGGCCAGCTCGTGATTGCGGCCGGGGTTAGGTTTAAAATTTAAATAACTGATCAGTTGTAAACCCTAAATATTTTCAAGCTTTTTTATTCTCTTGCTAAAGCCCGTCAAAATGACCGGGTAGGGGCGAAAAACTTGCAGTGCTCTTTGATCAGATTAGGGTAAGGGTTGAACAGCAGTGTTTCAAAAACCGCAATACCTAGTGTTATGTTAAGCCTATTTTAGCCACCCGAAATTTTGTTCTTTTTCGCCAGTTCTGCGTTAAAAAATGATTCCGTAGCTAAGGCTATGCAATAATTTTTTGCCTTGACCTGACGAAAAATAACGGCAGTTTAACCGCCACAACAGACCTAACATAACACTAGTTTAATTTAGCGTTGTCTCTTTAAAGTCCTTTTCGCCGCGGCGAAGAAGCCTGCCATCATATTTTAAAAAAAAATGACGGCGGGCAGGCTTTCCCCCCAAGCAGGCTTGGGGGGAGTCATTTTTTTTTATTATCAACGCAGTTCTAAACTTGAGCCTTTTATAATGCCGTTCTATATTTTCTGTAAAGGTATTATGCCGAGGTAGATTTTAAGAAGCATTTATGCGGCATTAAAAACCACATTCGGTATAATAAAAAGGGGAGTTTGACTTGTGGAAATTTTTAATTTTTCAGATAATAAAAGTCCACGGCGGGGGTTTAGGGCTTGAAAATCAACCTTCTATGCTCCCCTAAAAGGAGAGTTTAGCTTTTAAGAATTTAAAATTTGATCCAAAAAAGTCCTCTTTAGGGCCTGCCGACGAAGACGGGGATTTAGGGGTGTTTTTAACCGCTCCTCTCATTTTAAAACCTAGGTTGATCTATCCCAAAAACTTGAAATAAAATTTTAAATTTTCAATTACTTAGAATAGTGTCATACGTCTTAAGTCAATAAAGCGCAGCGGTCATACATCTTTTTACAACTTATTTCACCTTTAAAATATACGTTTTCTTCTTTCCGTTGTTTAAAATCACATAGCGTTTGTTGATCAAATCTTTATCGGTTATTTTATAATTCACATCAACCTTTTCCTTGTTCACCGAAACCGCATTTCCTTTCAGGGCGCGGCGGGCTTCACCATTGCTTTTTACAAAATTTGTCTTTGCCGAAAGCGCAGCGACCATATCCAAACCTTCTTCCAATTCTGATGCAGGGATCTCCGCTTGCGGAATTCCCTCAAAAACATCCAGAAATGTCTTTTCGTCGAGTTTGCGCAGATCATCGGCAGTGGTTTTTCCAAACAGCACGGCAGAAGCAGATTGTGCATTGGTCAAATCTTCGGCAGAATGCACCATTTCAGTGACTTCTTCAGCGAGTTTTTTCTGTAACATCCGTTGATGTGGCGCTTCCCGGTGTTCTGAAATCAGGCTTTCCACTTTACTTTTATCCAGAAAAGTGAAGACCTTGATAAATTTTTCAGCATCTTCATCGCTGGTGTTCAACCAGTATTGGTAAAATTTATAGGGCGAGGTTTTTTCGGCGTCAAGCCAAACATTTCCGCCTTCACTTTTGCCAAATTTACTGCCATCGGCTTTTGTGATGAGCGTGCAAGTGAGGGCAAAACCTTTTTCGCCATCCACCCGGCGAATGAGTTCTGTCCCGGTCGTGATGTTCCCCCATTGATCGCTGCCGCCCATTTGAAGGCTGCAATTGTGATTGCGGTTTAAGTATAAAAAATCATAACCCTGGACGAGTTGGTAAGTGAATTCAGTAAAACTCATTCCTTCCTTAGCCTCAGAAGTAAAGCGTTTTTTGACCGAATCCTTTGCCATCATATAATTGACGGTAATGTGCTTGCCGATATCGCGGATGAAATCGATAAAACTGAACTCTTTCATCCAGTCATAATTATTGACCAAAACCGCGGCATTATCCTCTTTGCCGGAAAAATCCAGGAATTTTGACAATTGCGTTTTGATTCCCGCTTGGTTTTTCTGGAGGCTTTGCTCATCGAGCAAATTCCGTTCTTTTGATTTTCCAGACGGATCGCCGATCATTCCCGTGGCCCCGCCAATCAAGGCAAAAGGTTTATGACCGCAGCGTTGAAAATGCGCTAAAATCATTATGGGCGCTAAACTTCCAATGTGCAAGCTGTCTGAAGTGGGATCAAAACCAATATAGGCCGATCGCATTTCGGTGCTCAAATGTTCTTCGGTTCCTGGCATCGCGTCGTGCAGCATTCCGCGCCAACGCAGTTCTTCAACAAAATTTTTAGACATAAAAAAAGGACTTCAAGTTCTCAAACAAAGATATTATAATCGCCGATTTTTCCTAATTCCAAATCCTTATATTTACCGAATGATTCTAATTTCAGGCGCATCCGGTCTTGTGGGCACTCATTTGTTGAACGAACTGCTTCCCGTTTCGACTAAAATCCGTGCACTTTACCACAGTTTGTCCAGCAAAGAACGTGCGCTCAAAAACCTGGTTCATTGGCAAAAACCAGAAGCCCTTGAAAAAATTGAGTGGGTTCAAATTGACATCACCGATATTCCCTGTTTAGACGACGTTTTTAAAAATATTGAGCAGGTTTATCACTGTGCAGGTTTTATTTCCAGCGATGAAAGTAAGGCTGAAAAAATGCGGAAGATCAATATTGAAGGTACGGCAAATATGGTGAATCTGGCCTTAAACCACGAGGTTAAAAAATTCTGTCACGTCAGTTCCATTGCGGCTTTGGGAAGTGAAATCAATGATCGCTTGATCGATGAAGATTCGCCGCGCAACAATGAAAAAGGGCACAGCAGTTATGCCTTGTCAAAATTTGGCGGGGAAATGGAAGTTTGGCGCGCATCAGAAGAAGGTTTAAATGTGGTGATTGTCAATCCCGGGGTGATTTTGGGCATCGGGAATTGGCAATCAGGCAGCGGCCGGTTTTTTTCCAAAATCGATAAAGGCGTAAATTTTCACCTGCCGAAAGTAAGCGGTTTTGTAGCTGCAGAAGATGTTGCCAGGGCGATGGTAGTGTTGATGGAAAAAAAATGTTCCAGAAGACGCTTTATACTTGTTTCGGAAAATTGTTCCATAAAAAATATAATGACCAAAATTGCCGAAGCGCTCGGTAAAAAACCACCCCAGAAAGCCCTGAAACCCTGGATGGTTGTTATGGGTTGGGTTTTTCAAACCATAGCCCACACGCTCTGGAACGGAAAAAAAGAGCTTACGCGTGACTCTGCCAAAAATTTATTTGAAAAAGACTATTACTCTTCTAAACGTATTGAGCAAGAGTTGAATTTTCAGTTTAGACCCATTGATAAAGTGATCGATGAAACCGCTGAGGTTTTTTTAGAGCAGAAAGGCGGAAAGTCTTCAAAAGTTTAGGATTTATTATTTGTATGTATATCTGCAATTAGCGATAAAGTGAGTCTTGTCATGCTGAACTTGATTCAGCATCTCATCTTTAAATAAAAGTCAAAGTGTAATTTTCTAATTTATTGACCAATAATTTAAAATCATACCTACGCGGTCGCAGGGAAAAAGCTACTCGCCAATCTTTAAGAATTATTTTATCAAACTCAAAATCTTATGTTTTTCGGAAAATTAAAGTCTTATGTTTTAAGTCATACAGCGCAGCGGTCATAAGTCTGGTTTTAATAATTCACACTAATACCAAAGCCGTCTTTAAGACCACGCAGAAAAAAGTCAAAAGCTGGGTGAGGTCATCCAAAGAAATACCGATAAAGATCATTTCCATTGGCGAAAAGGACCAGGGCGATAAGAATGAAAAAACCGACCATCTGCGCATATTCTAAAAACTTTTCATTGGGACTGCGCCCAGCGATAATTTCATAGAGCAGGAACATCACGTGCCCACCGTCAAGTGCGGGAATGGGCAAAATATTCATAAAAGCAATGATAATGGAAATAAAAGCCGTGGTCATCCAGAAGGATTTCCAATGCCATTCATCTGGGAATAAACTGCCGATTGCACCAAAACCGCCAACTTTTGTCGCACCCTTTTTAGTAAAGACATATTTAAATTGCGCCACATAATCGTGCAAGGTCCAATAACCAAAACTAAAACCGGCGGTAACACTTTCGCCAAGGCTATAATTTTTATCGCCGGCATTGAGGATGCCAGTTTCAAATAACACACCAACTAGGTTTTCCTCATTTGTCTTAATGGTCACTTCACGGAGCTGACCGTTATGACTGATCACTAATTTTAAATCTTTATCTGGATGTGCAGCTTTATAGTTATTAAACTCTTGACTTGTCCCCATTTCTATTCCATCAACACTCACAAAGCGGTCGCCTTTTTTAAAACCAGCTTCTTCAGCTGGGGAATTAGGTTGAACTTCTTCAACCACCGGCTCGATTAAATAAGAGAAAGGTGGCAAGGCCCCTTTTTGAAAAAGTTGACTGCCAATGTCTTCCGGAAGGGAAAGCGTTTCTGTGCTCCCATCTTGATGGCGCACTTTCACGGTTCTGACATCACGCATAATCAAGCCTACGTTGATGTTTAAGCGATTTTTAAAATTGATGATGTTTTCCTCTTTCTTCCCGTTGATCGCTAAAATATGGTCGCCCTGTTGGAAGCCGTAATCTTGCATAGCTTCCGCGACATAAAGCCCATCGGGGATTTGCTCGTTTGAAAGCGTTTTTGTGCCCCACACAAAAAGCACCATCATATAAATAAAAACCCCGAGTAAAATATTGACCGTTACCCCGCCAAGCATAATAATCAAGCGCTGCCAGGCCGGTTTACTGCGAAATTCCCAGGGCTTTGGTTCTTGCGACATTTGCTCCTTGTCCATACTTTCATCGATCATCCCGGCGATTTTCACATAACCGCCCAAGGGAAGCCAACCTATTCCATAAACCGTATCACCGATTTTTTTCTTGAACAGTGAAAACTTGAGGTCAAAAAACAAATAGAATTTTTCAACACGTGTTTTAAATAATTTTGCGGGAATTAAATGCCCCATTTCGTGTAGGACGATTATGAGGGAAAGGCTCATCAAAAGCTGAATGGCCTTGATATAAAATGGATCCATATTTTCTTTTTAGGAAGCGGCCAAAAATAGGCTTTTTCAATTGGTTTAAAAAATAAGTATTTGTCTGTTTTTGAGCTTAAAAAATGTAATCTATTAGTTGTTTCAGTATATTGATTACTGTCCACCCTGAACTCTTTTCAGGGCCTCAGGTTTTGCTAAGAGAGCTTCTGTCAAAACTTTTTTCCCACCCCATCCTTAAAGCACCATTTATTAGTCACAAAAAATTTGCATAAACAGGGTTTTGGCTTTACAAGTTATCGATGTCCGCTAAAACTTTTTAAAAGTTTGTTAACGACTCTTATCGCTGATATTCAGTTAGTTATTTTTTTGTCCTACGTCTTATAGTCCCGAGTAATCGGGACGGTCGTAAGTCTTTAACCGTACATTACTGTTTACAAGTCTTAAAATCAAGCGTAAAATTATGTTATAAAACCTGTTATTATTCGTCGAAAAAAAGTGCAAGCCTTAATTTTGCAGAAAGGACATTTTAAAACGCTATGAAATCGTATTTCGCCCGCAATAAATGGATGATCATCACGTTGGCAGTGCTTTCGGCTGTCATTATGTATGCTATTTATCAGCTCAAAAAACCGCCAGCTTCCCTGCCGGTTTACCAACCAAATATGGCCAATAAAGTCCTTGTGGATTCCAGCAAACAATTTATCAGGAACCACCATCACATCGCCGATTTTAAATTGGTCAATCAGAACGGTGATACCATTACCCAAAAAAATTATGCCGGAAAAATTTATGTAGCCGACTTTTTCTTCACAACTTGCCAGAGCATCTGCCCGATTATGACCGATCATATGGTCAAAATCCAGAAAAAAATCAAAACCGATCCAGAAGTGAAGTTGTTGTCGCACACAGTGACACCAAAAATCGATACCGTTGAGCAGCTGAAGCGTTATGCCAAAAAGAAAGGCGTGATCGACAGCGTTTGGAACTTGGTTACCGGCGATAAAAAACAGATTTATAACTTGGCCAGAAAATCATATTTTGCCACAAAATCAAAAGGCGATGGCGGAGAGTATGATATGGTACACACTGAAAATTTTGTACTTGTCGATAAAAGACGCCAAATCCGGGGTTTTTATGACGGCACCGACCCTGAAGCCATTGAAAAATTGATGGACGATATTGAAATCCTGAAAAAGCTCGAAAAGCAGCGCGCTGAAAGAAAGAAAAAAGGCTGAAAATCGGGTTAAAACTTGAGAAGTATTTTTTCCGCAGGTTTTCAGACGTGGCCTTCGAATTATAAGTGATATTATAAACGGGACAAAACGATTTTATAGGCTGCAAATATTCTAATTAAAAAACAGTTTCCGGTCTGTTTTGTTTTAAGTGGTTGACATGAAATATTTAGATAAATACTATAATGCTTCCTTCCCTGTGGCAGCGGAGATTTAAGGGGTTGTTCAAAAAAGTGAAAAATTAACTTTTCCAAATAAATACTGAAAATCTGATTTTTAAAGCATTATCCCACCGCCTAAAACAAAACGCAATTTTTGACGCTATCCTCAGAAACTGTGTCAATTTTCCACAATTCAACTGTAGAAATCCACACTATTTTCACCAAAGTATTTTATTTTTTAATTAAGCTCAAAACATTAATCATCTATTAATGAGTGGTTTGCGTTGTAATTAAAATTTTTAATACCTGCTGGCATACTTGTTTCACTATAGTAACCAAATAAATAATCACTAAAACTATTTAATTATGAAACGTATTATAATGACAGCCGCTCTCGCAGTAAGTATTTTTGGCGCCGGAACTTTTTCTGCTAATGCACAGGTAGAAGAAAAGGCTGATAAAATGGAGATGAAAAAGGATAAACAAATGAAATTTGAGCAAATCAAAGTTTCAGAAGTTCCTCAATCTGTAAAAAAAGCGGTTAAATCAAAAATGAAACGCGCTAAAATCGCTAAAGCATACAAAAACGAATCTGACCAATATAAGTTGGAACTTAAAATTGGAAAAGCGATGAAATCTGTTTATTTGAATGAAAAAGGGGAAATGATTGATCCTGACATGGACAAAAAAGCAAAAATGATGAAGCGCAAAAAATAAATTTTGCATCTCTTTATTTAATTAAATCAGACTAGATTAAACAGTAGAAAGAAGCTCCCCTTTGTGGGAGCTTTTTTCATTACTTGATTTAAGTAATTATGAACTTACTTATTCTTATTTTTGTGCTAAAACCAACCCGGCATGCCTAAAATTTTAGTGGTCGAAGACGATATTGCATTTTGCAAAATGCTGGAAAAATTCCTGAAAAAGCAGGAATATGACGTGCTTGCAATTCACAGTGGAGAAGAGGCTTTTATTAAAATCCACGAGCAAAAATTTGATCTGGTTCTGACCGATGTGCGATTGCCCAATAAAGACGGCAATGCTATTTTAGAGGAAATTCAGAAGAGCTTTCCCACAACCCAAGTGATTTTAATGACCGGTTATGCCGAAGTGAATTTTGCTGTAGAGGCCATTAAAAAAGGGGCTTTTGATTATATTTCAAAACCCGTCCAGCCCGATAAATTACTGGAAATTATTCAAAAAGCTTTGAGTTCACCCAAAACGCAACAAGCTCAAAAGCCTGACCCTAAACAAAAACCCAAAACCAGGACAACGGAACAAAAACCGGCAAAAACGAAAAGTGATTATCTCGTTGGCGTTAGCGATGCGTCTAAAAAGTTGAATGATTATGTGCGGCTGGTGGCGCCCACTGATATGTCGGTCTTGATTGAGGGCGAAAGCGGGACTGGAAAAGAATTTGTCGCTAAAAATATCCACAACCAAAGCAAACGCAGCAGCCATCCTTTTGTGGCGGTCGATTGCGGCGCAATTCCATCAGAACTCGCGACCAGTGAATTTTTTGGGCATATTAAAGGTTCGTTTACCGGTGCGATAAATGATAAAACCGGGGCTTTTCTGGCCGCCGATAAAGGAACTCTCTTTCTCGATGAAATCGGGAACCTCAACTATGAGCTGCAAATTCAATTGCTGCGGGCCTTGCAGGAACGAAGGGTGAAACCCGTGGGCAGTAATAAAGAAATTGATGTGGACATCCGCGTGGTGGTGGCGACTAATGAAGACCTGAAAGAGGCTGTGTCGCAAAAAGATTTTCGGGAAGACCTGTATCACCGTTTAAACGAATTTTCCATTCAAGTGCCGTCCTTAAAAAACCGCGAAGAGGACCTTCTTCTTTTTGCCCATCACTTTCTGGAAAAGGCCAATGACCAACTTGAAAAAGACATCGACGGGTTTTCTGACAAAGTGGAAAAACGTTTTTCCAACTATTGCTGGCCAGGCAATTTACGCGAAATGCAAAATGTGATCAAACGCGCGATTTTGCTTACCGAAAATGGTAAAGTCCAGATGGCAACTCTGCCCAGTTCCATTACTGAATTTGAAGCTGAAGAAAAAGAATACAGTTTGTTTAAAAACAAGAACGAGGAACAAATGATTCGCGACGCCCTCAAAGAAACCGGGGGGAATAAAAGTAAAGCTGCCCGTGTTTTAAATATTGACAGAAAAACGCTTTACAATAAATTGAAGCGGTACAACATTGAAACGGATTAATATCAATTAAACGAATTGTTTGTTTCAGGCTTCATCTTCTTTCACTTCATTTTCAATTTTTCTCAAAAGCTCTTTTAAATCTGGTTTGACCTGTTCAAAAGTTTCCTCAATTTCGCTTGAACTCATTTCTTTTTGACTGATGCGTTCCAAATCTTCAATGGGTTGAACCACTTTTTCGGCATTGATTTGTTTCAACATCGGCAAAAGTTTGTGCGTGTAAAAGGCAACCTGGTCTTTATCATTATTTTTGACTGCTTTGGCCAATTGCTCTAAATTTAATTTCGTGCTTTCCAAAAAAGATTCCAAGACAGAATTCAAGGAATCTTTGTCATTACCCGTGAATTGTTTCAACTGGCTCAAATCATAGATTTTTTCATTATCAGTATTCAGGGCATTAGCATTGTTTTGACTTTCATCTTCAAATTCCATTTTCTTTAAATCTAGAATCTTGCCTATGGCCTTCAACAAATTAGCGGGTTGAAATGGTTTTGTCAAATTCGTTTTAAAACCTTTTTTTAAAAATTCCCCCTTTAAAATATCAGTGCGGCCGGAAAGCGCAATAACGGGGATGTTTTCGGAAGCCTTATTTTGCTTCAAATTTTTCAGCAATTCAAAACCGTTCATCGCCGGCATTTGAATATCCGTTATAATTAAATCAAATTGATTATTTTCAACAAGCGACAAGGCTTCTTCGCCATTTTTAGCGGTTTGGCATAAAAACCCAGCTTTTGAAAGGACGTTAAAACTTAAATCCAGCTGGGTCAGATCATCATCGACAATTAAAATCTGTTTGTCGGCCGGTTTAATTAAATGTGCCGTTTTTTCGGCCTTAACAGATTCTTTTGAAGTTTTTTGGATAGGGATACTGACCGTAAAAACCGTTCCTTTTTTAAGCTCACTTTCTAATTGAATTTTTCCGTTTAATAACTCCACCAGTTGTTTTGTAATTGCTAAACCAAGGCCAGAACCACCATATCGTTTCTCAATAGAAGAATCTGCCTGGGAAAATTCATTAAAAATCTGATCCTGTTTATCTTTTTCGATCCCAATGCCCGAATCTTTTACTTTGATAACGAGTTCCCTGTACCAAAGTGCATCAACTTTAATGGCGCCGCTTATATCAATAGTTCCTTCATCAGTAAATTTATATGCATTGCTCAACAGGTTGCTCAAAATTTGTTGGATCCTGAAAGGGTCACTCAAATAATAGGCATTCAACTCTTTGTCAATATGTTTTTTTATAAGCACTTTTTTGTCGGGCTCTAAAGGAATTGACGCTGCGATGCTGTCGTCGATCAAATTTTTAGGGTTAAACGGCAATTCTTCGACCTTTACATTCCCCGATTCTAATTTTGAATAATCCAGCAGGTCATTGACCAAGTGCAAGATATAAGCGGAAGATTTTTTTAACTGGCCTAAATAGTGTGATTGGGATTTTGAGAGTTGGCTTTCCTCAAGCAAATTAGAATACCCCATAACTGTGTTCAGTGGTGATCTCAGGTCGTGAGTAATGGCCGCCATAAACTGTTCTTGCCTGGTCAATAAAGATTCGGCAAATAGTTTAGCATCTTCAATTTGCCTTCGGTAGCGACGGCTTTTTTTTGTGTCCTTTAAAATTAGAAAGATAAAGATCAGAATGATCAGGACCGAACCTAAGCCCAACCATAAAATTGTGTTTGAAGTATCGGCTAAAAGTTTTTTTGACTTGTTTACGCGTTCGATCGAGCCGTTGATGGCCTCTTGCTCAATCTCGGCGCGCAAACCCCGCAATTGCTGAGAGAGCTGACGGTCGTTTTTCAAGAGCTCATCCTCTTTAGCCTCAATACTTTTTTGATAGCGGTATTCCTCGCGCTCCATACTGATGAGAACCGTTTTCATAGCCTGCACTAAAGAATCTGCCGATTGCTGGGTCAAACGCTTGGCATTGTCTTTTTTTGAATATTTCAGCCAGCCTAAAATGGCACGTTTTTGCACTGAATCCAATCCTTTGACCACTTGGCTAAAGTTATCTTCTTCAAACATATAGTTGAATTCCTCCAGCCTTTTCAGCACGCGGTCATAATAATTCCGGCTATTGTTTTTGATCCTTATTTTTAAAAATTCCTTGAGGTTACCTTCCTTTCTGGTCAACAAATTATCGATGCTATCGAGTTGTTTACCAACTTCAGTTTCAAAAGATCCAGCTTGAAGGGAATCCAATAAAATTTTTGTGTAATCTATTTGCTTTTCAAAGCGCTCTAAATCTTCCTGGTTTTGATTCTGAATAATTTCACGGCTAAGGCTTTCTGCATTGTATAAATTTGTCATCGCCTCAGTCATCAAGAACAGCTTTTCATTGCCCAAATCCCTGATCTCCTTGCTTTGGGTCACTTGAATAATCCGGTTATAAACAAACCACACCGACCCACCGGCGATGAGCACTAAGATCAAATAGCCAATGAGGACCTTGAAATTTATGGAAGTTTTGTTGTTTTTCACAGTATCAAAAATAAAACTTCAGATTTAAAACAGGTCAAAAACTATGCTTAAATAAAAAATATGCGTTACTTTTGTAATCGAAATCTCAATAAGGGGTGTCCCGAATGTTCGGGACTGAGATTATACCCAAAGAACCTGGGCGGGTTATGCTGCCAAGGGAAACGGCAAAAATTGCCAATTACGGAAACACTCCTGATGGAACCTTGAAACAAGGTTTGATCGGGATTTTTTATTTTAAAGCGATTATTAACAACTGATAAATCGCCCCTTTTTATCTGTAAAAACGATTACAGATGAAAAATTTCAAACTTATTTTAAGCATTTTCATGCTTAGTTTTTCTGCGACTTACGCTCAAGAAATTTACACCTTGAAAGGAACGGTTACCGACAATAATAGGCCCCTTCCCGGGGTTTCCATTAAAGTGGCGGATTCCAAAAAAGGAACCGTGACAGATTTGAACGGCGCCTATCAAATGCAGCTCAAGGCCGGCAATTATGAACTTCTCTTTTCTTATGGAAACCAGAAAAAAGTTGCTGTGAGCTTGACCGCAAATCAAACTTTAGATGTCAATCTCGGCGATGTTCAGGAACAGCTCGATGAGGTGTTTATTTCTGCCCTGCGCGTGGATGCCGAGTCGCCGATCACTTTCAGCAATTTGAGCAATGAAGAAATCGAGGAACGCAACTTGGGACAGGACATTCCAGTCTTGATGCAATATATGCCATCGGTCACGACCACCAGCGATGCCGGCGCCGGAGTGGGATATACAGGTCTGCGCGTGCGCGGAAGTGACGCCACGCGAATTAATGTCACCGTCAATGGCGTTCCCGTAAACGATGCAGAAAGCCAAGGTGTTTTCTGGGTGAACCTGGGCGATATCGCCTCTTCCGTGCAAAACCTTCAACTGCAGCGCGGCGTGGGAACTTCCACAAATGGCGCCGGGGCTTTTGGTGCGAGCATCAATATATTGACCGATTCTTATAGTGAAGAGCCTTACGGCGAAATTTCCAATAGCTATGGATCGTTCAATACACACAAGCACACCTTAAAATTCAGCACCGGTCTTTTTGACGAGCATTTTGAATTTGCCGGACGCGCTTCCCTCATCAAAAGCGATGGTTATGTGGACCGTGCTACTTCTGAGTTGAAATCTTATTTTTTGCAGGGAACTTATGTCGATGACAATACACAAATCAAAGCATTGCTTTTTGGCGGAAAGGAAACCACTTATCAATCCTGGTTTGGAATCGGTCCAGATCGTTTAAAAAATGACCGCACATTTAATCCCGCAGGCCGCTATACCGATGAAAACGGGGATGTGAAGTTTTATGACAACCAAACTGACAATTACCGCCAAGACCACGCGCAACTGCTTTGGAACCAAACTTATAACAGCAACTGGTCTTCTAATGTTGCTTTTCATTATACGTATGGACGCGGCTATTATGAAGAATATCAGGAAGATGCGCCATTGAATCAATATGGTTTGGAAAATTTTATGACGGAAGGCCAGGAAAAAACCCAATCGGATTTGGTGAATAGAAGTTGGCTGAAAAATAATTTTTACGGAACCACCTTTAGTTTAAATTATCGAGATAATAAAGTAGATGCCGTTCTCGGTGGGGCTTGGAACCGTTATGACGGCGATCATTTTGGCAGGGTGATTTATACGCGATTTGCTAAAAACAACGATCCTTTTGACGATTATTATTTCAACAATGCCGATAAAACAGACTTTAATATTTACGCGAAAGCGACAATTTCCATTACAAATGATTTTGCAGTCTATGGCGATTTGCAGTACCGTCGGATTTCTTATGAAAACAAAGGGATGATTGAAGAAGGGGTTAGCTTTCCCATCAATTCTGAGTTCAATTTCTTCAATCCCAAAGCCGGGCTGACTTATGAACTCAACCGTAAAAACCAGTTTTATTTTTCCTTTGCAGTGGCCCAGCGCGAACCCACACGCACCGATTTTGAAAGTGCACTTTTATCGGGAAATAACTATCCAGATGCTGAACGCTTAAATGACTATGAACTGGGCTGGCGTTTTAAAGCCGAAAAAAGCCAAATCAACGCTAATCTCTATTATATGGATTATAAAGACCAGCTTGTGCTCACTGGTGAAATCGATGACGAAGGCGCGCGTGTTCGCGAAAACAGTGGGAAAAGTTATAGGCTCGGTTTAGAAATCGATGCTAATTTTCAACTCACAGAAAAGTTGAGTTTGCGTCCGAATGTGGCTTTAAGCCAAAATCAAAACATCGATTTTTTCTCCCGCGTGGACGATGAGCAGGTAAATTTTGGCAACACGCCCATCGCTTTTTCACCCCAAATTGTGGCGGGAAATATGATCCGTTATCAAGTTTTGGAAAACTTGCAGCTCAACTTTCTGTCAAAATTTGTCGGTGAGCAGTATATGAGCAATATCGAAGCTGAGGCCTCAAAACTGGATAGTTATTTTAAAAGCGACCTAAACATTGAGTACGTTTGGGATAACGCACCTTGGTTTGAATCGGTGGTATTTACGGGCTTGGTGAATAATATTTTTGATGAAAAATATGTATCAAACGGTTATTACAGTCCGGCCTTTGGTCCTGGATTTTATCCACAGGCCGGAATAAATTATTTGGCTGGGGTGACGTTGAAGTTTTAGGGTTTACTTCTCAAATCTACCTCCTAAACCCCCTAAATCCCCTAAAGGGGACTTTAAATTGTGACAGTATCAAAAAACGTTACAGATAGACAATAGGATTCTGGGCCTGTCTTTGCTGGCAAGTAAACTTGGGTCGGAATCCCACCGCGTTGCTCGGGTAATGATTTCAAATTTTTCAGAAGGACAACATTTTTTCTCTCACTGTCATCACATTTTCACATCAGTACATTTTCAAATTTTCAAATCAGCACATCATCACTTCAACACATTATCAAATTACCACTGTCATCCTGAACACCTTTGCACAGCGACAGCGTAACGAAGGGGATTCAGGATCTTTTTTTGGTTTGACCAA
>Ga0307967_1000576_pt1 | contig 25273 bp, 22 predicted proteins | sample OrgLakmetagen648_FD_201828 | JGI IMG/M metagenome (GOLD analysis project Ga0307967, IMG submission 201828) | Saline water microbial communities from Organic Lake, Antarctica - #648 | ecosystem: Environmental > Aquatic > Non-marine Saline and Alkaline > Saline | place: Antarctica: Organic Lake... | reverse complement strand
GATTGACCTGCCGCCAGCGGGTTCGACCTTGGGCCGAATCGCGCAGCAATTCTTCGATCTTAGGCTTGCTTTCAATGGTAACGACATCCGCCCAGGGCGCGCCGACCCACTTGCCAGCAATTTGGGAGGCGAGTTCGACGCTGCCGAACGCAACATCGCGGATGATGCCGTGCGCATCGAGGACGACAGCGACATCGGAGGCGGCCGAAATTAAATGGCTGGCGCCGTCTACATCCAAATCCGCGAGGAATTCCTCGGGGCTTTTGAATCGAATGTCGGCGTCATTAGACACCAGCGTTTGCATTGGTTTGAACCTTCCTTGACGACGACATCAGGGGCGTTCCCTGATGCGACGCCTCGATCAACTTTTGTGCGCACGCGATTGCCGCGCGCGCATCGATGGCCATGCCATCTGCCCCGACCTGTTCGGCAACCTCTGGCGAATCCAGGATAACACGACCGCCAACTAAAATTGACACATTCGGGTTAAGGGAATGTTGACGCAATTGGTCGATAACGGATCGTAGCGGCTCGATCAAGTCGTTCCGGCTGATCGACAAGCCGATCAAAGCCAGCTCTTCGCGCGAAACAACCGCGATTAGATCGGCCAAATCCGTGCTGGGCCTGGCGATAACGTCCCAGCCTGAATGACGAAAAAACTCCTCAACCATGCACAGCCCGAAGCTGTGCTGATCACCCGGCACGACGGCCAGCAACACGCGACGGCCCGCGCCGCGCGTCGGCCGTTTGGGCACAAATGAAGGGCTGAGCGTGCGCAACATCTGCTGCATGCGCGATAGCCCCAGGGTTACTTCCGCAAAATTGCGCCGATCTTGAACCCAGTCATCGCCCAGCAGACGCGCTGCCGGCGTCATCACATCAAGGCACAGCCGTTCAACCGAAAGCCCGTGGCGTTGATGGGTCGCCAACTCGGCATAGGGGCTTTGGGGGTCAGCCTCTAAAAGGGCCGTCGTGAAACGCTCGATATCCTCCGGCTCAAGCCCAGAGTCGGCCAGCACATCGTTCTGGTCCGTCTGGTCTGTTTGGGCCGCCATCGAGTCTTTATTATAGGACGAGTCATTATTAAGGGTGTTCCCACCGCGATCGGACACAGGTGCGCGCCCCCCCGATTCATCGGGGGCGTTCAATAGGTTTGGCGTGACCTGGGCTTTTGGCGCCTCTGTCAAAACCGTCAGTTCCTTTCACGGGCCCAGGTGGCGCGGGTCCAAGTGGCGCGGGTCCAGGTGGCGCGGAAGAAACCGCCGCATCGCCCGGACGCCTCGTGCCGCTGATCATCAGCCATCATGCTGTCGTCCATTCTCTGTGTCGCCCATTCTCTGTGTCGCCCATTCTCTGCGTCTTTCTTCCCGAAAGGTCGATCCAGCAAGGCGAACCCGATTCGGCCCTTCCAAGAACAGGCTAATTCAAGGCCGCTTAAGGCCCGCCTTCGGACCCTTCAAATCCCATCATAACGCATTCGGTCAAAAATGTAAGCTTTCTTAAACGTCAACTTTAGTTGACAGATCGATGCAGTCTTTCGTAGAGTGTTTTTAACGCACCAAGGCACCGACCAAATGAGCGGTACGGATAAGCCTTCAATAAAGGAGCGAGCGAATGGCAGGGGGGATTGGACGGACAGACCGGCACGGCGCCGCGACGCCCGCCCTTTACAGTGCAGAAGAGCGCGCGCGCCGGGACCAGACCAAATGGACCCTGGTGCAGGGCGTTCTGGCACCCCTGCAATTCCTGATCTTCCTCGTCAGCCTGTTTCTGGTCCTGCGCTACCTCACCACGGGTGAGGGATTGGCGCTTGCGATCTGGTCGGTCGTCCTGAAAACCGCGATCCTTTATCTCATCATGGTCACCGGCTCGATCTGGGAGAAGGTGGTGTTCGGCAAATGGCTGTTCGCCCGGGCTTTCTTTTGGGAAGACGTTTTCTCGATGTTGGTGCTGGCCCTGCATAGCGCCTATCTGGTGGCGGTCTTTGCCAGCATCGGCGACGCGCAGACCCAGATGATGATCGCGCTGGCCGCCTATGCGACCTACGTCATCAATGCGGCCCAGTTCATCTTGAAGCTGCGCCGAGCCCGCCTGCAACAAGCCGCAGAGGCCGACGCGCTGATCGATTCCACCTACGGCGTGGGGGCGACGGGATGAGTGATACGGCCTATAGCCTCGACACACGCCCCGAAGCACGCGGCACTGCCGGCAGCAATGGGCCCAGCAACAATGGCTGCACCGACGCGCCGGTACTAAAAGAGCGCGGTCAGCGCGAAGTTTTCTGCGGCCTGACCGGCATCGTGTGGATGCACCGTAAGATTCAGGACGCGTTTTTCCTGGTCGTGGGCTCACGCACCTGCGCGCATCTGATCCAATCCGCCGCCGGCGTTATGATTTTCGCCGAGCCCCGTTTCGGCACCGCCATCATTGATGAGCGTGACCTGGCCGGCCTGGCGGATGCGAATGAAGAACTTGATAAATGTGTCGAGCGTCTGCTGTCGCGTCGCCCCGACATTAAAATGCTGTTCCTGGTCGGCTCCTGCCCGTCGGAGGTGATCAAGCTTGATCTCTCCCGCGCGGCCCAGCGCCTGTCGCGCCGTCATATGCCTGACGTACGGGTGCTGAATTATTCCGGCAGCGGGATTGAAACCACCTTCACGCAAGGCGAAGACGCCTGCTTGGCCTCCCTCGTCCCGGAAATGCCGGCGGAGGCTGCCAACGCCGATCAATCGCTGATCGTCGTGGGCGCGCTGGCCGATGTGGTGGAAGATCAGTTCCGCCGCCTGTTTGCGATGCTGGGTATCGGACCGGTCACGTTCCTGCCACCACGCCGCGCCGCCGATTTACCGGCGGTGGGGCCGAACACGCGCTTTCTGCTGGCCCAACCCTTCTTGGCCGACACGGCGCGCAGCCTGGAAGAGCGCGGCGCCAAGCGCCTGTCCGCGCCCTTCCCGCTTGGCGAAGAGGGCACGACGGGCTGGTTGGAAGCCGCCGCCCAGGCCTGGAATATCCCGGCAGAAACCTTTGAGGCCGTCACCCGCCCCGCGCGGGAGCGTGCCAAGACCGCCATCGCGCACTACCGCGACGCGCTGCAAGGCAAGCGCCTGTTCTTCTTCCCCGACAGCCAGTTGGAGCCGCCGATCGCGCGCTTCCTGGCCCGCGAATGCGGCGTGGATTTGGTAGAGGTCGGCACCCCCTTCCTGCACCGGGAGCATCTGTCGGAAGAATTGAAGATGCTGCCCGAAGGCCTGCGTTTAAGCGAAGGTCAGGATGTCGACCTGCAGTTGGATCGTTGCCGCGCCGATGCGCCGGACCTGGTGGTCTGCGGCCTTGGCCTTGCCAATCCGCTGGAGGCGGAGGGCATCGCCACCAAATGGTCGATCGAATTGGTCTTCACCCCCATTCATGGCTACGAGCAAGCCGGCGATCTGGCGGAACTTTTCCGCCGCCCGCTGGACCGTCGTGGCCGGCTGAAGGTGTAGCCCCATGCAATTGACCCTTTGGACATATGAAGGCCCCCCGCATGTCGGCGCGATGCGCGTCGCCACCGCGATGAAGGGCCTGCATTACGTGCTGCACGCGCCGCAGGGCGACACCTACGCCGATCTGCTGTTCACGATGATTGAGCGTCGCAACCACCGCCCGCCGGTTACCTACACCACCTTCCAGGCGCGCGATTTGGGCTCAGATACCGCCGTCATCTTCAAGGAAGCGATGCTTAGCGCTTATGAGCGTTTCAAGCCGCAGGCGATGCTGGTTGGATCGTCTTGCACGGCAGAGCTGATCCAGGACGACCCCGCAGGCCTAGCCAAGGCCTTGAACCTGCCGATCCCGGTGGTGCCGCTGGAATTGCCCAGCTACCAACGCAAAGAAAACTGGGGCGCGTCGGAAACCTTCTATCACCTGACCCGCACGCTGTGCGGCCCGAAGGCGTTGCCGCCAGGTGCGGAGCGTCCGGCCCGCGCAGACGGTGCGCCCGTGACCTGCAATCTTTTGGGCCCGACCGCCCTTGGCTTCCGCCACCGCGACGATGTGACGGAAATAACCCGCATCCTGGACGCCATGGACATCACCGTGAATGTGGTCGCCCCCCTGGACGCGACGCCGATGGATGTCGCCTGCCTGGGCGAGGCTGATTTCAACATCGTGATGTATCCCGAACTGGGCGAGACGACGGCCAAATGGCTGGAGCGTGCCTTCCGCCAGCCGACCGTGCGCACCGTGCCGATCGGTGTGGGGGCGACCAAGCGTTTCATCACGGAAGTGGCCGAAATCGCCGGCATCGACGCACAGCATATGCTGGATCGCGAGCTGTCGCGCCTGCCGTGGTACAGCCGGTCGATCGATTCCACCTACCTGACCGGCAAGCGGGTGTTCATCTTCGGCGACGCCACCCACGCCATCGCAGCGGCGGAAGTTGCAGCGGACGAATTCGGCTTCCAAGTCGTCGGCCTTGGCACCTACGCCCGCGAACAAGCGCGCGATGTGCGCGAAGCCGCCAAACGCTACGGCCTAGAGGCGCTGATCACCGACGATTATCTGGAAGTCGAAGATCAGATCGCCGAATTGCACCCCGAATTGGTGTTGGGCACGCAGATGGAACGCCATATCGCCAAGCGCTTCGGCATTCCCTGCGCCGTCATCTCCGCGCCGGTGCATGTGCATGATTACCCCGCGCGCTATTCCCCGCAGATGGGTTTTGAAGGCGCGAATGTGATCTTCGATACCTGGGTCCACCCGCTGATGATGGGCTTGGAAGAGCATCTATTGGGCATGTTCCGGGAAGATTTCGAATTCAACGACCAGACGCCCTCGCATCTGGGTCATAAGCCCGAAAACGCCGCCCCGGTTGATCGTCCGACAAGCACGCCCGCGCTCACGCAAGACCTGGATGTGGCGGTGATTCAGCGTCCCCAAGCGGACATGCAAGCGGACATGCAGGCGGATGCCCAGGCTGAGATCAAAACCGATGCCGGTGCGCCCGTTTGGGCCGCAGAGGCGGAAAAGGAACTGAAGAAAATCCCGTTCTTCGTTCGCGGCAAAGCGCGCCGCAACACGGAGGCTTTCGCGGCCACCCAAGGCCTGACCACCATCACACTGGACACCCTGTATGATGCCAAAGCGCACTTCGCACGCTGATCAGACGGCTGCTCAGGCGGCCCTTCAGGCGGGGGCCGCCGTGCCCGTGAACGTCGTGATCATCACCTTGGACAGTCACCTTAAAGGGGCGGTCGAGCGGGTGCGTGCGGATTTGAAAGCGGACGCACCGGGCTTGAGCCTGTCGCTGCACGCCGCCGTCGATTGGGCAAAGGATCCCAAGACCCTGACCGCCGCCAAGCAGGCAATTGCCGAGGCTGACATCCTGATCGTCACCATGATGTTCATGGAAGATCATATTCAGCCCGTGATGGCCGATCTGGAAGCGCGCCGCGATGACTGCGATGCCATCGTGTGCTGCATGTCGGCGGGTGAGGTGATTAAGCTGACGCGCATCGGGCGCTTCGACATGGGCGCGCCGCAATCGGGCGCGCTCAAAATGCTGAAAAAGCTGAAAGGCTCCGGCAAGCCGGGGGCCAGCTCTGGCGCCAAGCAGATGGCGATGCTGCGCCGCCTGCCGAAGATTTTGCGCTACATCCCAGGCTCGGCCCAGGATGTGCGGGCCTACTTCATCACCATGCAATATTGGCTGGCCTGCTCTGACGAGAATCTGGTCAGCATGGTCCGCTTCCTAGTCGATCGCTATGCGAGCGGCGAGCGGGCTGGCTATCGCGGTGCGTTGCCTGCCGCCGCGCCGGTGGATTACCATGAAATCGGTCTTTACCACCCCGACCTGAAAACCCGCACGACGGACGATGCCAGCGCGATGCCGCGGGCCTCCAAAAAAACCAAGGGGACGGTCGGCCTGGTCCTGATGCGCTCTTACGTGTTGGCGGGCGATACCGGCCATTACGACGGCGTCATTCGCCAGTTCGAAGCAGACGGCTATCGCGTGCTGCCGATCTTCGCCAACGGCCTGGATTCGCGCCCAGCGGCGGAAAACTTCTTCCTGGATCACAACGGCGCGCCGACGGTGGATGCGGTGGTCTCACTCTCCGGCTTCTCCCTGGTCGGCGGACCGGCTTATAATGATAGCGATGCGGCAGCCGCCTTCTTGGCCCGGCTGGATGTGCCCTTCATCGCCGCCCACGCGCTTGAATTCCAAACCTTAGAGAATTGGCGCGCCAGCGAGCGCGGCCTGCTGCCGGTGGAAAGCACCATCATGGTTGCGATTCCTGAGCTTGATGGCGCGATCCAACCCAGCGTTTTTGGCGGACGGCGCGACGTACCCGAGGCGGGCGAAGAAAATGCCGGCCCCCGTATGACCGCCGATCCTGAGCGCGTGCGGGCCCTGGTCGCACGCGCCGGTCGCCTGATCAGCTTGCGCCAAGAAAAGCGCGAAAATCGCCAACTGGCGGTCGTGCTGTTTAACTTCCCGCCCAATGCGGGCGCGACGGGAACAGCCGCCTATTTGGCGGTCTTTGAAAGCCTGTTCAACACGATGGTGCGCCTGAAGCAGGCGGGCTACGGCGTGGACGTGCCAGACAGCGTTGACGCGCTGCGCGATACGCTTTTGATCGGCAATGCCGCAACCTTCGGGGCGGATGCCAATGTGGCGGAACGCATCGCGGTCAACGACCATGTGCGGCGCGAACCCCATCTGAAAGAAATCGAAGACTGCTGGGGCCCGGCGCCTGGTCGCCAGCAAACCGATGGCAAAACCATCCATGTGTTGGGCGCGCATTTCGGGAAGCTTTTCGTCGGCGTCCAGCCGGGCTTCGGCTATGAAGGCGACCCGATGCGGCTGCTTTTTGAAAAAAGCTTCGCCCCGACCCACGCCTTCAGCGCCTTCTATCGCTATCTGCGCGAAGATCTGGGCGCCAACGCGGTCATCCATTTCGGCACCCACGGGGCGCTTGAATTCATGCCGGGCAAGCAAACCGGCCTGACCGATAAATGCTGGCCCGATCGCTTGATCGGCGACCTGCCGAACTTCTACCTCTACGCCGCCAATAACCCGTCCGAGGGTGTTCTGGCCAAGCGCCGCGGTGGGGCCACGCTGATTAGCTACATGACGCCGCCCTTGAAGCAGGCCGGGCTCTATAACGGCCTGATCGATTTGAAGGATTCGATTGAGCGCTGGCGCAAGAGCGAGCCTTCCGACATCGACAACCGCGAACGCCTTGCCGCCCTAATCCTAACCCAAGCGCAGGCGCTGGATCTGGCGGGCGAAGAGACCGAATGGCAGGGCGAAACGGTGGACGACATCTACGCCCTGCAAACCGATGTGCGCGAACTGGAAGAAACCTTGGTGCCCTTCGGCATGCATGTGCTGGGCGGTGCCGTCGATCCGGGTGAGCGGGATGATTATCTAAAGGCAATCGCCGATGCAGGTCACGGCCTGAACCTGCCGGCCGCCGCCCTGGTCGCGCTGAGCCAAGGCGAGACCGCAGACAAGGTGATGAAGATCGCCAAGTTGAAGAACACGGAAGAAAATCGCGCAGCCCTGCGCAATCTGTCGAAGACGGCGCGGCTACTGGGCGAAGATCACGAACTGCCCGCCCTGATCCACGCGCTGGACGGGGGCTATATCATGCCCGTGGCCGGTGGCGATTTGCTGCGCAATCCGGATGTGCTGCCGACCGGGCGTAATCTGCACGGCTTCGACCCCTTCCGCCTGCCCAGCGTTTTCGCGGTCGAAGATGGCGCCCGTCAGGCTGGACGGCTGTTGGCGCGCCACCTGGAAGACGGCAACGGGTTCCCCGAATCGATCGCCATGGTTTTGTGGGGCACCGACAATCTGAAAACCGAAGGCGGGCCGATCGGCCAAGCGCTATCCCTGATCGGCGCCAAGCCGCGCTTCGACGGCTTCGGGCGTCTGGCCGGGGCGACGTTGATCCCGCTGGAAGAATTGGGCCGCCCGCGCATCGATGTGGTGATGACCCTATCTGGTATTTTCCGCGACCTGCTGCCGCTGCAAACCAAGCTGCTGGCAGAAGCCGCCTGGTTGGCCGCCAGCGCGGATGAGCCCGACACCCAGAATTTCGTGCGCAAGCACGCGCTGGCCTACATGGAGGCACAAGACTGCGATTTTGAGACGGCGGCACTGCGCGTCTTCTCCAACGCGGACGGGGCCTATGGCTCCAACGTCAATCAGATGGTCGACAGCGGTGCCTGGGAAGATGAGGACGAGCTGGGCGATGTCTTCATGCGCCGCAAATCCTTCGCCTATGGCCGCAACGGCCAGTCCGCCGCCCAAGAAGGGCTTCTGAAAGAAATGCTATCGGGCATCCAGTTCGCCTACCAAAATCTGGAATCGGTCGAGCTGGGCGTGACCTCCGTCGACCATTATTTCGACAGCCTGGGCGGCATCACGCGCGCGGTATCGAGCGCACGCGGCGGGGCAACCGTGCCGGTTTATGTCAGCGATCAAACCGGTGCCAACGCGAAGATCCGCACGCTGTCCGAACAGGTGGCGTTAGAGACCCGCACGCGCATGCTGAACCCCGCCTGGTACGAAGGCATGTTGAAGCACGGCTATGAAGGCGTGCGCCAGATCGAAAGCCACGTGACCAATACGCTGGGTTGGTCGGCGACGACCGGTCAGGTGCAGCCGTGGATTTATCAGCAACTAACCGAAACATTCGTGTTGGATGGCGAGATGAGGAAGCGCTTAGCGACCCTCAATCCGAAGGCCTCCGCACGCGTCGCGAACCGGCTTTTAGAGGCGCAAGAGCGCAGCTATTGGGCGCCGGATGAAGACACTCTCGCCGCGCTCAGGGCCGCAGGTGAGGAGCTAGAAAACCGCCTTGAAGGGATACATGAAGAGGAGGCTGCCGCATGAGTTACGCTCTCGGTACATTGGAGCGTCGTAGCGACATCGAAAAAGCGATGGGCGGCGGCGATGGCGAAGGAAGTGTCCAGTTCCATCCCCAAGCGGATATGGATGTGGGCGGGGCGAAAATCTTTTCGGTTTATGGCAAGGGCGGGATCGGGAAGAGCACGACCTCTTCCAACCTGTCGGTCGCCTTCTCGTTGCTGGGCAAGCGCGTGCTGCAAATCGGCTGCGATCCCAAGCATGACAGCACCTTCACGCTGACGAAAAGCTTGGTGCCGACCGTCATCGATGCGCTGGAGGAAGTCGACTTCCACGCCGAGGAATTGAAGACCGAAGACTTCGTCTATGAAGGCTATAACGGCGTCATGTGCGTTGAAGCCGGCGGCCCGCCCGCCGGCACCGGCTGCGGCGGCTATGTCGTTGGACAGACGGTGAAGCTTTTGAAAGAGCATCACCTGCTGGAAGATACAGACGTGGTGATTTTCGACGTGCTGGGCGATGTGGTGTGCGGCGGCTTCGCCTCGCCGCTGCAACATGCCGAACGCGCGCTGATCGTCACCGCCAATGATTTCGACAGCATCTTCGCGATGAACCGCATCGTCACCGCCATCAAGGCGAAGTCGAAGAATTACGAAGTGCGCGTCGGCGGGGTCATCGCCAACCGGTCCCGGGACACCGACGAAATCGACCGCTTCAATGCGGCGGTCGGGTTGAAGACCTTGGCGCATTTCCAGGATCTGGACGAAATTCGCCGCTCGCGCCTGAAAAAATCCACGCTGTTTGAAATGGACTCGACACCCGCGCTGGAACTGGTGAAGACCGAATATCTCCAGTTGGCGCAGGCGCTGTGGGACGGCGTTGATCCGCTGGAAGCGACCCCAATGAAAGACCGGGAGATCTTCGATTTCCTCGGCTTCGATTGAGGGACGAGGATATGGAAGGAACCGCCCCCATGGAAACCGCAAGCTACACGGCGCGCAAAGGCCAGCTTGAAACCTACTTCGACCGCACGGCGGCCGATGCCTGGGCCAAGCTTACCTCCGACGCGCCGGTCAGCAAAATCCGCGCGACCGTGCGCGCCGGGCGCGATCAGATGCGCGCGACGTTGCTGTCCTACCTGCCCGACGATTTGAGCGGTTGCACGCTGCTTGATGCCGGGTGCGGCACCGGTGCGCTGGCGGTGGAAGCCGCCCGGCGCGGCGCGAACGTCACCGCGATCGACCTGTCACCGACGCTGGTGCAGTTGGCCCGCGACCGCACGCCGGTCGATGGGCTGAAGGGGCAATTGACCTTCGTTTCCGGCGATATGTTGTCGGCGGAACTTGGCCATTTCGACTATGTGGTCGCGATGGATTCGCTGATCCATTACCACCGCACCGACATGGTCAGTGCGCTGGCGGGTTTGGCGCAGCGCACCAATAACGCGATCCTCTACACCTTCGCGCCCAAGACGCCGTTGCTGGCCGCCATGCACACGGTCGGGCGTCTGTTCCCGCGCAGTGACCGCGCGCCGGCGATTGAACCGGTAAGCCGGGGTCGCATGCACCGGGATATCGACCGCCATGCCAGCCTGATCGATTGGCGCATCGGGCAGCATCAGAAGATCGTCAGCGGCTTTTATATGAGCTGTGCCCAAGAACTGAAACGAGACTAATGGAGGCCCTTTAAAGAGGGCAAACGTGATGCAGAAACCCGTAACCGTACTGATCGCTGAAGGCTGGAGCCGCGTTTCGACGCGCTACCTTCCCTTTGCCGATGCGGCGACGCCGGACCTGCCGCTATCGCGGTTGGTGCGGCTTTCGCTGTTCCAGGTTTCGGTCGGCATCGCGGTCGTGTTGCTGACGGGCACGTTGAACCGGGTGATGATCCTGGAATTGGGTGTGCCGACATGGCTGGTCTCGGTGATGGTGTCGCTGCCGTTGGTCTTCGCCCCCTTCCGCGCGCTGATCGGCCATCGCTCGGACAATCACCGCTCCTACCTGGGTTGGCGGCGGGTGCCTTATATCTGGCTGGGCACGATGCTTCAGTTCGGCGGGTTGGCCATCATGCCGTTTGCGCTGTTGGTGCTGTCCGGGGATGGTCAGGGCTCCGTGGTTTGGGGGCAAGTGGGCGCGGCATTGGCGTTCCTGATGATCGGCGCGGGCCTGCACACGACGCAGACTGCCGGCTTGGCGCTGGCCACCGATATTGCAGCCGAAGACAGCCGCCCGCGCGTCATTGCGCTGATGTATGTGATGCTGCTGGTGGGGATGGTTGCCGCCGCGCTGGTCTTCGGCGAATTGCTGGCAAGCTACAGCCACATGCGCCTGATTCAGGTAATCCAAGGGGCCGCCGTGGTCACCTTGATCCTGAACGTCATCGCGCTTTGGAAACAAGAAGCGCGCAATCCTGAAAAAACCCGCCATGAGCGCCCGCGGCCTCCCTTCGCCGAACAATGGCGCGCCTTCACCGCAGGCGGCCGGGCCAGCCGGCTTCTGGTCGTGGTCGGCTTGGGCACGGCGGGCTTTAGCATGCAGGACATTTTGCTTGAGCCCTATGGCGGGGAAATCCTGAATTTAACCGTCGGCCAAACCACCATGCTGACGGCGCTTTTGGCCGGCGGCACGCTGGTCGGCTTCGCGTTGGCCGCAAAACTATTGAGTGCGGGGACCGACACCTACCGCTTGGCCGCACTGGGTGCGCTGGTGGGCGTTGTCGCCTTTTCCTGCGTGATCTTCGCCGCCCCCGTGAATTCGCCCACCCTGTTCCGCATCGGCACAGGCCTGATTGGATTCGGCGGCGGGTTATTCGCGGTCGGCACCTTGTCGGCGGCGATGGCCTTGGCGGCAGCGGGCGGCAGCGGCTTGGCGCTTGGTGCCTGGGGTGCCGTGCAAGCGACGGCTGCCGGTCTGGCAATCGCCTTTGGCGGGGCGCTTCGTGATTATGTTGGCAGCTTGGCCGATGCGGGGGCGCTTGGGCCTGCGCTGGTCGGGCCCGCTGTCGGCTACGGTTTCGTTTACCATCTGGAAATCCTGTTCCTGTTTGCCACGCTCGCCGCGATCGGGCCGCTTACGCGGTACCGTGACGACGAAACTGGTGCGCAGCACAGGAGCAAATTCGGTCTGGCCGAGTTCCCCGGCTGACCGTTATGGAGGAGTGAGGGATCATGGATGAAATTGGATCGATCACGGGCTACATCGATGTTGCCCAAGTTGTGCTTTACGTATTCTGGGTCTTCTTCGCCGGCTTGATCATCTATCTGGTGAAGGAAAATAAGCGCGAAGGCTATCCGCTGGATTCCGACCGCAACAACAGCCGCGTCACCGTCATCGGCTGGCCGGAGCCGCCGGAGCCGATCACCTATACCGACGCCCAAGGCGTTAGCTATACCGCGCCCAACGGCAAATATGACGAGCGTCCGATTGCCGCCAAGCCGGCCGCCAAATGGCCCGGCGCCCCGCTGATCCCGACCGGCAATCCGATGCTGGATTGCGTCGGCCCAGGCTCCTACGCGGAGCGGCGCGACGAGCCGGACCTGACCTACACGGGCACGCCGAAGCTGGTCCCCAACCGGGTGGCAACGGATTTCCATGTCGATGAACGCGACCCCAATCCGGTCGGTATGGAGGTCGTCGGTTTGGACGGCAAAGTCGGCGGCAAGGTCAGCGAAATCTGGATCGACCGGGCAGAGCATCTGATCCGCTATCTGGAAGTCGACACCGGCGGCAATGGCTCTGTGCTGCTGCCGATGACCATGGCGCGGGTTAAGAAAGACACGGTCCAGGTCGCCTCTATCAAGGGTGAGCATTTCGCGGACGTGCCGAAGATCAAAAACCCCGATCAGGTAACGCGTTTGGAAGAAGAGAAGATCACGGCCTACTACGCCGCCGGTCACCTCTACGCAACGCCGCAACGCTCGGAGCCGCTGCTATGAGCAATACGCACGGGAACGGCCATGGCCACGACGACTTCGCATTCGAGCCGATCCGCGGCTTGCCCGAAACCCCACCGGAGGGTGAGCGCATCCTTTGGCAGGGGGCGCCCTGTTGGAAAGGCCTCGCCATCCGCTCCTTCCATGTCCGGAAAGTGGCGATCTATTTCGCAACTCTGGCGGTGTGGAGCGTAACGGAAGTGCTGTATGACGGCGGCACGATCGCGCAGGCCGCCTTCGCGCTCGGCGGGCTGGCCCCGCTGGCAGCGGGTGCGTTGGGGCTGCTGACGCTGTTCGCCTATCTTTATGCGCGCACCAGCGTCTTCACCATCACCAGCCGGCGCGTGGTGATGCGCTTCGGCTTGGCGCTGCCGATGGCGATCAACCTGCCTTTCACCAAGGTGGACGGCGCGGCCCATCGCCAATACCGCGATGGTCGCGGCGATATTCCACTGCAACTGAAGAAGGGCGAGCGGATTGCCTGGCTGCATCTGTGGCCCTTCGCCCGGCCCTGGAATTTGCGCCAGCCGCAGCCGACGATGAAAGCCTTGGTTGATTCGCAGAAAGCGGCCACCATCCTGGCAGACGCATTGGGCGCCTTCGTTGCAACCGAAGCGGAACTGGACCAAGCAAGCCAGACCCCGGCGACCCAGACCCCGCCCAGCAAACCAGCCCGTCTGGCGGGTGCGGGCAACAGCGGCATGCGCGCCACGCTTACTGGCGATCGGACGGGCAGTGGGGCCGGCAACCGGGAACCGGCCGTCGCCGCACCCAACAGCTAAGTCTTTGAGCAGAAGAAGGAGGCCGACGATGAGCACGACCCAAACGACCCACCAGAAAAGCCACGGCTCGGACAAGGTTCCGCGCCCGGCGATCCTGGCGGCGGGCGCGGTCATCGCGGCCACCATCCTGCTCGTGCTGGCGGTGCGCACCGGCAATCTGAACAGTTTCAGCGTGCCGACGACGACCAAAATGACCAGCCTTAGCTTCACCGTTGAAGACGGCGCCGACGGCCAAGTGATGCTGCGCAACGGATCCAACGGCACCCTGGTCGCGGAAATCGCGACGGGCCAAGAAAATTTCATTCGCGGCGTGCTGCGCGGCTTCGCCCGCGAACGGCGCCTGAATAATGTCGGCGCCAAGCCGGCCTTTGAATTGACCCGGTGGTCCGATGACCGCCTGACGATCCGCGACACGGCAACCGGTCGGCTGATTGATCTGGGCGGCTTCGGCATCGATAACGCAAGCGCGTTCGCGCGCCTGCTGCGCAGGACGGAAGGTGCCTGATGAGCAAGCTTAGCCTCTTCTATACAGAAAGCTTCGACGTCCCCTGTCGGATAGAGATCGAAAACACCTTCGAAAGCCTGCATGCGCATGTGGAATTGGACGGCAACCCGCCGATCAATCCCGGCGATAAGGTTGAGGTGCATGGGCCGGAAGTTTCGGTGCCCTACGGCGAAAGCCTGACATTGCAGCGCATGGCGACGGTTTACCGCGCCGGCGCACTTGGCCGCTGGTGGACGAAAGTCACCGGCGATTTGGAAGTCTTCGAGATGTTCGAAGTCAGCTTTACCCCTGGGAGGCCCGCATGACCATCGAGACCCTATCCATCACCCCGTCTGACAGCACCACCCAGGCGATGGAAAACACGGTGTTGAGCCCGCGCTTCTACACCACCGACTTTGAAGAGCTTGACCGCATTGATGTCGAGCCGGTGCGCGCCGAGTGGGACGTGCTGATCGCCGACCTGGAAGCGGACACCAACAAAAGCCACTTCAAGAAGGACGAGCGTTGGGACACCATTGATCTGGATGCGCTGGATCCGGCGTTACGCCAAGAGCTGTTGGATTTCCTGGTAAGCTCGCTGACGGCTGAGTTTTCGGGCTGTGTGCTTTATGCCGAAATGAAGCGGCGCGGCACCAACCCGGATATCTGCAAGCTGTTCCGCCTGATGAGCCGGGACGAAGCGCGTCACGCCGGCTTCATCAACGATGCGCTGAAGGAATTCGGCCTGGGCGTCGATCTGGGTTATCTGACGAAGACGAAGAAATACACCTTCTTCAAGCCGAAGTTCATCTTCTACGCCACCTACCTGTCGGAGAAGATCGGCTACGCCCGCTACATCACCATCTATCGCCACCTGCAACAAAACCCGGACCGCATGTTCCACCCGATCTTCAAGTGGTTTGAAGAGTGGTGTAACGATGAGTTCCGCCACGGCGAGGCCTTCGCCCTGCTGATGCGCGCCAATCCGCATCTTTTGCAAGGGCGCAACAAGCTGTGGGTGCGCTTTTTCCAACTGGCGGTTTTCGCGACCATGTATGTGCGCGACCACGCGCGACCCGCCTTCCACAAGGCGTTGGACCTGGACCCGACAGAATATGACTACAAGGTCTTCCAAATCTGCTCGGAAATCTCCAAGCAGGTGTTCCCGGTCCAGCTCGACCTCGACAACCCAACCTTCCGCCGGGGTCTTGAAACCCTGCGCAAGATCAGCGTGCGGATGGATAGCGCGCGCCATCAGGGCGGCCCGATCGGGGCGATCAAGCGCGCGGGCCTAAGCGTAGCGGCAGCCGGCGTCTTCGCGCGGCTTTTCGTCCTGCCGGCGGTGCATAACGAACTGCCCGAGACCAGCCGCCTGCAGCCGGCTTGGTAAGACCCGCTTGGAAAGATCTGGCCATTAAAGGAGCCCGACCCGCGTCATGTCCGCCTTCCTGATCCCCATCGCATGCGCCGTTTTCGTCTGGTGGTTCGGCACCGGGGCGGTGCTTTACGCTGACGGCTTGAAGCCGGGCGTGAAGCGGTGGGCCATGGGGGCTGCGTTCCTGATCGCTTTAGGGGCCGTGTTCGCCCTCAACCAGTTACGCGGCGAGGAGAGCGTCCTGGCGGCCTATATCGGCTTCATCGCTGCGATCGCGCTGTGGGGCTGGAACGAAATGCTGTTCCTAAGCGGCACGCTGACCGGCCCGAACAAGGGCCCCTGCCCGGATGGCATCACCGGTTGGCAGCGCTTCAAGCTGGCCGCAGCTACGCTGATTTATCATGAGCTGGCGCTGGTCGCGACCGGGGCGGCGATTGCGGTGGCAAGCTGGGGCGGATCGAACCAGGTGGGATTGTGGACCTTCGCGCTGCTGTTCGCGATGCGCCTGTCGACCAAGCTGAATATCTTCTACGGCGTGCCCAACATGGCGGAGGAATTGCTGCCCAAGGGCGTCGAGCACCTGAAAAGCTATTTCGGGCCGCGCCGGCGCAACGGCTTCTTCACGCTGTCGATCGCGGCCGTGACGCTAGCAGTCGGCTGGTTGGTCTGGCGCGCCTTTGATCCGGCCCTAGATGCGGGCAGCGATGCGGGCAGCCGGGCGGGCGCCAGCCTGCTTGCGGCACTGGCGGTTTTGGGGCTGTTGGAACATTGGCTTTTGGTTTTGCCGCTTCCGGATGCGGCATTATGGCGCTGGGCGATGCCGGCCCCGCGCAAAACCCTAAATCCCGATCCGGAGACTGCCACGCGGGGCTCAGCCTCACCCCCAGTCGATTATCTAAACCCCGCCGGCGGGGCCACGCCCCAGACCGGCACCGGGAGGGCATCATGAACTATGAACAATTTTTCCGCGATGGCCTGGACGTGCTTCACGCCGAGGGTAATTACCGCGTCTTCGCAGACCTGGAACGCCGCGCAGGCGCCTTCCCCCGCGCCACGCGCCACCGGCAATCAGACCAAAGCGGCGGCACCGACGATGTGACCGTCTGGTGTTCCAACGATTATCTGGGAATGGGCCAACACCCGCTCGTGACCGAGGCGATGCACACGGCCATCGATCAATGTGGTGCAGGCGCAGGCGGCACCCGCAACATTTCCGGCACCAACCATTATCATGTGCTGTTGGAGCGTGAATTGGCCGACCTGCACGGCAAAGAAGCGGCGCTTCTGTTCACGTCTGGCTACGTATCCAACTGGGCGACGCTGTGCACCTTGGCGGCCAAGCTGCCGGATTGTGTGGTGCTGTCGGATGCGCTGAACCATGCCTCCATGATCGAAGGAATCCGCCATAGCCGCGCGGAAAAACGCATCTGGAAACATAATGATCTGGCCGATCTTGAACGCCAATTGAAGGCGATCGACCCCGCGCGCCCAAAGCTGATCGCCTTTGAAAGCGTCTATTCGATGGACGGTGACATCGCGCCGATTGAGGGGATTTGCGACCTGGCCGAGAAATACGGCGCCATGACCTTCCTGGACGAGGTTCATGCGGTGGGCATGTATGGCCCACGCGGCGGCGGCGTTGCCGAACGCGACGGGCTGATGGATCGCATCACCGTGATTGAGGGCACGCTGGGCAAGGCCTTTGGGGTGGTGGGCGGCTATATCGCGGCCTCGGAGGCCCTATGCGATTATGTGCGCAGCTTCGCCTCCGGCTTCATCTTCACCACCGCCCTGCCGCCGGCGGCTGCCGCCGGGGCCTGCGCCAGCGTCAAGCATTTGAAGCAAAGCCGGATTGAGCGGGATGCCCAAAAGCGTCAGGTCGCGGCGCTCCGCCGCAAGCTGGATGATGCGGGCATCAAACATATCGATAACCCCAGCCATATCGTGCCGGTGATCGTCGGCGATCCGGTGCGCTGCAAGGAAATCAGCGACCGCCTGATGGACGAGCATCGCATGTACGTCCAGCCGATCAATTACCCCACCGTGCCCAAGGGGACGGAGCGTTTGCGCATCACCCCCGGCCCGCTTCATAGCGAGGTGGAGATGACCAAGTTTGTGCGCGCGCTGGCCGGAATCTGGGCTGAGCTGGGGCTGGAGCGTGTGGCCGCCTGAGCCGGATTAAACCGATGACCCGCCTCACCCCCCATCCGCCCGGCATGATCCCGGCCATCGCGCCGGACGGTAGCCTTTATCCGGTGGAAAAGATGGCGGCACACCGCCGCGCTTTGCGCCATCAGGCCATCAGCGTCTTCATCTTCCAGGATGGTGCGCTACTGATCCAACAGCGCGCGGTGGGCAAATATCATTGCCCGGGGCTGTGGGCGAACACCGTCTGCTCTCACCCCCATTGGGGGGAGGATCACGGGCCCGCCGCCGAGCGTCGCCTTTGGGAAGAGTTGGGCGCAAGCCTTCCCCTGCACCGCACCGCCTTGATCAATTACCGCGCCGATGTCGGCCAAGGCTTGGTGGAGCATGAGGAGGTCGTCGTCTTCAAAGGCGAAGCACCCGCCGACTTCACCCTGGCCCCAAGGGCGCAAGAGGTGCAAGCCACCCGCTGGGCCCACCCCACCACGCTAAAGGCCGAGGCGATAGAGACGCCGGAGCGCTTCGCCCCCTGGTTCCGGATCTATTTGGAGCGCTGGGACGAGTTGGGGCTTTGAGCCCCCAACCTTACTCCGCCGCCTTCATATCCTGTTGGCGGCGGTGGGCGCGGTTGACGGCGCAGGTGACCGCCTTGAGGGAGGCCGTCACGATATTGGGATGGCGGCCAACGCCGAACATCCGCTCGCCGTCGCCGGTGCGGGTTTCCACATAGGCGACCGCGGTCGCATCCGCGCCTTCGCCGACCGCATGTTCGGAATAATCGGTCACCATCAGGTCGATGCCGGCTTCTTCCTTCAAGGCATTCACATAGGCATCGATCGGGCCGTTGCCGCGCCCGGTGATGGTGATTTCCTTGCCATCGCGCGCGACCACCGCGCTGATCGTGCGGTGCTCACTGGCGTGGGTATCGCTGGTCGTGCGGTGGTCCAGGAATTTGAAGGGGGTGTCGTTGGCCAGATACTCCCCCTCAAAGCTGTCCCAAATCAGTTGTGAGGCGATTTCCTTGCCGCTTTCATCGGCGACGCGCTGCACCACGTTGGAAAATTCGATTTGCAGATTGCGCGGCATGCGCATGCCGTAATCGACCTCCATGATATAGGCGACACCTCCCTTGCCGGACTGGCTGTTGACCCGGATCACGGCCTCATAGCTGGCGCCGACATCCTTCGGGTCGACCGGCAAATAGGGCACGTCCCAGGCGCCGGAATTACTTTCCCGCACAGCCTTCAGACCCTTATTGATGGCGTCCTGATGGCTGCCGGAAAAGGCGGTGAAGACCAAATCACCCGAATAGGGGTGGCGCGGGTGGACGGGCAATTGATTGCAATATTCCGCCACCTTGCGCATCGCCGGGATGTCGGAAAAATCCAGGTTCGGGTCGATGCCTGTGGCCACCATATTCATGCCCAGGGTTACGATATCGACATTGCCCGTCCGCTCCCCATTACCGAACAGGGTGCCTTCAACCCGGTCGGCGCCGGCCATCTGGGCGAATTCAGCCGCCGCGACACCGGTGCCGCGATCGTTATGGGGATGGACCGACAGGATCATGGAATCGCGCCGTTTGAAGCGCCGATGCATCCATTCAATCATGTCGGCGAAGATGTTGGGCATCGACACCTCAACCGTCGCCGGCAGGTTGATGATGCATTTATTCTCAGGCGTCGGCTGCCAGACATCCATCACCGCCTCGCACACCTCCAAGGCGTAATCGATTTCGGTCTGGGTGTAGCTTTCCGGCGAATATTGGAAGGTCCAGTTGGTGTCGGGATATTTGGCGGCATAGTCTTTCACGATCTGCGCGCCGTCGACCGCGATTTGTTTGATGCCCTCTTTATCCATGTTGAAAACCACCCGGCGCTGCGCGACCGAGGTGGAATTATAGACATGCACCACCGCCTGTTTGACGCCTTCCAGCGCCTCATAGGTGCGCGCGATCAAATGCTCCCGCGCCTGGGTCAGCACCTGGACGGTGACATCGTCGGGGATCAGGTTCTGTTCGATCAATTCGCGGCAGAAGCGGAAATCGGTGTCGGAGGCAGCCGGGAAACCGATTTCGATCTCCTTAAAGCCCATCTCAACCAATTGCTTGAACATGCGATGTTTGCGCTCCGGGCCCATCGGCTCGATCAGCGACTGGTTGCCGTCGCGCAAATCGACGGAACACCAAATCGGCGCGCGATCGACAACCTTGCCCGGCCATTGCCGGTCGGGAATATCAATGCGCTCGAACATGCTATATTTTTCGACGGGCATGCGTTTCATAAGACTAAGTCCTTCGCGTTTCCTTGCTCGACGCTGGCGGGCTCTTTTTCGGGTGCTTGGCTCTTAAGCAGGGGCCCGACATCAGCGGAAGATATGTTGGCTATACTCGCTTCGCGGCGGAAAGAACAGCCACCGGCGACCGCATCTGCGCCCGGCGGCTGCCGCTAAGTCGCAATAGACGGCCGCGCAGGCATGAATAGGCCTGAACTGTGGGAACTGCTCGGACAGTGATTTGAAAGATTTCGGTCATTTGGCGGTCTTCTTATGCTTTATCGGGAAAAGCGATCTCGGATTTGTGCGAGATCGGCCTAACGTCGGTGAGGGTGGGATGCACGAGCCAGCGGCCCGCGCCTACCCTCACAGTAGGCCGAGAAGAAGAAGCTCCGGCAGGAGCGGATATCCACCATACGTGTTCATATCAATTAAATCGTACCCAGGCGCTCGTATCCGGTCAAGCGCCATGGCCGTTTTTAGGGCCGAGCGGCTGCCTACTCCGCCGCCGGTTGGCCAACAGCCGGCATCGGGCAGGTGACGCCCGTGCCGCCCAGTCCGCAATAGCCCATTGGGTTCTTCACCAGATATTGCTGGTGATAATCTTCGGCGTAGAAAAAGGTCTGGTCGGCTTTGATATCCGTCGTGATCTGGCCCTGACCGTGTTTTTTCAGCGCCTGCTCAAAGGCGTGCTTGGATTCCTGGGCCAACTGCCATTGCGCATCCGTCGTGGTGAACAGCGCGGAGCGATATTGCGTGCCCACATCATTGCCCTGCCGGTTGCCCTGGGTCGGGTCGTGGCCTTCCCAAAAGACTTTCAGCAGCTTGGCGAAGCTGATCCGGGCGGGGTCATAGACCACCAAAACCGCCTCCGTATGGCCGGTCTTGCCCGAACAGGCTTCGTCATAGGTGGGGTTCGGCGTATAGCCGCCCGCATAGCCGACCGCCGTCACATAAACGCCGGGCAACTGCCAGAACAGACGCTCCGCCCCCCAAAAACAGCCCAGACCAAAGATCACGCTTTCCATGCCGTCCGGAAACGGCGGCTTCAACGGCTTGCCCGTGACGCGGTGTTTTTCCAGCGTCGCAATCTCGCTGTCCCGCCCTTTGAGGGCATCTTGCGGCTCCGGCATTTTTAGCGTGGCGGGGTCTTTGAAGAACCACATGGCAGATCGTCTCCTCTGTCGGCCTAACGCTTTGGAAATCGTACCGACGCAGGCTCAGATCAAGCCCTACCAAATACTCTTGCCACTGCCCGGCAGGCCGAGGTCGGCCCACATGGCATCGACCCGGTCCACGACATCCCGGTCCATCGCGATCTTTTGGCCCCATTCGCGTTTGGTTTCGGGCGGCCATTTGTCGGTGGCATCCAGGCCGATTTTCGAGCCGAGCCCACTTTCCGGGCTGGCGAAGTCCAGATAATCGATCGGCGTATTTTCAATCACCGTGATATCGCGCGCGGGGTCCATGCGCGTCGACATGGCCCAAATCACATCTTCCCATTTGCGCGCATCAATATCGTCATCCACCACGATCACCCATTTGGTGTACATGAATTGGCGCAGATAAGACCACGCGCCCAGCATCACGCGCTTGGCGTGGCCGGGATAGGCCTTCTTCATGGAAATCACGGCCACGCGGTAGCTGCACCCCTCCGGCGGCAGCCAAAAATCCACGATCTCTGGAAACTGCTGTTGCAGCAGGGGGATGAAGACTTCATTCAACGCCTCCCCCAGGATCGAGGGTTCATCCGGCGGGCGGCCGGTGAAGGTCGACAGATAGATCGGCTTGCGGCGCATGGTGATCGCGCTGACCCGGAAGACGGGGAAGCTTTCGACCGAATTGTAATAGCCGGTGTGGTCGCCGTAGGGGCCCTCATCGCCCTGCTCGTCCAGCATGACATGGCCTTCGATAACGATTTCCGCTTCCGCCGGGACCTTTAAGGGCACGGTCTTACAATCGACCAATTCCACCTTGCGCCCGCGCAGCAGGCCTGCGAACTGATATTCCGATAGGGTATCCGGCACCGGCGTGACAGCGGCTAGGATAGTGCCCGGATCGGCGCCCAGCACGGCAGCGGCCGGCAGGGGCTCCGGCCGGCTTTCCTTCCAGCGACGGTAATGCTGTGCGCCACCGCGATGCTTTAACCAGCGCATCAAGGTCGTATCGCGCCCCGTCACCTGCATGCGATAGATGCCCAGATTAAAAGCGTCTTGTTTATCCCCTTTGGGATTGGGCCCTTGGGTAACCACCAGCGGCCAGGTGATCAGCGGCGCCGGTTCACCCGGCCAGCAGCCCTGGATCGGCAGGCGCGATAGATCGATATCATCGCCCGTCAGCACCACTTCCTGCACCGGCGCGCGCGATGTCGTCTTCGGCTTCATCGCCATCACGGTCTTCAAAAGCGGCAGCATGTTCCAGGCTTCGCGGAAACCGCCCGGCGGCTCGGGCTGGCGCAGGAAGGCAAGGGTCTCGCCCACCTCACGCAACTGATGGGGCTCACGCTCCATCCCCCAGGCCACGCGCTCGACCGATCCGAACAGATTGACCAGCACCGGCATCTCGCACGGCTTGCCGTCTTTATCGACCGGCTTTTCAAACAGCACGGCAGGCCCGCGCTCGGCCAGCAGGCGGGTTTGAATCTCCGTCATCTCAAGATGGGTCGAGACGGGATGCGTTACGCGGACCAAACGCCCTTCGCGCTCCAACCGCTCCATAAAATCGCGTAGCGAGGTATAGGGCATTACAAATCACCGCTGACTAATCGGAAAAGCTTCAAGCATTCATTCGCCTAGCCCGATACGCAGGCCGGGGCAAGATGGATCGGAACGGCCATGGGTTGGCCTATGTCCGGCTTCGCGCTAAAAATGCACCAGAACAAGCGTGATTAAGGGAACCAACATGTCCGAACAATACTGGATCGTCGGCGGTCATTACACCGATACCAACTTTTCCGAGCTGGAGCCCGGCACCAAGGAAACGCGCCTTGGGCCCTTTTCCAGCTACGACCAAGCGCAGGCCGTTTGGCGGGCCAAGGCGATGGAAACGGTGGACGAAGCCTATGCCCGCTTCCATATCGAGCAGGAAAAGAATAACGAATATTGGGTCATCGGCGGCGAGTACACCGACACCGATTTCCAAGAGCTAAAAGCTGGCACGGAAGAACGTTTGGGACCCTATGCCTCTTATGAGGCGGCCGAGCGCGTGTGGAAGCAAAAAAGCATGTCCGCGATTGATGATGCCTATGTCCGATACCGCATCGACCAGGAGTAAGGGCGCAGCCCGCGACCCGCGCACCGATCTGCTGCACCGCGCGCGCACCTACCCCTATCCCGCGCCGGAGCATAGCTATCTCTACACCGATCAGGGCATTCGGGCCTTTGAGCCGGATGCGCGGGCCGGGCGCACGCCCGTGCTGGCCATCGGCTCCAACCGCGCGCCGGAACGCCTTCGCCAAAAGTTCGGCCATGCGGACCATCATATGATCCCGGTGCAGCGCGCGCGGCTGCATCATTTCGACGTGGTATTTTCCGCCCATATCACCAGCTACGGCGCGGTGCCGGCGATGCTGCAAGTCTCCCCCAAAACAATCGTTGAGATTTGGGTGACCTGGCTGGACGCCGAGCAGTTGGAGATCATGCACCAGACGGAGTTGGGGGCCGCCAACTATCACTTTGCGGAATTGTCCGGCGTTCGTCTTCAGATGGAAGACGGCAAAGTGGAAACGGCCACTTACGCCTATGTCAGCCAGCGCGGTCATTTAATGCATCAGGGCCGCGCGCTTGCGCTCAGCGATGTACCGGCAAGCGGGCGACGCTATCCCGCCGCCACCACCGCGCAGGCGTTGGAGCATGTGCGCGCCCGGGTTGAGGCCGATGACCATCCGCCGGATGATTGGGTGGCCCGGCTGGTAGACGACCCGACCTATCGCGCCGGCGTGACCGAGAGGATCGCCACAGACAGCATCGCCTTACAGCACCCCTTCCGCATCATCACGTGATCCGTTAGGAATTGATCCGTTAGGAATTGATCCGTTAGGCTGGCCCGCAGCCGATAAGAATAAGGACATACACGCCATCATGCCCCTAGACCTTGCCATCACCCAAGCCGGTGACGACCAAGCTGGCACACCCCTCGTCATTCTGCATGGGCTATTCGGTGCGAAGAAGAATTGGGGCAGCCTGCAAAAACAATTCGCCCGCACGCGGCCCGTGATCGCCGCCGATCTGCGCAATCACGGCGAAAGCCCGTGGGACGATGCGATGGATTACGAGGCGATGGCGGATGATATCGCGCACGTGATCGAAAGCCACCTGGGGGGCACGCCTGCCAACGTGGTCGGGCATTCGATGGGGGGTAAGGCCTCCATGATGCTGGCGTTGCGCCGGCCGGAGCTTGTGGCGCGCCTGTGCGTCGTCGACATCGCGCCGGCGCCGAACGCGTCCGGCGGCCTGACCGACTTCGTGGAGGCGATGCGCGACCTTGACCTATCCAAGGCCGATCGGCGCGGGGATGTGGACGCGATGTTGAAGCAACAGGTGCCCGATCCAGGCGTGCGCGCCTTCCTGCTGACCAATCTGACGGCAGGGGACAAAGGGCTGTCCTGGCAGCCGAACCTGGATGTGCTATCGGCCCAAATGCCCGCGATTGAAGGCTTTCCCGACACCGACGACGCAAGCCCTTACGAGGGACCGTGCCTGTTCATCGCGGGCGCCAAATCCGACTATATCGGCCCGCAACATCAAGCGGAGATCGAGCGTCTGTTCCCCCAGGCCGAGATCGAGAGCATCGACGGCGCCGGCCATTGGGTGCACGCCGAACAGCCCAAAGCCTTTATGCAGGCAGTCGAGAAATTTTTGGAGAAGAGCTAGAACTGCATCTCCGCGACCTTGCGCAGCAGGAAGTCGCGGAAGACGGAGATGCGTTTGGAATGGCGCAATTCTTCCGGGTAGACGAAATAGGCCTGGGTCGTGGGGCCGCTTAGCTGGGGCAGCACCTGTTCCAGGCCCATCTTTTCCGGCATCATGAATTCCGGCAGGCTGGCCAAGCCCAGGCCGCTGCGCACCGCGCGATAGACCCCATAGACCGAATTGACACGCAGGATCGGACGGCGCGGCGTCTCGGGCCGGGCGCCCGCATCCATCAACCAATTGACGGTTTTAACCGGCATCGGGCTGTCTTCGCCGAAGACCACGATGTCATGGCCGTCCAAATCTTCATCCTTGGCGGGCCGCCCCTTCGCCTCAAGATATTCGGTCGAGCCGTAGACCTTGGTCGTGTAGCTCATCAACGGGCGCTGGACCAAATCGGGCTGGCGTGGCGGGCTCATCCGGATTGCGACATCCGCTTGGCGCATCCCTAAATCCAACTCTTCATCCGATAGGATCAGGCTGACCTCCACATCGGGGAATAGATGGATGAATTCTTT
>Ga0307967_1000572_pt1 | contig 25329 bp, 20 predicted proteins | sample OrgLakmetagen648_FD_201828 | JGI IMG/M metagenome (GOLD analysis project Ga0307967, IMG submission 201828) | Saline water microbial communities from Organic Lake, Antarctica - #648 | ecosystem: Environmental > Aquatic > Non-marine Saline and Alkaline > Saline | place: Antarctica: Organic Lake... | reverse complement strand
ACATCAAAAATTGCTATTTTTGAATGAAAATCGAATCTTGAGCGATTGTAAACCATTATAGATTAATGCGTTTACCGAATTTGGCGGTCATAGATTGTAATTCAGTAATTTACTATCCTTTGGTGACTGGCCTGAAAGATAATGCCATGGATCCCCGGCTTCCGGCCGGGTTTGCTAAACACGCCAAATCCTGACAAATCCCCATAAATGAGAGAGGTTCAACCCTTTCAGGGTTATTTTCTGGTAGATAATCCGGGTATACCGGGTTTCACCCGGTGGTTATGGCATCATCACCAACCCTCACCGCCGTCGCCGGAAATTTCTTAGTAATCCAAAACCAGAGACAGGCGGAACCTCCGGAAGAATCAAAACTTAGATGTACTTTTGGCTTGTCCCAAAAGTACCAAAAGTACAAGCCTGCATAGGGTATTGCAACAAAAGCTACGCGGGAAATTTGCTGCGCCATTCAAGCCGTTCGCGGATAAATTGAGGGTTTGAAAAGATCTGTGTACCCACGAAATCCCGGAGACTAACATGCTCGTACCGGCTCACTCGTGAATGGCTTACGCAATGCCTGCCCCAAAATTTTCCGCTTGTTTTGTAAGCAATACCCTATGAGGGCAAAGGGCATCTGGGTTGAGAATTGTCATGTCCTTTTTAGGGTAGCTTTTAAACATAATAACACCATATATCCCTGGCTTCCGGCCGAGTCTGAAACACGCCAAATTTTGACAAATTCTCATATTTGAGTTCAACCCTTTCAGGGTTGTTTTCTGGCAGATAATTTGGGTATACCGGGTTTCACCCGGTGGTAATGGCATAACCAGAAACCCTCACCGCCGTCGCCGGGAACTTTTTAGCAATCCATAACCAGAGACAGGCGGAACCTCCGGAAAAATTTTCAACCCGCTGCTGCGGCTTGCCCTTCGACTACCTCACCTCCCGGCCTCCTCTCCTCAAGGAGAGGAGGAGTAGCCCCGTGCCAACGCTGCCGCCTGTAACCGTTCCCTTCTCCCTGGGGAGATGCCGATAACTATCGGCAAGGGATGAGGGAGTAACACAACCTTGCTCTATCCTTAACCCCGGCCTTCAGGGCGGGGGTTCGAGGCACCCACTAACCCCCACCGCCATCGCCGGGAACCGAAGAGCAATCCGAAGCCGGATACAGGCGGAACCTCCGGAATTTTTTTCTCTTATAACCACATGTCACTATCTTTACTGAAACGGAGCAAGGTAGTTCGACCCCCGCTGGGGTCAGCGTTTCAACAGGGAGCATTTTTTCTATAAATATGTGATGCCTCCGGCATCAAGCCAGGCAGCCTCAAACTATTGGCTTCTTCCTGGGGAGAATTTGTCCTGCCTTTCCAGTTGATTTCTTTTAATCAACCGGGATTGATTTTTTTTAATCTGTGACTGTTCCTAAAACCCAAATTGAGCGATTCTCGCTCACGATAAAGAAATTGTAAGCATTTCACCTTCCCGCAATTCTGCGGGACAGGCTACCCATTCGGTGAAATACAACAATTTCTAAATCGTCCGCGCTGAGGCGGATAAGTAAAGCGCTTTTTCACTTTCCCGGAAAATAAGTCGGGACAGGCTGTTCAAACCGCTCAACTTAGGTAAAACTTGTATCCTTTTCCAGGAGACTTATTTCAGGACAAGTCAGATTTTTAATCATGAAAAAGAAAAAGCATTTTTCATTGCCTCAAAAAAAACTTAGTAACTAAACGGCACATTTTCCTGAAAGCGCTGACATTTTTTTTACATTTACACCCCTGTAAACAACATTGTTATGAAAGCACCCTTTTTGTTTCTTTTGTTTTCCTTTACTGTCCTTGCCGGCATATCAACGGCTGGGTTTGCTGAAAACAGTGTGGTAATGCAGGATGGGAATGGTGGGGTGCTTGGTGCTGTGGTTTCAAAGAGCGCAAAAGATAGTATTACCGGAGAGGAAGCTGAAACGGCTTTTCGGGACGGTTCCGGCATCTTAACAAAACAATATGAGAAAGTGAACCGGCAGCTGCAAGTATCGCGGAGCTTGCGCCGCATTATTATGATCCTGGGCGGCATCACACTGGTGTTGTTTGTCTATTCTTTCAGGAAATACCGCAGCTATCGCGCTTTGAACAAAGAGCTTACAGATAAGCAGCAGCAGTTGTCAGAAGCTTATCGGGAGATTAAGTCGAGCCAAAAAAAATATCACTACCAATATGAGCGAATGCGGCAGCTGCTGGAGGTGATTGCTGACGGCACATGGGAGCTGAACCTGGAAACAAAGGAGATTTTTCTGGGCGATGGAATGGAAAAAATGATCGGCTACAAGCCTGACATAAAAAATATCCAAAACCTGGAAAAGGACAGCCATCCTATCCATCCGCAGGATTACGGGGTTCTGGCTGAAGCAATAAAAAAATGTGCCACAGGCGAGTGTAAAGACCTGAGTCTGGATCTGCGTGTGCTCGATCACCGCCAAAACTACCGGTGGTTACAACTGCGGGGATGTGTGATAAAACCTCTTTATACAACAGAGGAGCGAAAGATATTTGGCATCGTGTATGACATGCAGGCCCTGAAAAGGGCTAAGGCCGATACACAGAAAAAAGAGAAAGAGCTGCAGGAAGCTAATAAGGCTAAAGATAAATTCTTCTCGATTATTGCCCACGACCTGAAAAGCCCTTTTAACGCGATATTAGGACTCTCGGAGTTGTTAGTGAAAGAGTATGAGAGCTTTGATGAAGAAGAAATCCGCGAATTTGCTGAGAATATTTATACCGCTTCCGACAGTGCCTACCAGCTGCTCCAAAACCTGCTGCAATGGTCGCGCTCCCAGAACAACCGTATAGAGTTCCACCCTGTAAGGCATTATCTTACCACAATTGCCGCTGAGGTGGTAAAGGTTAACCAACACCGTGCTGAGCATAAAAAAATAACCCTGTATACCGAAATACCGGAGGAGCTACAGGTAATTGCCGACAGGAATATGCTCTACACCATCCTCCATAATTTACTTAGCAATGCCATAAAATTTACTCCGGCCAACAGGAGTGTAAAAATCACGGCTGCGCAGCTCAGGGATGCAACCGAGATTCACGTAATTGATGAAGGGATGGGAATTTCGGAGGAGCATACACACTCCTTATTTAACATCGACAATACTTACCGGCGTCCGGGAACAGACCATGAGAAGAGTACCGGACTGGGGCTTATTTTATGTAAAGAGTTTGTTGATAAGCACAACGGACAAATATGGGTGGACAGTAAACTGGGGGAAGGCAGTGATTTTGGATTTACCCTGCCGCATCAGGTGCGCCGTGGTTAATACAAAATCCTATCTTTGCACCCTGAATAAAACAGAGGATCATGAAACCATCGATACCTAAAGGGACAAGAGATTTTTCGCCAGAGGTTATGGTGAAGAGAAATTATATTTTCGATACCATTAAATCGGTATACCGGCTGTATGGCTATCAGCCCCTGGAGACGCCTGCTATGGAGACCCTCGACACGTTATTGGGGAAATATGGCGAAGAGGGGGACAAATTACTTTTTAAGGTGCTCAATTCGGGCGATTTTTTATCGAAAACAGACCGGTCGGCGCTCCACAATGCCGATGCCGGAGAGCTTGCCGTAAAGATAGCTGAGAAAGGGCTGCGCTATGACCTTACCGTGCCCTTTGCGCGTTACGTGGTGCAACACCGCAATGAGGTGGCTTTCCCTTTTAAGCGTTACCAGATTCAGCCGGTATGGCGCGCCGACAGGCCGCAGAAAGGCCGGTACCGGGAGTTTTACCAGTGCGATGCCGATGTGATTGGCTCGGATGCACTGATCAATGAAACAGAACTGGTGCAGATTATCGACGATGTGTTCCGGAAGCTGCGGGTTGCGGTGAATATTCATATCAACAACAGAAAAATATTGTTTGGCATCGCCGAATATATAGGCTACCCCGGCAAGCTTACCGATATCACCACCGCTATCGACAAAATGGATAAAACAAGCCTCGAAGAGGTGGTGGAGGAGTTACGCCGGAAAGGTATTGATGATGAGGCGACAGGGAAACTAACACCGGTGCTGCAGCTGCAGGGCGCCAACGAAGAAAAACTAACGCAGCTCAAAAAAATACTCGCCGCCTCAGAAACAGGCCTCGAAGGCTACAAAGAGGTGACGTATATCCTGGAGAAACTAAAAATTCTGCGCCCTGCGGCAGAGGTGGTGTTCGACCTGACACTGGCCCGCGGGCTGGATTATTACACGGGGGCTATCTTTGAGGTAAAAGCTAAGCACACCCCCATGGGCAGCATCTGTGGCGGCGGAAGGTATGATGATCTTACCGGTGTTTTTGGATTGAGAGAGGTCTCAGGAGTGGGCATCTCTTTTGGGGCCGACCGTATTTTTGATGTGATGACTAGTGAAGATTTGTTCCCGAAAGAGGTGGCAACCACTACCAAAGTGATGTTCGTGAATTTTGGGGAGAAAGAGCAGGATTATTGTCTGCCCATGCTGCAACGCCTTAGGGAGGAGGGCATTGCTTCAGAAATATTCCCGGCACAGGCGAAAATAAAAAAGCAGATGACCTATGCCAATAAAAAAGGCATTCCTTATGTAATAATGGCCGGCGAATCGGAGATGGAGCAGCAGGTATTTACGCTGAAAGAGATGGAGACCGGCAACCAGGAGACGTTGTCTGCCACGGAACTAATCGGCAAACTGCAGTCCTGAGGAGGTGAGGATAGCCGGTAATGGATAAATGGAGAAGATAAAATGCGCTGGATTTTAGAGTACTTAATTTGCATGAACAGACAGGGGATGTTTGCGGAGGCTGTAAAAATGGAGTACGCTTCTGTTGAATCATTAAATTGAATAATACCAATTGTATAGTAAAGTGAGCTTCAGCGAAACATTGAAATTATCCCGAAGACTTGCCGATTTTCAATTGAAGAGACTTAAGGAGCGAAGCGCCCGCGGCGCCAAATGCGCAACTCAAATACATAAACAAATAAGCACGTACAAATATTAGGCAGTCATGCAAAAAGAATATTTTATACAACCTGATGAAAAACTTACTTTCGAAAAAGTTTTCGAAATACATAACCAAAGATATCACATATCGCTGTCGGAAGAGGCCAAAAGCCGCATAGCGAAGTGCCGCGCCTATCTTGATAAAAAATCGGGCGACCACCGGCAACCCATTTATGGCGTAAACACTGGTTTTGGTTCCTTATGTAATGTAAAAATCTCCCATACCGATTTAGGCCGCTTGCAGGAAAATCTGGTGATGTCGCATGCCTGCGGCACCGGCGGGGAAGTACCGCGGGAGGTGGTGAAACTCATGCTCTTCCTCAAGGTGCAGTCTCTCTCCTATGGCCATAGTGGTGTGCAGCTGGCCACCGTCGACCGTTTGCTCGATATGTATAACCACGACGTGTTGCCGGTGGTGTATCAGCAGGGCTCGCTGGGCGCTTCGGGTGATTTGGCGCCGCTGGCGCATTTGGCATTGCCACTGCTGGGAAAAGGGGAGGTGAATTATCGCGGCAAGCGGCGCGAGGCAGCGGAGGTGAACAGGGAGCGGGAATGGGAACCCTTAGCCCTTCAGTCGAAAGAAGGCCTGGCGCTGCTCAACGGCACCCAGTTTATGGGCGCCTATGGCGTCTACAGCCTCATCAAACTATTCCGTCTTTCGCAGCTGGCCGACATTTGCGGGGCGATAGCTTTAGATAGCTTCGATGGGCGCATAGAGCCTTTTTATGATGCGGTGCATAAAATCAGACACCAGGCCGGACAGATAAAAACCGCCGAGATTATCAGGGGGCTGCTGGAAGGCAGTGAACTGATAAACCGCCCAAAAGAACATGTGCAGGATCCTTACTCTTTTCGTTGTATCCCGCAGGTGCATGGCGCCTCGAAAGATGCTATGAACTACGTGGCTAAAGTCTTCTCTAACGAAATGAATGCGGTTACCGATAATCCGACTATTTTTCCTGAGGAGGATATGATTATCAGTGCAGGCAACTTCCACGGCCAGCCGCTGGCCATTGCCCTCGATTACCTGGCCATAGCCACCGCTGAGCTGGGAAGTATTTCCGAGCGCAGAACCTACCAGCTTCTGGAAGGAAAAAGAGGATTACCCTCCTTTTTGGTAGCTAAACCGGGCCTCAACAGCGGGTTTATGATACCGCAATACACAGCAGCGTCCATCGTAAGTCAGAATAAGCAGCTGGCATCGCCGGCGTCGGTGGATAGTATTGTTTCTTCGCAAGGACAGGAAGATCATGTTAGCATGGGTGCTAATGCAGCTACCAAAGCCTTCCAGGTCATTCATAACCTGGAACGGATTTTGGCTATTGAACTGATGCTGGCAGCCCAGGCTATGGAATTCCGCAGGCCGCTGAAATCGTCACCCTATATTGAATCTTTTCTTGCTGAATACAGGAATTATGTGCCCTACATCAGCAATGATGAGGTGTTTTACAAACATATTCAGCGCTCGGTGGATTTTATCAGAGAAGTGCCTATTACCATTCCGGATGGGTTGATCGAAGATATTTGATTTAAGAATATTGGATGGCAGGGGCATGGCAATAAGGCCTGCACGGCAAAGTGCTAATGCCATGGAACCCCGGCTTCCAGCCGGGTCTGAAACACGCCAAATCCCCATATATGAGTTCAACCCTTTCAGGGTTGTTTTCTGGCAGACAATCCGGGTACACCGGGTTTCACCCGGCGCTATTCATATTAAACCGCTTCGCGGTTAATTTATTGCAGAATAACTGATACACGCATAAAAGAGAGAGCTACTGTTATAAGCCTGCAATAGGGGAACACCGGGCAACGGCAACGCCCGGTGGTTATAGCATCACCACCAACCCTCACCGCCGTCGCCGGGAACTTCTTAGCAGTTTAAAACCAGAGACAGGCGGAACTAATAATCACATGTCACTATCTTTACTGAAATGGCGCAAGGTGGTTCGACCCCGCTGGGGTCAGCGTTTCAATAGGGAGCATTTTTTCTATAAACATGTGATGCCTCCGGCATCAGGATTGGCAGCCTCAAACGGTTTCCTTCTCGCTGGGGAGAACCTTGCCGATTTTGGTGAAGAGCCTGTCCCGTGAAACGGGAGTCAGAGAGAGGCTGAGTCTTATGGAAATCTTTCCTCAAAACGCGATGTATTTTTTGGATAAGCCAGAGGGTTTTGAAATATTGGTAGCCCTCCGAGAAAATGCGGGGCAGGCTTTGATATTCAACATTCTGAAATAAATACACTTAGTTCACAGAAAAATCTATTTCAGCAAGATTAGTTCTAAAAACAGCTGGTTAATTCAGGAATTAATTATTTTTACAGAAAATGTATAAAACTAATAAACCATGGCAATAATAATTGACGGATCGGGCTTAACAGTGGAAAAGGTAATGCAGGTGGCACGCTATCATGAGAAAGTGGAACTGGACCCCCAGGCAGTGGAACGCATTAATAAATGCCGGGAGATGCTGGAGCGTAAGATGGCAAATCATGAAATTATGTACGGCGTAAATACCGGTATTGGTGAATTCTCTGAGGTGGAGCTGGATGACGGGCAGGTAAAGGAATTTCAGAAATATTTGATTTATAACCATGCTGCCGGGATGGGTGACGCGATGCCTGAGGAGCATGTGCGTGCTGCCATGCTGGGCCGTATCAATGTGCATGCCCATGGAAATTCCGGGAACCGGGCCGGGATTACTCAAACCTATGTGGATATGCTTAACAAGGGTGTTACGCCGTATGTTTGTGAGAAAGGATCGGTAGGCGCCTCCGGCGACCTGGCGCCGATGTCACAGATAGCGCTGCTGCTTATGGGGGAAGGGAAAGCTTATTATCAGGGTAAAATGATGGACGGAAAAGCAGCTATGGATGCTGCCGGCATAGCGGTGCCCGGGCTGAAAGCACGCGACGGGCTTGCGGCCATCAACGGCGCTAATGTGCTTACAGCCATGAGTGCACTGTTTATCTACGATGCAGAGCGTTTCCTGAAGCAGGCCGAAATAGCTGCGGCCATGTCGCTGGAGGCGCTAAAAGCGAATATGGGCCCCTACACCCCCAGGCTGCACGAAGTAAGAGGCTTCGCCGGTGCAGTACGCAGCGCTAAAGCCATCGGTAAGCTGGTGGAGGGAGGCGATTTGAAGGCTAAGCGCATCAAGTGTAAAGTGCAGGATGCTTACTCGATGCGTTCCACACCCCAGGTTATTGGCGCAGCACACGATGCCCTGGCCTACGCCCGCTCGCAGGTGGAAACAGAACTTAACGGGGTGGGTGATAACCCTGTTTTTTTCCCCGAAGAAGACCTGCAACTGAGTGGTGCCAACTTCCAGGGAACGCCCGTATCGTTACCTATGGAAATGGCAGGAGCAGCAATCACCATGGCATGTGTCCTCTCTGAACGAAGGATGAACCGGCTGAACAACCCCGCCCTCAGCGTGGGGCTCCCGGCATTTTTAACAAAGGGAGCAGGCATGTTTTCGGGACTGATGCTTAGCCAGTACACGGCAGATATGCAGATAGTAGAGCAGCGCATCCTTTCGGCTCCGGCCTCCGTGCAGTCAATACCGGCGGCAGCCGACCAGGAGGACTTTGTGTCGATGGGGATGAATACAGCATTGAAAAATATGCAGATCCTGGATAATGCCTACGGAATTTTGGGCATAGAGTTTATGGCAGCAGCACAGGCCCTTGACTTCCGCGATTACCGCTTTGGGGCAGGTGTAACGAAGGCCCGCGAGGTAGTGCGCCGCTATGTGGCTTTCCTGGAGGTTGACCGCCCCCTTTATGATGACCATAATAATATGAAGGCCTTAGTGAAAAGCCACGAAATACTGGAAGAAGTGGAAAATACGATAGGAAAGCTTGGCTAAGTAGTGTCTGTCTATAAAGATGAGCGTCTGATCTTTACTCTCTGTACACATACTCATCCAATGACACCAGGCGTATTGTTCATAGCGTTCCTGAGTGTTATAGCCATCGGAGGGTGAAGCCTCCGAATTCACCGGCCGGCGGATACTGAGGGTTACTCCAGGGCAAGTTTATATAACCTGCCGATTTGCCCGGCAAGCTGATGCTCTGAGATATATTTGCTGTGGCGGAAATACTCTCTTCCTTCAATAAAGAGTATAATTGTTGGATTAGAGAATACATTGTAATGGGCAGAAACCAGCGTGTTTTCCTCCGAGTTCACAAAAACCAGCTCAATTTTAGGGAATTGTGACTCTATCAGCTTAATCACTTTCGGGCGCAAGCTGATGCAGGGCGCACAGCGGTCGTTATAAAAATAGAGCATCACGCCTTGTTTCTCAGCTAATATGTTTTGCAGTTCGGTAAGTGAAAAGTGTTCTTTCATATGATTTAAAACAATTGATTTTTTGCAAAATTACAGCTTTTCCGGTTTTAAAATTCATGCAGGCAAACACATAAGGGAATCGGTTTATCACTTTAAGGTTAAATACGTATATTTTTTTTATAAATTTTTTATTGTAGCATTAAGATTTTTTTATAAATTGCGCCTGATTATGACTATTGAGGCAGGAATAATCAATAAATAAGATTTAGTCACTTAACTAAAAACTAAACTAAAACTATCTAAACTATGAGAAAATTTACGATTTTGCTCGCACTAATGACCTTTTTAGGGGTTAATTCAGTGTTAGCACAAAGAACAATTAACGGTACTGTAACAAGTGCTGAAGACGGACAAGCCATTCCTGGTGTGCAGGTTGTTGTTAAGGGAACAACCATAGGTACAACCACGGATCTTGATGGTAATTATAACCTGACCGTTAATGAGCAAGCTGAAATTTTGGTGTTTAAGTTTGTGGGAATGGCGACAAAAGAAATAGAAATAGGTAACAAAACCGTTATCAATGTCACCCTTCAATCACAAGTAATGGACATTGAAGGGGTAGTGGTTACTGCCCTCGGTATCTCGCGCGAGAAAAAGTCGCTGGGATATTCCGTACAGGAAGTGAGCGGTGATGATATGAACAAGGCTACGCAAAACGATGCCATCAGTTCATTACAGGGCCGTGTTTCCGGTGTACAGATTCGTTCCTCAGGAAATATGGGCGGATCAAACAACATCCTTATTCGTGGTGCTACTGCTATTACAGGAGATAACCAGCCATTGATTGTTGTTGATGGAGTGCCGATGGACAACGCCAACTACAATGATATAAACACACAAGCCGGTGGTGGTGGAACAGACTACGGAAACATGCTTAATGACATTGATCCCAGCGAAATAGAGAGTGTTTCGGTTTTGAAAGGAGCTGCTGCAGCACTTTACGGATCGCGTGCCGCAAACGGTGTTATTCTTATTGAAACAAAAAAGGCAAAGCGGGGCAAAGAGGCTTTCGATGTTAGTTTCACCTCTTCTGTTGACTTTGAAGAGAAATATCTGCATCCGAACCTGCAGAATAAATATGGCGGTGGTGCCATTATTCCTGATGATGCCGGTGGCGTTGACGGTTTTCAAACTGTAACTGTTGACGGACAAACGGTCAAGATACCTCAGATGCAGGTGGATGAAAGCTGGGGCCCACGTTACAACGAAAATGTTATGGTAGCGCAGTGGGATGCCTGGGGACCTGAAGGTCAACTTATCAATGATCCGCGCCCCTGGGTGGCACCGGAAAATGACGTGCTCGATTTTTACAATACAGGAGTTTCTTTAACAAACAGTATTGGCGTTTCTAAAACGGGCGAAGAGTATGGTGTACGTTTCCATTATTCCAATGTATCTTCAGATGGTACATTGCCCGGGTCAGAGCGTGCTAAGAATAACTTTAAACTCTCTGGTAATGCTATGCTGGGGTCTAAGATTACAGTGAATGCCAACCTGAATTTTGCTAAGACTTATACTCAGGGTCGTCCGGAGATAGGTTATGGTGATAACAGTTTAGGACAAAAATTCTACCAGTGGGGTCAGCGTCAGCTTGACTACGGATTGCTGGAGGATTATAAATATGAGGATGGTACTCAGCGTACCTGGAACCGTCAGGGTTATAACAATTCTACACCACAATATGCTGATAACCCTTACTGGATTGCTTACGAAAACAGACCTGAAGATGAAAGAAACCGCTTTTACGGTAATGTAGGGCTTTCTTACCAGATACTTGATAACCTGAGTGCTGAAGGTAATATTTATGGCGATACTTATAATTTCTACGTCAGAGAAAGAGTGGCTGTTGGTTCGCAAGCGCAGCCTGGCTATGAAGAGCATGTTCGTGCATTTTCTGAGTATAACTACGAAGGACGCCTGAACTATAATAACAAGTTTGATAAGGTTAACCTGCAGGCCGTAGCCGGTGGTAACATCCGTGATTATCGCTATGACAGAAACTCAGGGTATACTTCCGGAGGACTGGTAGTACCTAATGTATATTCACTTACTAACTCAAGTGGTAATCCGATTATTGGCGATTATACCGAAGAAAAGCAGGTAAACAGTTTGTTTGGTAATGTTTCGTTAAGCTATGATGGTTTTCTGAACCTTGACCTGTCAGCAAGAAACGACTGGTCATCGACATTGCCGGAGGATGAAAATTCTTATTTCTATTATGGAGCATCGGGTAGTTTTGTATTCTCAGATTTACTGGATATGGATGCGATGAACCTTGGTAAGATCCGTGCCGGTTATTCTCAGGTAGGTAACGACACCGATCCTTATCGTGTAGGTTCTACCTATTCTTATAATGGCGACGGTACTTTCCAGGATGCGGCCCGTTTGTTTATTTCAAACCAACTGCCTAATTCTGAACTGCGTCCTGAGCAGACAGCCACTACAGAATTTGGTCTGGATCTTATTTTCTTTGAAGACAGGCTTAATTTTAGTGCTACTTATTTTAACAAGGCCACTACAGACCAGATTATCCCGCTGGAAGTTTCAAAGGCTACAGGGTATGCAACACAAGTTATCAACGCCGGGGAGATGGTCAACACAGGTGTTGAATTGACCTTAGGTGGTGATCCGGTAAGAACAGATGATTTCACCTGGCGCATTATGGCTAACCTTACCAGTACTAAAATGACCGTAGAAAAGCTCTACAGGGATCTGGAAGCTATTGATATTGTAAGAGCGCCGTTTGGTGGGGTATTTCTCCGCGCCAGCGAAGGTGATGAATATGGCCAGCTTTGGGGTTATGACTACATTACTGACGATAATGGTAACAAAGTAGTTACACCCGGCGGATCATATGCCAGAACGCCGAACCTTACACCATTAGGATCGGTTTATCCGGATTTCAATCTGGGTATCTCTAACAACTTCAATTACAAAGATTTCGATATGTCATTCCTGTTTGACATTCAGCAGGGTGGTATATTTTATTCTTTAACCCACATGTGGGGTATGTATTCCGGTATGCTGGAAGAAACTGCTGGTGTTAACGCTGACGGTAATGAAATAAGAGAAGATGGAGTTATTCTGGACGGTGTACAAGGTGATGTTTCCTTTAACGAGGATGGTTCTTATGAAGTAACCAATACTTCTGAGAATGATGTACGTATTTCAGGACGTGCTAATGGTGCTTTTGCATATCACGCATACGGTACACCAAGTGCGCAGAGTGTATTTGAAGCCAACTACGTGAAGCTACGCAACTTTTCTTTAGGTTATACCTTGGATCAGGAGCAGCTGAAAAGCCAGTTGTTTAAAAGTGTTCGCATCTCTTTATACGGACGTAACCTCTTTACCTGGGGCTTAGACAAAGAAGGATTTGATCCGGAAATGACTGTTGCCGGTTCCGGTAACATCCAGGGTATTGACGGTGGTCTTCAGCCTATGTCAAGAACATATGGCTTTAAAGTAAACATTAATTTATAATCTATCTTTAAATCAAAAAAATATTAAGACAATGAAAATATTTAACACAATAATAGTTTTAGCATTGCTGGCGTTCACCGCGTGTGATGTGGATTATGAATCTAATCCCAACGAACCCACAACGCCACCATCATCTGCAGTGTTTAACCATGCAGTTGATCAAATTATGACAGATACCAGAGATGTCTGGTTCTCAGGCCGGTTTACCACTGTAACGATGCAGTACTGGCAACAATCGGAGTATGGTGATGAAGACCGTTATGGATACCGTGAGTCGATGAGAGAAACCTGGGCAGACTTTTACTACAACCTGGAAAACCTCAGAAAAGTGATCCAGCTTAATACTGATGAAGCAACAGCTGCTGACATGCAGGCTTATGGTAGTAACAATAACCAGATTCAAACCGCCCGCATTATGATGGCTTATCAGTTCAATATTATGGCTGATACATGGGGCGACATCCCTTATTATTCTTATGGATCTGATAATGAAGCCTTCCACGCCTTACAAATGGGCGATATTCCCGGTGATGAACAAATTCTTGAGCCTGCCTATGCTACACAGGAAGCTATCTATGCTGACATCCTCAATGAATTGAAAGCGGCAGCCGAAAGCCTTAGTGAGGCTGAAAACGGTTTTCAGCAGGGTGATAACATCTATCATGGCGATGTGGCCTTATGGAAGAAGTTTGCCAATTCGCTGCGCTTAAGGGTTGCACTGAAGATCAGTGACGTTAATGCGAGCCTGGCCAATGAGCACATCGACGATGCGCTTAGCAAAGGGGTCTTTGAATCTAATGCTGACAATGCAGGCTTTACCTATGAATCAAGTGCTACCAACGCTGCACCTATGTATACTTCATGGAATGTGGATAACCGCTCTGACTTTGCTTTAGGTCTTTCATTTGCGCAACTGCTGAAGGGCGAAAATGTTATGGGTCATGATAACAGCAACCCAATTACGAGCAACCCGTTCAGCGGCATTACAGACCCACGCATTCATATTTATGCTAATCAGAATTCTGATGGCAACTATGTGGGAATGCCTATCGCTGAAAGTTCAGACGAAGCAGCTACTATAGGTTTTGAATCGCTTCCGGGTGATGCAATTATTAACACTCCGGACTATACCGAGTATCTGATGGAATATGCCGAAGTAGAGTTTATCCTTTCAGAACTTAATGGCTGGGATCAAGGACATTATGAGGCCGGTATTCGTGCTTCTATGGAGCGTTGGGGCGTACCTGCTGATGACATAGATGCCTATATTGATGCGGTACCTGCTGCTAATGAAGAAAATGTGCGCACACAGAAGTACATTGCTCTTTATCTGCAACCACATACTGCATGGCAAGAGTACAGAAGGACAGGTTATCCTCAGACGTTAATTCCTCCGTTTACTGATTATTCGGTTACCAATCCGGCGGATGGAGCGAGCTATAACTTCACCTTCAGTCCGATTCCTGCAGAGATTCAGCAAACTCAGGATCTGCCTTACAGAATGAAGTATCCTGACCAGGAGTATACACTGAACGGAACAAAGAATAAAGAAGCCAGAGACCGCTTGCCTAATGGCGACACGCAAGCATCTAAACTTTGGTGGGATGTAAATTAATTCTTTTTATAGTGACTAAATTAAAGGGGTGGCTGCTATGGCCATCCCTTTTTATTTGTTAGCATGCAGTAATGATTTATTGGATTTTTACATTCATTGGCATAACTACAATATATACCACTGCGAAACTTTAGTCATTATTTTTATAGAGGTCATTAGATAACTGCATATTCAATGAGCTTGATTGATTTCCGGAAATTAGATGTTTCCCTTCGATGCTCCGTTTCACTTTGCATCTCCGGTCAGCATGACGTTGTTTTTGGGGTGTACAAAGAAAAAGGGCGCGCCGACACCTTGTTATATTTCATATGAGTCGGCGCGCCCTTTTTCTCTTCTAACACATTGACCAACAGTCATTCCGACGACCGAAATTGCGCAAGTAGACGGTAAGAATTCTTACACAAATTTTTAGCGCAATTGAGGGAGGAGGAATCTAATGGCTTCAACCCCACAATGTCTAAACGAAATATCGTACTAAAACATAGCGCTGACAAATGAACATTATGGCGTTGAATAATTCCAAATATCCCTTGATTTTAATGAATACTACCATATGTAGTTAACTGCTGACCTCTATTAACGAATTAACGAATTAACCAATTAACAACCCACTCCTTTTTCTTGAATTCAGAACTTCACACTTACTGCCTGCGTCCTGTTAAATTATGTTAAACCTTAATGCTGTTGTAAATTGAAAAAAATCACTTTTATTAAATTGCGTCAACAAAAAATTTCACTATTATGGACATACGCGTTGAAAGTTACACTAAGATGTTCGGCCCCCAAAAAGCCGTGGACGACATCTCTTTTAAAGTAAATACGGGTGAGGTGCTCGGGTTTCTGGGCCCTAACGGTGCCGGAAAAACCACAACCATGAAAGCGATCACTACTTTTTTGTCACCTACAGCGGGAAATATTTTTGTTGGTGATTACTCGGTTTTCGAACAACCTGAGGAGGTGACCAGGGTAATAGGATACCTGCCCGAGAATAATCCATTATATCAGGAGATGAATGTGCTGGACTACCTCTATTTTATGGCCGGAATACAAAATGTACCCAGGCCTAAGCAACGGGAACGCGTCCTTGAAATGGTGCGGGTTTGTGGCCTGGAAAAAGAGAAGCATAAGCGTATTTATGAGCTCTCCAAAGGCTATCAGCAGCGGGTGGGACTTGCGCAGGCGCTTATTCATGACCCTGAGGTGCTGATACTTGATGAGCCTACCAGTGGGCTCGATCCTAACCAGATAGTGGAGATCCGTGAGCTCATCAAGCGCATAGGGAAAGAGAAAACAGTCATCCTCAGCTCGCATATCCTGGCAGAAGTGGAGGCCACTTGCGACAGGATTTTGATTATCAGTAACGGCAAAATTGTTGCCGACGGATCCGCCCAGGATCTGCAGAAACAGGCACAGGGTAAAGAGATACTCCACGTGGCTGTGGAAGACGGCAACAGCGATGAGGTCTACAGTGCTTTACAGCGTCTGGAAACTGTAGCCTCCGTAGATTTTACTGTAGGGGCAAACAACCACTTTGAGCTGTATTCTAAGCCGCAGATGTCATCGCGACGGGCTGTTTTCAGCCTTTGTGTGGAGAAAGGGTGGACACTTACGGAAATGACACCCATAGAAACAAAACTTGAAGATGTGTTTAGAGATCTTACTAAAAACTAATCTATAAAAGCACAGCACTATGAACAAAACATGGATTATCCTTAAACGCGAGTTGGCTGCTTTTTTCGATTCATTGATGGCATATATCACTATCGTGCTCTTCCTCGGATTTAGCGGCCTTTTCACATGGCTCTACGGCTCTGATATCTTTTTTGCCGGGCAGGCCAGCCTGCAGGTTTTCTTTCAGATAGCCTACTGGACCCTCTTCTTCTTTATCCCCGCCCTTACGATGCGGATGATTGCAGAAGAAAAGCGCTCCGGAACCCTGGAGCTGTTGCTGACGAAGCCTGTTACCGACTGGCAGGTGGTGTTGGGTAAATTTTTGGCCACACTGGCGCTGATAGTGATAGCCCTGGTGCTTACACTACCTTATTACATTACCGTAGCCAATATTGGTAATGTGGATCATGGCGCCGTAATTACCGGCTACCTTGGGTTGTTGCTGATGAGTGCCGCATATATCAGCATAGGGGTGTTTGCCAGCAGTATCTCAGGGAATCAGATTGTCGGGTTCCTGGTGGCCCTCTTTATCGGTATCTTTTTTCATATCGTTTTCGGATTTCTGGCCTCCAACTTCTCAGGAACAGTTGGCGAGGTGCTTCATTATCTGAGTATGAATACGCATTTTGATTCGATATCACGGGGCGTTATAGATACCAAGGACCTCGTCTATTTTTTCTCTATTATTTTCCTTGGATTAGTTTCTACCGAAGCGGTTTTATCTAAAAGACATCAGACAGACTAAAAGACAAGAATTATGGGTAAAAAGAAAAACAGCTTATTGTATCAGCTACTTGTTATCATTGCCATCGTTATAGTGGTCAATATCATTGCCGTGGATTATTTTGCGCGCCTTGACCTTACCGACGATAACAGATATACACTCAGCGACGCCACAATTGATATTGTTCAGAGCCTGGAAGAGCCGGTTACCGTCACAGCTTATTTTACCGAGGATCTTCCGCCACGCCTCAGGCAGTCAGGCAGAAATTTTAAAGACCTGCTTATAGAATATGCCAGCTACTCTGAGGGCATGATTAATTATGAATTTATCGATCCGGCCGACGATGATGAAATCAAGCAACAAGCTGCTAAGGCAGGGGTGCAGCCGGTAATTGTCAATGTAAGAGAAGAAGACCAGGTGAAGCAACAGCGGGCATTTCTTGGCGCTGTCATCAGAAAGGGAGAGCAGAAAGAAGTGTTGCCCGTTATAACGGAAGCAGAATCGATGGAGTACAGCCTTTCTTCCGGCATCAAAAAGCTTTCCGTAAAAGAGAGGCCCTTAGTGGGTTTTGTTACAGGACACGGAGAGCCTCCCCTGCAACAAATGCAGCAAACGGTGCAGGCGCTGTCGGTTTTATATGATGTGGAACCCGTAAATCTGGAAGCTTCCGGCGAGTTAACCAAATACAAAACGCTTGCGCTGATAGCGCCATCAGATACCATCCCTCCGGCGCACCTGCAAAAGCTTGATGATTATCTCGCATCCGGAGGCAATCTGTATGTGGCTTTGAACCGCGTGCGGGGCGATTTCTCTCAGGCAAGGGGATTGCCTGTTAATACCGGCCTCGCTGATTGGCTGTCAGGTAAAGGGGTGGCGGTAGGTACAGACTTTGTTGTGGATAACCGAAGCAATACCGTGGGGGTGACCCAGGAACGCGGTGGGTTTAATATGACTACACAAATAAAGTTCCCTTATCTCCCTGTAATTACTAATTTCCAGGAACATCCCGTAACTCAGGGGCTGGAGCAGGTGAGCCTGCGCTTTGCCAGCTCACTGGAATATCGGGGCGATACTGCGGTGATTTTTACTCCGTTGGCAAAATCCTCTGCAAAATCAGGAAGAAAACAGGCGCCGCTTATGTTCCAGGTGCAGAAGGAATGGACAGCGGCAGACTTCCCCGATAGCGGTATTCCTGTGGCGGCGGCTTTGAAAGGGCCGATTGCGGGAAGCAATGCTTCTAAAATGGTTGTGGTGACGGATGGTGATTTTGCCGTGGGCGGACAAGGCCGTAATGCGCGTCAGCTGAACGAGGATAATGTCAGCCTGCTGGTAAACGGCGTCGATTGGCTGTCTGACGATACAGGGCTTATCGGACTCAGAACCAAGGGCGTCTCCTCGCGCCCTATCGATGAGCTCGAAGATAGCACCAAAGCACTGCTGCGTTATGGAAACTTTTTGGTTCCCATATTGCTAATCATTATTTATGGACTTATCAGATATCAATATCAACGGTCGTTAAGAGTTAAAAGAATGGAGGAAGGATATGTTTAAAAAACTGAATCTGACATCACTGCTGGTTGTTCTGGCGCTATTGCTGGGGGTGATCTATCTCTCGAAAGAGATGGGCAGTAAAGACCGCTCCTTTAGAAGTAAACTGACGGATTTTGAGAGCAGTAAAGTAGCAGAAATCGTCTACAAAGCTAAAGATACCACTCCGGTTCGGTTACAGCATAAAAGCGGAGGATGGATTGCTTCACAGGGAGAGAAGAGCTATGATGCCGATTCGGCAAGGGTTTTTTCGATGCTGGAGCAGATAAACCGGCTGAAAACAAAGAGTGTTGCAGCCACAAACAGAGAAAAATGGAGCGATTATGAGGTAACCGATTCGTTGGCGACGAAAGTGGACGTGACCGGGAAGGACGATAAAAAGCTTGCATCCCTGTATGTGGGTAAATTTTCTTACAAACAGGCTAATGCACAGGCGGGAGGTCAGCCCCAGGTTACCATGACTACCTATGTGCGGCTTGATGGCGATAAGGAAGTATATGCCGTAGACGGCTTTCTTAAAATGGCATTTCCTTCTGCCGTTGATGAATGGCGCGATAAAACCATTATGGATGTCGAAAAACAGCGCATAGCAAGTGTGGCATTAACCGGAAAATTTAACTACAGCCTGAGACAGGAGGCCCGAGAATGGCGTATCGACGGGCAGGCTGCTGATTCTTCTAAAGTACAGGGTTACCTCAAGACCCTTTCTGGCTTTAAAGCACAAAAGATTGCAGCGCATGCTTTTGATAAGGATCCTGAGGTGGTTTGTGAGGTTATCGCCGATGATGGCACAAGGATCACCGTGGAGGCAATGAAGGAGCAGAAACAGCAAGAGGATGGAGTCAGTTACCTGGTCCGCTCTACTGTTAATGATGCAGCAGTTTTCAGGATGAAGGAATCCACCTTTGAGCGGTTTTTTAAGGAAAAAACCTATTTTCTGAAGTAATACAAGGAGCAGTGGTTTGATCAGAGATCCCGGGATGACCATTCCCGGCCTTTAAGTTCTATAAACATACAAATCAGCTGGATTTCAGATGTATAGAACATCTACGACGCTTTCGGTCATAACTGGTTGCATATCCCATGGAGGAAGGGAATAATGTTGAATTTTTTCGTGTGGCCTCATTTCTCAACCCGCTTATAATGAGAGAAATGGAAAGGAGTTATATGAGCATTCTGCTATTTCTTTAGAAGGTATGTCATTGGTAATAACAAATTCAGAATGCACGCGTCGCAGACGCGCGCAAACTTTTGTTTTTTCGGGGCTGGCGCGCGATTGCATCGCGTGCCGACTACATTTCGCGTTTGTAACGCTGCGAGGTAAAGCCTTCTTTTACACAGCATGCTTTTTTTCTTCTTCTTAGTTAACGAACTAAAGAAATAAGGTTAATAATCAGGGGAGGTCATCTGCCTGCTAAGGTTGAAGAGGCCGCCGAATAAGGTTTTCCTGTTGCAGGCACTAGTTTAAAAGGCCGTTAAAAACCTCCGGTTATCAAAATAATTTATCTGCGGCTATTTAACCCGGGAACAAGCTTTCCCTGATGCTTTTTTTGAAGAAAATTATCAAAAAGCCTGGCTATCAAAAACCTTCCTCTCCGTCAAACCTTAGCAGGAGAAAGATCCCACCCCTCCCTCCAGACCTTATTAGCTTATTATCCAGGCCGACTTTTGGGATGAGGGGGGAATCTGTATCGGAATCACCAGACTTTTCATGGGGGTGGCATTTTCCATTTACCCAAAAAATCTCCTGCGAACTGATGCCATAGGCATCACATGTCTATAGAAAAAACGGTTATCAATTCCATGTACGACCCGGGCCGGGTCGTATGCTCGTATTCCGGCCGTAGCATAGAAAGCCATTCACAACATCTGCTACGAAAAACCTTATTCCTCTCCGCCAAGCCTTAGCAGGGAAAATATTCAAACAAATCAACGTAACCTTAAAAAATTCTTTTTTGGTCTAAAGCATGGGTAGTACAATACAATAGAACGCTGAAGTCAAACATTATTTGTTAAATTTTGTTCCTTCTCAGCAAGCTTATAATCAAGAGGGTACATCTAAAATGTATAAGTTTTGAAATCGTTTGCATAAGAAAACGGTATTGAAACCTTTGCTATGTTAACTGGCGTATATACTTTTGCCATGTATTTTGTTGAATATAAAGAATATTACAAACGATATATAAACATAAGAATCTATTGTAGCACCAAAATCTTAAACAGTTGAATGGTGGGGAAGCAGTAGTAAAGACACCCCTGAAGTGCAGTAATAAAGCTGCCGTTTTCTTAGTTTTTATGAAAATGCCCTGTTGGGCTTACTAAAGAAAGTGATTATAAAAGGATGCCTATGCAAAAAAGTAGTCTATTAAAAATACGTTTAGTTTTGATTGTGCTGTTAATATTTGTCTGGAATTTTAATGACGGCATTTTACAGAGCAGCAACAATTCAAAAGATACACGTAATATCATCAATAAGGCTGATTCGCTGTTCATTGCTCAGAATAAGCCTTTAACAGATGCAGAGTGGGCCGGAGTGGTAAAAGCTATCTATGAGTCCACGTCAGAATCTCTGAAGGATGAAAATCAGCGTTATCAGCGTCAGCACCGGTTCAATGGCGTTGTGATGGTGGCCAAAGACGGTGTGCCTGTTTACGGGGAGTATTCAGGCTTTAGCGACATAGCGCAGCAAATACCTTTTAATGATTCCTCTCGTTTTCAGCTGGCCTCGGTCAGCAAGCAATTTACAGCTGTTGCTGTGCTGATGCTCCAGCAGCAGAACAAGCTGCATATCGACTCCACTCTCACCACCTACCTCCCGGAGTTGCCCTACCAGCGTGTAACACTCCGTCACCTGCTACATCACGAAGCCGGATTCCCCAGCTATATGTGGCTTATAGCAAATCATTGGCAGAAGCACACCGCTCCCGATAATCAGGATATTGTTAGGCTTATGGCCCGGCACCCGGTAAAGCTGCGGTTTTCGCCGGGCACCCGTTTTCAATACTCTAATACCGGTTATTGCCTGCTGGCTGCCGTTTTAGAGCGCGTAGCAGGAAAAGATTTCGACGAGTTTCTGGATGAAGCGGTTTTTGAGCCCCTGAATATGGATAAGACATTTGCCTACAGCGCCACGAAGGATACGCTAAACCCACAGATGGTCAGAGGCTTCAGGTACTATAGCGGAAACTACCGGAAAGTGCCGGACAATTTGATGGAAGGGACTTTTGGAGACAAGAATATCTATTCCACCCCCAAAGACCTGCTTAAATGGACCCAGGGGCTCTACAGCGGAAAGATCCTTGATAAAGCATCACTGGAAGAAGCATTAGCGCCATCGGATAAAAGCCGCAGCAAGACCATCAATTACGGGATGGGATTTCGCATATACGACTCCTACATGGGTAAGATGGTGTATCATAATGGTGCCTGGAGCGGCTTCCGCACAACATTAAGAATATTGCCTGAAAAAGACCTGACAGTGATACTGCTGACCAACAACAGCTTTAAAAAGACCGGGGATATGGCACGGAAATTGATAAGCGTGATGGAAAATGATTATAACGCTAATACGCTCTATCATCTGGCATCCTCTTTTGTGGATAAGAAAGATGTAGAGAATTATGCCATGCTTAAGGAGAACGATGTGGAAGATTTCAGAAGCTTGCAGTCCATCATGACAGCGATGAACCGTGAGTGGATGGCTCACAGGATTGGCGCTTATGCCGATGAAATGGATGTACACTCTTATGAGTGGCTTGCAATGAACAAAAATTTTAGGTAAGCTTATGATTAAAGAAGGGATAGTAATAGGATTTATAATCGTATTTGCCGGCATCTTCAGTGCTTCTAACGATGCCGTGGGTGCACCTATTAACCTGGCACCTGAAGAGATTGTTGAAAATGCGGAGAACAACTCTGAAAATGAAAAGGTCAGAGATGTGCCGCCCAGGACAATGCCCGACTTTTCAAGGCTTTCGGGTGGAAAACTGCTAAAAACCATGTTTTTTGATTTTCTGCGGCCTGTCGTAGAGGCGGAAAACGACAGGGTGATGAGCCAGCGCCGTTTTGTTAAGCGCAGCTATGTGGCTTTTAAAAACGGATGGGAGCTGAACGAAGAACATCATGAGCGGCTGGATAAGATAGCCCGGGAGTATAAGCTCCGGAATCTTACTTTTACCAATAAAAGAGATTTCAGGGATTTGCTCATGCGGGTGGATAAAGTCCCTCAAGCGCTTGCATTAATACAAGCCGCCAACGAGTCAGCATGGGGCACTTCCTATTTTGCCACCAAAGGTAACAACCTGTTCGGCCAATGGTGCTTTACAGAAGGATGTGGCATGGTGCCCCGCAACCGCTCTGAAGGAGCCACCCATGAGGTGCAAACATTCAGCTCGGTAAATGAGGCGGTAAGAGCATACATCAATAACCTCAACACACACGGAGCTTATAAGCATTTCAGGAATCTGCGCTATGATAGCCGTCAGAAAGGATTAGAGTTGGAAGGCAGCCACCTGGCCCTCGGGCTGCAGAAATACTCCTCAAAAGGGATGGAGTATGTCAATATCCTGCGCTCTATGATTGAATCGAACAAATCGCTGCTGGCAAAAGCAAAGTAGTTTTGCCTTTCTGTTGATATGTAATGGTTTATGAACCCGGAGGATAAAAAACCTGTAAAGAGGTTTTATCCCTTCCGGGAATTGTTATTGATAAGCATAATATTCTACAATTCTTTTTTCGTTTTTCAGATTGCATCTTTTCATAGTCTTTTTTCCCGGCCAAGCGGCGGTTATCCATCCACCACCAGCACTTCGTCATAGGTCAGCTCGCATAGCTTATAAACCCTTAAATCAATTTTGTTTTCCTTAACAGTTTTCTCTTCTCTACGTTGGTTTTTAGACAATATCTCGTCAAGTCTCATTTCCAATTTCGTATAATCTTCTGTATAACCTAAGTTGAGCGGTTTGAACAGCCTGTCCCGACTTTTTTTCCGGGAAAGTGAAAAAGCGCTTTACTTAGGTTTACCCCGTTTTAGAAATTGTTGTATTTCACCGAATGAGTGGCCTGTCCCGCAGAATTGCGGGAAGGTGAAATGCTTACAATTTCTTTATCGTGAGCGAGAATCGCTCAATTTGGGTATAAATAACCTTACCGGATATTTCGGGTTTCTTCCATGTAAAATATTTATGATATATCGCTATGGCTCAATGTATTTATCTTTTATATTCGTAGGATACTAATTATAGATTGATGTACCCGGATAAAGCGTGTATCAGAATTGAAACAAAAAATGAAGTTTTGTCGAATAACCGTCAAAAGGTGTTGAATATATCCTTATATGGTATAATAAATACACCTTTTACCAGCCGTAAAGGAGAAATAGACACAATTGTATTTTATATAGATGTTGCCGCCAATGCATGGAGCAAGATACCGTAAATAAAAAAAATTGAATAATCTTTACATTTATGACAGCTTTTGTAAAGAAAATTTGGATTTCTTAACATAAGAGGCTTACTTTGTAAAGAAAATTTAAAAATCTTTACATAGTGAATCAGGATAAAAACCGGATATTAAAAGAGTTACCTTTAGATAAAGATATTGAGACTAAAAAGGTATTGAAAAGCCTGCCTTCAGCTCATGCAGCACTGGCAGAGTTGAAAGGAATTGCTTCAAAAATACCTAATCAAAATATACTTATAAATACACTTGGATTACAGGAAGCAAAGGATAGTTCAGCGATTGAAAATATTATCACCACCAATGATGATTTATATAAATCAGAGTTAAACCTTGATGCTTACACCTCTTTAAATGCCAAAGAGGTCCAAAATTATGTAGCGGCAGTGAGAAAAGGATTTGAATTAATCTTACAAAAAGGATTTCTCACCAATAATATCATTTTAAGAATACAAAAGGAATTGGAAGGAAACAATGCCGGATTTAGAAAACTTCCGGGAACTGAATTGAAAAATTCTGCAACAGGTGAAGTCGTTTATACTCCTCCGCAAGATTACAAAGATATTGAGCGATTAATGGATAATCTGGAAAAATTTATAAATAGCCACGACAAATATGAATTAGACCCGTTGGTTAAAATGGCAATTATCCATTATCAATTCGAGAGTATTCATCCTTTTTACGACGGAAATGGTAGAACTGGCAGGATAATCAATATTTTATACCTGATTCAGGAAAAGTTACATGACCTGCCGATTCTTTATTTAAGCAGCTATATCATTAAGAATAAACCGGATTACTACCGTTTACTCCAAAAAGTAAGAGAAACAGATTCCTGGGAAGAATGGCTATTGTTTATGATTAATGGGATAGAGCAAACATCGAGAGAAACAATAGACTTGATTCTAAAGATTAGTGAGCTTATGATGAGCTATAAGCATAAAATACGTGAGAATTATAAATTCTATAGCCAGGAGTTGCTGAATAATTTATTCAAACATCCCTACACGAAAATTGAATTTGTAGTTAATGATTTGAGTGTTTCACGGATTACGGCAGCTAATTATTTGAATAAGTTAGCAGATGATGGATTATTGACTAAGAAAAAACTTGGAACTGGAAATTACTACATTAACGAGCCATTGTTTAATTTACTAACGAAAAGATAGAAAAATGTACTGGCGGCAACAGGCTGTCATACGGCAGCCGGGGCTCCATAGCATATTGTGGGTTTCGTTTTTCCCTGTTACCCGCGTTTAGCCTGAAAATTTCTTAGCAGGTAGAAAGCCCCGGCTGACCGCATACAGCTAAACGTTATGCGATATAGCAATTTTTCCTATGACCGCCAAATTCGGTTGCTCAAGTTAGTTCTTCGTTTTTAACAAGCAACTTCAATGGAGTGAAATTTTTCAATCGTTTTTTTATTTTGACAGGCATAACCAATTCCAAATCCAGCTTTTCA
>Ga0307967_1000567_pt1 | contig 25370 bp, 18 predicted proteins | sample OrgLakmetagen648_FD_201828 | JGI IMG/M metagenome (GOLD analysis project Ga0307967, IMG submission 201828) | Saline water microbial communities from Organic Lake, Antarctica - #648 | ecosystem: Environmental > Aquatic > Non-marine Saline and Alkaline > Saline | place: Antarctica: Organic Lake... | reverse complement strand
GTAATTCCTGGCCTGTGGTATCGCGCACCACGCGTGGACCGGCAAAACCGATCAAGGCACCGGGTTCTGCAATATTGATATCGCCCAGCATCGCAAAGGACGCCGTGGTTCCGCCCGTTGTCGGGTCGGTGCACAGTGAAATATAAGGCAATTTAGCTTCGCTCAATTGCGCTAATTTTGCTGAAGTCTTTGCCATTTGCATCAGTGAATAAACAGCTTCTTGCATCCTCGCGCCACCAGATTTTGAAATGATCATCAAGGGGGCTTTGTTCTCTATCGCGGCATCGACAGCGCGGGCGATTTTTTCACCCACAACCGATCCCATTGAACCGCCAACAAAAGTGAAATCCATAGCAGCAACCACGAGCTTTTCCCCTTTTGATTTTCCAACCCCAACGCGAATGGCATCTTTTAAGCCAGATTTTTCTTGAGCTTCCTTAATGCGGTCGGGATATTTCTTTTTATCCTCAAACTCCAGTGGGTCTTTGGAAACCATATTTTTATCGAGCTCTTTGAATTTATTGTTATCAAAGAGGATTTCAAAATAATGCTCACTGCCGATGCGCACGTGATAGCCATCTTCCGGGCTCACATAAAAATTATCTTTTAATTGGTCGGCATCGACAACTTTTCCCGTTGGTGATTTATACCACAAACCCTTTGGGACATCTTTTTTGTCTTCTGTCTTCGTCTGAATTCCCTTTTTCCTTCGGTTAAACCAAGCCATGGATTTAAGTTTTAAATTTTTGTTTTATTTCTTTAGGCTATCGACATTATTCAAATTTTCAAATGCTGTGATTAAGCGCTTTTTGAACGTTTCCTCCCCTTTTCGCAACCATTTACGGGGGTCGTAATATTTTTTGTTCGGCACCTCTTCACCTTCCGGACTCCCTATTTGGGTAGCGAGATAATCTTTATATTCGATCATGTAATCGCGGACACCTTCACAAAAAGCATACTGTAAATCTGTATCAATATTCATCTTAATTACGCCATAACCAATTGCCTCACGGATTTCTTCCACCGAAGAACCGCTTCCGCCGTGAAAAACAAAGTCGATATAATTTTCTTTGAGGTCAAATTTTTCTGAGCAATATTTCTGGGAATCGCGAAGGATTTTTGGTGTCAAACTCACATTACCAGGTTTATAAACCCCGTGGACATTTCCAAAAGCGGCCGCAACAGTAAATTGATCACTGATTTTTTTGAGCTCTTCATAAGCATAAGCCACTTCCTCTGGTTGGGTATAAAGTTTTGAATCGTCCACATCGCTATTGTCCACACCGTCTTCTTCACCACCGGTCACACCGAGCTCAATCTCAAGGGTCATCCCCATTTTGCTCATCCGCTCGAGATATTTTTTACTGGTTTCCATATTTTCCTCAAGCGGCTCTGGGCTCAAATCAATCATGTGAGAACTAAAAAGCGGTTTTCCGTGATCTTTATAAAACTTTTCACCGGCTTCCAGCAAACCATCAATCCACGGCAATTTTGCCTTGTGGCAGTGATCTGTATGTAAAATAACGGTTGCGCCATAAGCTTCCGCCAAATCGTGCACGTGCCTGGCACCAGCAGCCGCCCCGAGAATGGCCGCCTGTTCATTTTCGTTTGAAAGGCCTTTTCCGGCATTGAATTGCGAACCGCCGTTTGAAAACTGAATGATAATGGGCGAGTTCAGTTCGGCAGCGGCTTCCATTGCGGCATTGATGGAGTCAGAGCCCACAACATTACAGGCCGGTAAAGCGTAGCCGTGTTTTTTTGCGTGTTGAAAAATTTCTTGTACTTCACGTCCCGTGGCAACGCCGGGTTTAATGTTATGACTCATTATAGTTTATTTTGAAATTGGGAAAACAAAGGTAACAATAATCCCTTTGGGAACATAAAATTCTATTCAATTTCACTCTGAAGCATTTTTAGGGTGGCAGCTTTATAAATGCCGGTGCCGAATGAATTTTTAATGTGCTATTTGAAATCCGCTTTTTTCTCAAGATTCAAAAGATAAAATGTAACTCTGTGAGAAAGGTTTGGGATACTGAAACAAGACTTCGACTTGGCTCAGTGTGAAAGTCCAAGATGACGATTTTTAGCGTCGGGGCTAAAAAATTGTTTCCCTCTAAAACGGATAATTGATGCCCACATTAATAACAGAATTGGCAAAATTATAATCCTGAAACCACTTTTGCTTGTTATAGGCTGGATTATAAGTTTTAAAACCCAAATCAAAACGGATGATGAAAAAGTCGAGGTCATAACGAAAACCAAAACCTGAACTTACCGCCAGTTCCCCCAAATCTGAAAATTTAGTGAAACGCGAACGCTCATCTTTCACATTGTCCAAAGTATTCCAAATATTACCGACATCAATAAAAACGGCGCTGTTCAACGAGCCAAACAAATTGAAACGGTATTCGGCATTAAAGGTGAGTTTAAAATTAGCCTCATTGAATTCATTAATGCTCCCGCTGCTTCCAGGGCCGAGGTCATAAGGCTGCCATCCGCGGTTATCATTAGCCCCACCGGCAAAAAAACTCCGCGCAAAGGGAATGCTGTTTGAGTTTCCATATGGGGCGGCCAGCCCAGCCAGCCCACGCACAGCAAAAACGGTCTGGTTGCCCAGGTCCCAGTGCTTGATCAAATCGACTTCGCCTTTTAAATATTGAGAAAACTGAACCCCGAAAAGGTTGTAATTTCCGCGTTCGTTTTCCTCTAAATTCACCCAAGGCGCTACAGTGGCAAGTATATTTCCTGCCGCTTCAACCCGAAACCGGAATTGCGTGAATTGATTATCATAAATATCTTCACGCGTGTTTCTTGTATAATTATAATTTGAGGCCAAAATTAAATTGTCCTGCGTCAAGCGGTCGCGGCGTTCGATAATATTCCGGGTTTGATCGCTTTCACCTTGATTCAACTGTACTTGCTCGTTTTGAATGGAATTGATAAAGCCTTTCGTGCCCCTGGGGATTTGCAGACGGCTGTCTGCCCCAACTTGGCCTGGGTCTTCAAAAAAGTTCGGATCGATTTGATTGCGGTTGTCCTGTGCAATTTGATTCAGACGCCCAAAAGAATTGCGGTAAACATTAAAATAATTTCCAGCATTCAAATTCCTGACATACTGCAGGTCCATTAATTGAAAACGGTGTGTCAATTCTTTTGAAGAATACCACCGGTATTCAAATTTTCCTGTCACATTTTGTTTGTCAAGACCGATTTTGCGCTGTGAACTCAAACCGATACCCACGGTGGTAAAAGGCGACATGGATTTTGGAATAATGGAATCGGTTTCCAGGGGAAAGGCAATTTTTGGAAAAGTCAAATTCACATTTGCCCCCAACTCTGAAATATTGAAAAAGCGGCTTTCTTTAATTGCAGCATCATTTGATGAGCCCACACTGGCACGTCCACCGATTTCCAAAGTTTCGGCACCAGCAAAAACATTTCTGATCAATAAGGATGAACTAAAGCCAATTCCGAAATCCTGAATATTACTTCTGGAAACATTTGTATTAAAATCCACACCAAATTTTGGTTTTGGGGTCAAGAAAATATTGGCGATCAAATCGCTTTCCGTGCTATCCCGAGGATCTTCCATATATTGAATATTGGGATAATCAAAAATGCCAATATCAGTAAAACGCCGATAGGTCAAAGTCCGGGCCCGGTCACTGTAAACCTCGCCGGGTTTGATAAAAATAGCATCGGCCAAAGCTTCCGGGCTATAATTCAACTCACCAGAACTATAAATGGAATAGTCTCTAAAGGCGGCCGAATCGGTGACAATTTTATTTTTTCGATCAGATAAAAAATTGGTAAATACGTTCACATCGCTAATGCGGTGAATTTTAAACGGTATAAAAGTAGAGTCAGTATCGCCTTCACGGTCGCCGATTACCACATCAATATTGGCCTTGTGATTTGTATTCACCGTGTCGGCTTCAAATGTGATGAATTGTTTTTCAAAGTGATAAACCCCGTTGTTGCGGAAAAGGTTTTTCAACCTCGAGCGCTCTTTTTCAAAGTTTTCCACTGAAAATTGATCGCCTTCTTTTAAAAATGAGTTGTTTTTAAACCTTGCGTAAAGTGAATCTACTACCCGAGAAGAAATTTTACGGTCTAAAGAATCTAAAATATATGGCTGCTTTGGCGTGACAAAATAATCAATGCTTGCCCGCCTGTTCTTTTTGCGTTTGATTTTAAAATCTGTTTCTGCATTGAACCAGCCGTGGTTCCAATACCACGCCCGCAACTGTTTTGCCGATTGAACGCTTTCCAGGGAATCTACAACAACCGGGGCTTGCCCTGTGTTGATCAAGAGTTTATTGAAATTCACATAAGTGTTTCCCATGCGTTCGACCTGCTTACGCGAAAGCAAACCTATCCAGCGTTTTTTTCGTTCGGGCTTTTTATTTAGCCAGTGGTAAAAAGTAGAATCGGCTTCTTGATCGGCTTGATTGAATATATGCAATTTTAAGGGATACCCTATGAGCGGCAGTTTTTGATTGGGTTTCTGTTCGAGCTGGTCGTAAACGCCTTTTATATTTATTTTTTTATCACTTTGATAAACGGTATTTTTGACCAAGAGCTGTTCGTCTTCCCCCACGCGTTTCAACGGATTGCACGCGACAAGGAAACCAATTAATATTATAAATGATATTTTTGCAGAAAGAGACTTCAACAGGACCAAATAATTGAGGGTCAAAAATACATCTTTTATGATGAGTAAAAACCAAATAAAGTTAATTCGATCGCTTAACCAAAAAAAGTTTCGGCAAAAGCACGGACTTTTTAAAGCTGAAGGCATCAAAATTATTCAAGAATTGATCAAATCTGGATGGGCTCCGGAAGCAATTTTCACGGTCACTGATATTTTTGCTGCATCTGAAACCCAACTCAGTATCATCACGGAACCTGAATTAAAGAAAATTTCCGGTTTAAAAAACCCGCAAACGGCGGTAGCTCTTTTTGCCATTCCAAAGGATAAACCACCCGATCACACCGGTTTTTCAATCGTGCTTGACGGCGTTCGCGATCCTGGTAACCTGGGCACAATCATCAGGCTTTGCGATTGGTTTGGGGTTTCAAGTTTAATGTGTTCCAAAGATACCGCCGATGTGTTCAATCCCAAAGTGGTTCAATCCACAATGGGGTCCATTGCGCGGGTCCTTCCGCATTATGAGGATTTAAGCAAAATTTTGAGCCAAGAAAAACGTCCCATTTTTGGTGCCGATATGGAAGGTGAAAATGTACACAAAATTAAATTACCTGAGGAAGCTATTCTTGTACTCGGTAATGAAGCTCATGGTCTAAGTCCTGAAACAAATAACTTTTTAACCCACCGCATTGCCATCCCTCAATTTGGCCAAAAACATTCCACTGAAAGCTTAAACGTCGCCACCGCTGGGGCAATTTTGATGAATGAATTTAGACGGTGATTTGATGATGCGATGATGCGGTAATGTGGTGATGTGCTAATTTGATAATGAATTAGCCCTCGGCTTCGCTCAGGGTGAAATGTGGAAATTGTTATTTGTTAATCGTTAAAGGTTAAGGGGTTATTGGGTTTTTCAATATAAAATTTACAGCATACACTATACAGCCTTTAAAAATTCCGCAGTCGTTATTCAGTTATGCATCATACAATTTACAATAATACACCATACAATTTTTTAATTTTACCGCCACTCAGAAATTCCCTACTTTTACCCTTCTTAAAAACCCACTGATTTGACCAAAAAGAAACCCCAGAAAACCACACCTTTGATGAAGCAATATAATGCCATCAAAGTCAGGCATCCAGATGCGATGTTGCTGTTTCGCGTGGGTGATTTTTATGAAACTTTTGGCGAAGATGCCGTGAAATGCGCCCGCATTCTGAACATTGTGTTGACCAACCGCAACAATGGTGGCGAACGCACGGAATTGGCCGGGTTTCCCCATCATTCTTTGTCGTCTTATTTGCCAAAACTCGTGAAAGCCGGTGAGCGTGTGGCGATTTGCGACCAACTTGAAGATCCAAAGCAAACCAAAAAAATCGTCAAGCGCGGGGTCACGGAATTGGTCACGCCAGGTGTCGCCTTGAATGACGAAGTGCTGCAAAGTAAAACCAACAATTTTCTCTGCGCTGTTCATTTCAGAAAACGCGATTTTGGCGTCGCTTTTGTCGATATTTCCACCGGGGAATTTTTAACTGCCCAAGGCCAGGCAGATTATATAGCTAAATTGCTTCAAAATTTCAGTCCCAGTGAAATATTGGTTGCCAAACAGCACAAAAAGGAATTTCAAAAGGTTTTTGGTCAGGACTTCCACACCTTCTTTCTGGAAGATTGGATTTATAAAATTGACTATGCCCAGGAAACCTTGCAAAATCATTTTGAAACGCGCAACCTCAAAGGCTTTGGCATTGAAGAGATGGAAGCTGGGATTATCGCTTCTGGGGCTGTCCTTTTCTATTTGGGCGAAACACAGCACAACAAACTCAAGCACATTTCCAGTATTTCGCGCATTGCCAAAGAGGAATTTGTGTGGATGGACCGTTTCACCATTCGCAACCTCGAACTTTATCAAGGGTCGGTCCAGCAGGCAAAAACACTCTTGGACGTGATCGATAAAACCATTTCGCCAATGGGCGGTCGGCTTTTAAAACGCTGGCTTGCGCTTCCGCTTAAAAACAGTGATAAAATTGCCCAGCGGCACGAGATTGTGGCTTTTCTCTTAAAAAACCCAAACCTTAAAACCGGTTTTGCTACACAAATCGAAAAAATCAGTGATCTCGAACGCTTGATTTCAAAGGTTGCGACCCAAAAAATAAATCCGCGGGAAGTGTTGAACCTGCTCAATTCACTGGAAGCCATTATTCCTGTCAAAGAAAAAATTGAATCGACAAAAAATGAACCTTTAAAAATCATTGGCGATAACCTGCAAGTGTGCAAACTCTTGCGTGAAAAAATCAAGGAAGCCCTTCAGGAAGAAGTGCCGGTCACTATTGCCAAGGGAAATGCCATTGCACAAGGCTTTTCGGAAGAATTGGACGATTTGCGCAAAATCGCCTATTCTGGAAAGGATTATCTCGACACTATGTTGGCACGCGAAAAAGAAGCCACGGGCATCACGAGTTTGAAAATCGCCAGCAATAATGTATTTGGATATTATATCGAGGTGCGAAATTCCCATAAAGATAAAGTCCCGGAAAACTGGGTACGTAAACAAACACTTGTCAATGCCGAGCGCTATATCACTGATGAACTGAAGGAATATGAAGCTAAAATAATTAGCGCTGAAGAAAAAATGTTTATTTTAGAACGAGAGCTTTTCGACAAACTCGTGCTGTGGATGACCGATTATATCAAACCCGTGCAGCAAAATGCCAGCCTGATTGCACAACTGGATTGCCTGTGCAGTTTTGCGACTTTGGCCGCCGAGGACAATTATTCTTATCCGAAAATAAATGACGATCATTCGCTCGATATTAAAGGCGCGCGCCACCCAGTTATCGAAAAACAATTGCCAGCGGGCGAGGCTTATATTGCCAATGATATTTTCCTGGACCGCGAGGAACAACAAATCGTGATGATAACCGGTCCAAATATGAGCGGTAAATCGGCAATTTTGCGTCAAACTGCCCTGATTGTCCTTTTAGCGCAAATGGGAAGTTTTGTGCCGGCAGAAGCTGCTGAAATCGGGCTGGTCGATAAAATTTTTACCCGTGTGGGCGCCAGCGATAATATTTCGATGGGCGAATCGACCTTTATGGTGGAAATGAACGAAACCGCTAATATTTTGAATAATATTTCTGAACGCAGTCTGGTCCTGCTGGATGAAATTGGCCGTGGGACGAGCACTTATGACGGGATTTCCATTGCCTGGGCGATCAGTGAATACCTGCACGAACACCCGACCCAGGCAAAAACTTTATTTGCGACCCATTATCACGAGCTCAACGATATGACCAAAACTTTTGAGCGGATCAAAAATTATAACGTCAGTATTAAAGAGCTCAAGGATAATGTCCTGTTTTTACGTAAATTAGTACCAGGTGGCAGTGAACACAGTTTCGGGATCCACGTGGCCAAAATGGCGGGAATGCCGCAATTGGTTTTAGACCGTGCCAATAAAATTTTAAAAAAGCTGGAACAATCGCACGATGGGGATAGCCTTTCGGGAAGAATGAAAGGCGCTACCGAAAAAGAACCCCAGCTCAGCTTTTTTCAATTGGACGACCCTTTGCTCGAGGATATCAAAGAAGAAATCATTTCCACCGATATTGAGACTTTGACGCCTGTCGAAGCTCTGATGAAACTGAATGAGATCAAACGGATGCTGCAGCCGAAAACAGATAAAAAGTAAAAAAGTTAAAAGTTAAGGGTTAAATGTGGGGGCATTAAATAGCGCTGAACCTTCATCCCTGATGATAAACGAAGTAGAAAAATTTAAATTATCATTTTCCCCATTACCGCAAGTGTAAATATCTTGAAATGAAGAATCACCTTCAAAACATAAAGAAGCATAGAGCCCGATTTTTTGATAGTGAATAGAATCACTGACTTTTTAAAATAATTTCCTTGGGGAAGTTTAAAAAAAGTTTAAATTTGCCCTCGCAGAAATTGCCCGTTCTTTTACATATTGGATTTTTAAGTTAAGACGTCATTCAGTTTAAAACGCGAAAATAGCTTCCCGAAGCCTCGGGAGTAGAGCACTTATCCGCCGCGGCGGATGGAGGTCGCAAACCGCTGAAAATTAAAACTGAATTTGGTTCTGTATAACGCGAAAATAGCTCAGCTGGTAGAGCGCCACCTTGCCAAGGTGGAGGTCGCGGGTTCGAATCCCGTTTTTCGCTCTTTTTTATTTCACCCTTAGCTCGGGTGGTGGAATTGGTAGACACGTTGGACTTAAAATCCAATGGCCATACATTGGCCGTACGGGTTCAAGTCCCGTCCCGAGCACCTCAACCCTCTTTATCTTTTTGATTTTGAGGGTTTTGTATTTTCAATGATTAGATCCTTTCAAACATTAGGTATTTTACCTTCAAAATAATCTAAATCTATCTTATTGACTTCTGCAGTATTTTAGATTTGGACACCGAAATTATATTCAATTGTCAAATGTTAACCGTCAATCAAAATACTCGATTTCCCTTTTTGTAATGGTTTTAGCAATATCATTTTTGGATTTAATTTTTTGAACCCAATCACCTTTTGTGTTGTAATCATACTCATAGGTAAGTTTGCTCTTTATACTACCGTCAGAATTATATGTGTTACGTTCTATTTTATTTCCTTTTTCATCATACTTATAAGTGTCTTTTATCATTAGACTACCGTTAGAACTATATGTTATACCCCCTATCCGATTTCCTTTTTCATCATACTTATATATGACTTTTATGTCTAGACTACCGTCAGAATTATATCTGTTGCTTTCTGTTTTATTTCCTTTATTATCATACTTAGAAATCAATTTTTCGTATAAACTACCGTCAACTTCATATCGATTTTCCTCTATCCGATTTCCTTTTTCATCATACTTATAAGTGGTTTTTATGTCTAAACTACCGTCAGAATTATACGTATTATTTTCTGTTTGATTTCCTGCCTCATCAAACACTAAGCTTTGGTTATTACCATATTTATAATAATCTCCCTTTTCGACTTCTCCAAATTTTTCAATTGCTTCATATTCAAAATCCCGTACTGATTTTACTTTTTTAGATAGATTGAGGTCATCTCGGTCAGACTTTTCTTTATTCTGAGCACATCTCACAATTAGTAGTAGAAGAGTAATTACGATAAAACTGTTAGTTATTCTTTTCATTTTGTCTTTTTTATGTTGTTCAACACCCGAACCTGAATTAAGTATTGCAGGCGAGAAGAATTTCGCTTTAATGTTCAATTCAGATAAATCTTTTTTACGCATTTATTTTGCTTGTTTGGTCGAGCGTTGGCTAAAATACCATAATTATATTATTTCAAATTACGGTTTTCTGTAACATTTGATTTAAAAGTGGCATAAAAAAGCTGGTTCCATCACTAAATCTAATTTACGAGAAGGCAGAAATCGCTTTTTTCTGCCATCGCATTGAGGGATTCAGTCCAATAGGGTTTTCGCATTAATCAAAGGTAATGTTCTGAATTTTATTGCTATGACAATCGATAACAGGTTCAATATGAAATTGATATATTTTCAAAGCTTAGTCAAACATTTTTTGATGAAGGTTTTGATAGGTAGTTTTCATATCTTTTAGACTAAGCTCCAACTCCATAAATTCAGACATCTTTTCGTACCATTGAAACTTTATGAACTCCGATTTTAGGTCTCCAAAATTTTGCTCTAAAATCTCTATTTGCTTTAGGGTTTCCAGTGATTTTACTTCAAATTTATCTCTTACTGAATATCAATGTGTTATTTCATTTTTTGTTTTGATTTCGTTTATAAGTCTATCTTTATTGTTTTTAATATAGTCTAAAGATTGATCGATAATTTCCTCTATTAGTTTATCGTAAAAATCTTTGGTTGTGGTTCCTTTGATAAAGTCAAGATTGCCAAAATTTATAGGCTCATACTTATCAAATTTGAATAATTTTCTTGTTTTAATATCTTCTTTATTTTCTCCACCATAATCCACAATTCCAATAAAAAAATCGTTATCAATAAAGCCCCCATAACCAAACGAGCTGATACAAAACCAAATATCGGTATCTTTAGTTTTTTCTGGTGTAACCCAAATATGACTTTGTAAGTCTTTTCCAAAACCTCCTTTTTCAAATACATAGTTTTCATCGCCTAATTTTTCTTTTAACCTTTCATAAACTTTATCTCTTATTTTGTCTCGTTGATTATAAACAGCCTTATAAAAATTCTTATTAATCACTTTGACACTTTCGAAATTCTCTAAAATAAGATTGGTCAACTCTTTATCCTCTTCTTTTCCCATCGTGTCTGTTAGTTTTTTAATTAAAATAAGATATTGCTTTATGCTTTCCCTCAAAATAGGCTGACCTGACGCTTCTTTCAAACACAATTCCAACCATTGAATTATATGGATTTTATAGCTTATGCAATAGTAATCTTCTTCGGCTTTTAGTACACAACAGCTTTCTTCTGAAGCTTGATGTCCTGTGAGCGTTAGGTAATAAACCGTATTTTTCCCTTTGTTATGATTATAATACCGTAATAACTGTTGAGGTTGGTCGCCAACATCAATTTTATTTTCAATACTTATAGAGTTATTTTTATGGTCTTCTAAATAAATATCTATTCTACCTCCACGAGCATCTTTGTATTTTGGTGGCGAACCTTGATAAACCTCTCCAATGTTTTGTTCAGGCTCTACCCAGTATTTTTCAGCATCGAAATCTTTAGGTGGCTTTGGAAGAACTTCTAAAAAAAGATTGAGAAATTTATTACCCAATAAATGAGAACCGCTGGCATTTAATAATTCTGCGATAAAAGCGCTATGGGTGTGTTCTTCTCTTCTTTCTACGCTTAAAATTTCAAAAAGATTAAATTTTTCCTTGCGGGCTTTAATCAGTTTTTCATTTTGCCTTATCAAATTTTTTGTTCTTCCTAACAGATTTTTATATTTCTCTGATTCCATTTTATCCATTGAGATGAAAATTTAGTGGATTGTAATCAGCACAATTTACATTTTTCCGTTTTAATGATTGATTTTTATTACTAAATTATACGATCGATTATGTTTTTTCTTACCTCATCGGTGGTTTTACCTTTTGCCGTGCCGTTGTCAATTTTTGCGTTTACGGTTTTCATATCTTTTAAATAGTCGGTTTCGATTATGGCGTGCCGTCCGCATTATAGCCGATACCATTTTCTTTGTTGAGGTAGGCGTTTATTTTTTCCAGTACGATATTATCTGATATACTCAAAATCCATTGCGCCAAGTTGATTTTTAAAGTTTCTGTTTTCATGGTGGTTTAATTTTGAGGCTCTATGATGAATATAGTGGGTAAATCCTTCTACCAAAAACTAATTTGGTTTACATTGTTAAAAAACCATAGTTGAGGAATAATAAAAAAATAGCGGTTGTTTATAGTTACAGCCCTTCCGTCATCCCGATTTCGACTAATCGAAATCGGGATGCCACCTTCCCCAAGCGGGCTTGGGGGTAAGGAACCTTAGTCCTTAAACTTTAAAAAACTTTTACTTACCCACTACAAATAACATAGGCCCAATTTTGATTTATTTTTTCAACACGCTGAAATCAACAATTCTGAGAGTTAATATATAGTATTGTTTCAGTTGAAACTGTTTCAGCCCTCGACAGTTATTATAATCCGTTCCATTGTGTTTAAAATATTTTGGGAAATTAGCTTTTTAAAAGGTTCTTTGTAATGGTCTATTTGTGCCGTTTCCAATGCGTTGTAATACGTCAAACGGTCTATTGAATTAGAATAAAACCAAGATTTGTTTGAGGTTTTTCAATTCACTATTTGGAAAATAAAAGACGAAAAGTGCTTTTCAACTTGAAAGCTCTCGTTCCACTAGATAAATTTAAGCAACAAAAAATACCTCATTTGAATTCGAACACACATAAGCACCTATTTATCAAAGGGTTCAAACAATTAAAACGAAAGCCGTTTTTATGCTTTGAGATTTTATTTAAAGTTGTACATTTGCGCAAGTTTTTAAGGATAGAAAGTTTCCGGAATATGCGAAGAACGACTTTAGTAAAAGCCGTAATTTTAGGTTTATTTGTGATGCTTTCCTCGACATTGATCGCACAGGAACACACTGAAAGAAACCACTCTGAAGAAAGCCTTTCTTCAGATCAAATAGAAGGTGCCGTTGATACCGAATCTGAAATCGATTCTTATATTGACCACCACTTGAAGGACTCTCATTATTTCAACTTCTTCTCTGACAGTGAGGCAGGTGAATATTATGGTTTCCCCCTCCCAGTCATTATAATTGACAATGGAATTCAATTCTTTTCCGCTTCCCGTTTTCACCACGGTGAAAAACTTGCAGATGTCAATGGCCAACATTACAGACTTTATCACAGCAAAATTTATAAAACAAACGCTGAAGGTCAGATAAGTTATGCCGAAGACGGTTTCCCTAGCAACGAACGTCCCCTGGACATATCCATTACTAAAAACGTGGTAATGATGATTTTCGTCGCTATCCTTATGCTGATCCTCTTTGGTAGTCTCGCTAGAAATTACAAAAAATCATCTCTGCCCAAAGGCTTTAACCGAGTTTTAGAACCCGTTATAGTTTACATTCGTGATGATATTGCTAAACCGAATATCGGGATGAAGTACAAGAAATATATGGCTTTTTTACTCACCATATTCTTCTTTATCCTCATTTTAAACCTTTTGGGCCTGACCCCTTTGGGAATCAACGTCACGGGCAATATTACCGTTACCTTTGGTCTTGCCCTGATCACATTTGTCATTGTTCAATTTAGCGCCAACCGGCACTATTGGAAACACATTTTCTGGATGCCCGGTGTGCCCTGGCCGATGAAAATCATCTTAATGCCCATTGAAATTTTGGGAATGTTCACTAAACCATTTGCCCTAATGATCAGGCTTTTTGCCAATATGACAGCCGGGCACGTTGTGGTGATGAGTCTATTGAGTTTAATTGTGATCTATCAAAATTGGGTTGCCGGGCCGGCATTTTTCGGCTTCACCCTGTTCATTGCTGTTATTGAATTATTGGTGGCCTTTTTGCAAGCCTACATTTTCACGTTGCTCAGCGCGCTCTATATCGGTATGGCCGTTGAAGAACACGAAGATCACCCGAAAGATCACAGCGAAGATATTCCTGTTATTTAATAGACAGGACAATAAGTAAGTGTAGTTTAATTTTTAAATCAAGTAGTTATGGAAACTGGAATCCCAGAAATTGTAGGAGCAGGACTCATCGTGATTGGGGCCGGAATTGGTCTTGGAATGATCGGTAGTCGTGCAATGGAAGCTATTGCGAGACAGCCCGAAGCATCCGGAAAGATTCAAACAGCGATGATTATTATCGCTGCCCTTCTTGAAGGTGTTGCTTTTGCTGCCCTATTTGCAGTGTAACCAAAAAAGTATTGCCCGTGACGGTTGGTCGCGGGCAGCTTTTAATGATTTAAAGGTTCAATTTACCGATTAAAGATAAAATGTCATCTTGAAAAATTGAGTTGACAGCAATTAAAAATTATGGAACAGTTAGTAAACGATTTTTCGTGGGGCTTGTTTTTCTGGCAGCTCTTTGTGCTCATTGCCCTGCTCATCCTCTTGGCTAAATTTGCCTGGAAACCTATTCTGAGTGCGCTCAACGACCGTGAACAAGGCATCAAAAACGCTCTTGAATCGGCCGAAAATGCGCGTGTGGAAATGCAGCATTTGAAAGAAAACAATGACAAACTCTTGCAAGAAGCCCGTCAAGATCGCGACGCAATGTTAAGGGAAGCCCGCTCGATGAAAGAAAAAATGATCGATGAAGCCTCCACCGAAGCCGATCATAAAGCTGATCGCATTATTGAAAAGGCCCACGAATCAATCGAGGCTGAAAAACGTTCTGCAGTGACTGAAATGAAAGCCCAGATGGCTGATATTTCAATAGAAATTGCAGAAAAAGTGGTGGAAAAAGAATTGGATGACCGCGAGGATCAGCAACAACTGGTCAACCGGCTTTTGCAGGAAACACATTTAAATTAGAGAGATGGCGAGCACAAGAGCAGCAAAGCGTTATGCAAAAGCGTTGTTTGACTTAAGTCAATCTGAAAAAGCTACTGAAAAGGTGGTCGAAGACATGATGCTCATCAAAGAAACTATGGCTGATTCAAGGGACTTGAAGAACACCATAGAAAACCCAATAATTGATGTGCAGAAAAAACTCTCTATTTTAAAAGAGGTCTTTTCAAACACTCACAAGCTCAGTCAAAGGAATTTTGAGGTTTTGGCAGAAAACGACCGAATTTCCTTAGTAGGTGAAGTGGCCAATCAATTCATTGAAAAATACCGCGAGTTCAACAATATCAAAGAGGCTTTGGTTACCACAGCCTTTCCACTTAATGATGAACTCAAGAAAAAAGTAATGCAGAAAGTTGAGCAATTAACAAATGCATCCGTTACACTTAAAGAACACGTTGATAAAGAACTCATCGGCGGTTTTATCTTAAGGGTTGATGATTTGCAATTTGACGCCAGTGTTTCTGGGCGGCTCAACACTTTAAAACATCAACTAAAAGCCAGTGTGGCTGTTTAAATTTATTTTCACTCAAGAATTTTTAACCTTATGGCTACAATTAATCCATCTGAAGTCTCTTCAATTTTAAAAAAACAACTTTCCGGTTTTGATTCCGAAAGTTCGTTGAATGAAGTCGGCACCGTCTTGAGTATCGGTGACGGAATTGCCAAAATTTATGGCATTTCAAGTGTCGGATATGGCGAGCTTGTCGAATTTGAAAACGGCACCCAGGGAATGGTGCTCAATTTAGAAGAGGATAGCGTCGGTGTTGTTTTGCTGGGGTCTTTCAAAGAAATCAAGGAAGGCGACAGCGTTAAAAGAACAGAAAAAATTGCTTCGATCAATGTAGGTGAAGGCCTTGCCGGTCGTGTTGTGGACACCTTGGGAAATCCCATTGATGGACATGGCGCAATTGAAGGCGAAACCTTTGGAATGCCACTTGAACGGAAAGCACCGGGCGTTATTTTTAGAGAACCTGTCGCTGAACCGCTTCAAACCGGAATTAAATCAATCGATGCACTTGTGCCCATTGGCCGTGGTCAACGTGAGTTAATTATTGGCGACCGTCAAACCGGGAAAACCACGGTAGCGATTGACACGATTCTCAATCAAAAAGAATTTTATGAGGCCGGCGAACCCGTGCACTGTATTTATGTAGCCATTGGTCAAAAAGCTTCTACCGTTGCTGGAATTGCCAATACCCTGGAAGAACAAGGCGCAATGGACTACACCACAATTGTTGCTGCCAACGCTTCAGATCCCGCTGCAATGCAAGTTTACGCGCCGTTTGCAGGCGCCGCTATCGGTGAATATTTCCGCGATACCGGACGTCCTGCGATGATCGTTTATGATGACCTTTCCAAACAGGCAATTGCTTATCGCGAAATTTCGCTCTTACTTCGCCGTCCGCCGGGCCGTGAGGCTTATCCAGGCGATGTGTTCTATTTACACTCGCGTTTGCTCGAGCGTTCTTCAAAAGTGATCGGTGATAATAAAATCGCTTCGCAAATGAATGATTTGCCAGATAACTTAAAGGATAAGGTAAAAGGAAACGGTTCATTAACCGCTTTGCCGATTATTGAAACCCAAGCTGGCGATGTTTCAGCCTATATTCCGACAAACGTCATTTCCATCACCGACGGTCAGATTTTCTTGACATCAGATTTGTTTAACTCGGGTGTGCGTCCAGCGATTGATGTGGGGGTTTCTGTATCACGTGTGGGTGGTTCTGCACAGATCAAGTCGATGAAAAAAGTAGCAGGAACACTCAAACTCGACCAGGCTGAATTCCGCGAGCTTGAAGCTTTCGCGAAATTTGGTTCTGACCTCGATCCAGCGACTTTGCGGATAATTGAAAAAGGTAAACGCAACGTGGAAATTTTGAAACAAGGTCAAAACAACCCTTATCCTGTTGAAAATCAAGTTGCTATTATTTTTGCGGGCTCAAATAACCTTTTGAGAGACATTCCGTTGGAAAAAATAAGAGAGTTTGAAACTGAATATATCGATTATCTCAACGCAAAATATGAAGATGCGATGAGAACCTTAAAATCTGGAAAGCTCACCGATGAAGTCAAGGATATTTTGAAAACGGCAATTGACGAAATTTCGGCAAAGTATAAATCTTAATTTTTTGAATTAACCCCTAAATCCCTAAAAGGGGACTGAAATTTTAATTTCTATGGCTAATTTAAAGGAACTACGCGGCAGGATCAGTTCGGTTTCATCGACGATGCAAATCACCAATGCGATGAAAATGGTTTCTGCGGCAAAATTGAGCCGCGCGCAGGACGCCATTGATTCTATGCGTCCCTATGCCAATAAATTGTCTGAGCTTTTGGAAAACCTAATGGCTTCTCTAGATGAAAATGAAGGCGGAAGTCAATATGCAGAACAACGCGATGTGAAACGCGTCCTTCTCGTTCCCATTTCTTCAAACCGCGGTTTGGCCGGGCCTTTCAATGCTAATATTATTAAGAAAACAAAGGCTTTGGTCCGCGAAAATCATCAGGATCACCAAATAGAATTGTTTTCAATTGGCAAAAAAGCCAATGATGTTTTGCAAAAATCCTTTGGGATACACGCACTGCGCACTGAAATTTTCGACAATTTGCACTTTGAAGAGGTTGAAAAAATTGCCGAAGAATTGATGGATTTGTATGTAAAGGGTTCTTATGATGAAATCCATTTGATTTACAACCACTTTAAAAATGCGGCAACCCAAGTGGTGTTGACCGAACAGTTTTTGCCCATTAAACCTGTGGAACACGATCAAAATTCAGGTGAGCAGCTCGATTATATTTTTGAACCCGAAAAGAAGGGCATCATTAAGGAAATGATTCCAAAATCCTTGAAAATGCAACTCTTTAAAGCCCTGCGCGATTCCTTCGCTTCAGAGCACGGCGCCCGGATGACGGCGATGCACTCAGCCACGGAAAACGCCACCGAACTGCGCGACGACCTTAAACTAAAATACAACAAAGCCCGTCAAGCGTCCATTACAAACGAAATCCTCGAAATTGTGGGCGGTGCCGAAGCGCTTGCTGATTAAAACTTCTTTAAAATTGAAAGTGATTTTTTTAGATATTTGTTGAATATCCGTCAAGCGGTCAACCTCTTGTTTTTAACATCTCATAATAGGCCGGGTTTACTTCTTTTACTCCTTAAAGGGAGACTTGACTACTTATAAATTAACTACACGTATTTCTTAAGTAAGATCATTTTATTTCTACAAAGCCGGAATAGAAATTCTGCAAAGGTCTTGTTACGAGGTGGGGAAAACAGAAGTACGATTTACGAGGTGGGAAATACGACTTTTGAATATCGAATATCGAAATTGATTTTTTCAACCCTTAAGCCTTTCAATTATTTATCCGCGCTATTATCTTCTTCGAGGTCATTGTTATTTCCGCCTTGGCTATAGACGTCATTTTCCTCGTCTTTTAAACTACTTTTTCCTTTGTTTTTAGATGCTTGGTTGCTTCCGGGAACATCGAGGCCATCGCCGGTAAAATCCACGTCTTCCTTCCTGTCGCGCAGGTTTTCATCATCAGCGCCGTCTTTGTGAATATTTTTCTGCTCGAGGCGTTCGCGTTCTTCCTTGGAAACGTTGGAATTATAATTAGTGTCGGTTTTACTCTTGTCTATACTCATAATTTTTTATTTGAATTTAAGCAATTATTGCTGTTTAAGGTTTGCTTTCACGTGATTTAACAGGGAATTGGATTTGAGACCTTCAGTTTTAAGATTTAAAAACACCTTTGCATTTCAAAATCGAAATTTTGCTAACTTCGCATTTTTACAAAAACACTGATTTCTTGAAAAAAATAATCATCGCCATCGACGGGTTTTCATCAACCGGAAAAAGCACGGTCGCCAAACAACTGGCCAAAGCCCTGAATTATATTTATGTGGACACCGGGGCAATGTATCGTGCGGTTACTCTTTTCGCTATGCAAAACAGATGTATTGTGAATAATGAAGTTGAGAAAAAAGAACTCTTGAACGCTCTGGATGCTTTAAATTTAGATTTTAAATTTAACTTTGATTTGGGCTTTGCCGAAATTCACCTTAACGGCAAGAATGTTGAGGAAAAAATTCGCACAATGAAAGTCTCCAATCATGTGAGCCAAGTAGCGGCAATTCCTGAAGTGCGGAAGTTTTTAGTTCAAAAACAGCACAAAATGGGTAAAGAAAAAGGTATTGTGATGGACGGCCGCGATATTGGAACCGTTGTTTTTCCGGATGCTGAACTGAAATTTTTTATGAACGCTTCCGCAGAAAAAAGGGCGCAACGCCGTTATGATGAATTGCAAGAAAAGGATGAAGACGTAAATTTTGAAGATGTCCTGGAAAACATAAAAAGCCGCGACCACATCGACAGCACCCGCAAAGACTCCCCACTCAAAAAAGCTGATGATGCCATTGAAATTGACAACACCGCTTTAACTAAAGAAGAACAATTTCAGAAATTATTGAACTTGGCAAAAAAAGCAGCTTCTTGAAAGCTTTACTAAATCATAATCACTAATCAAAAATTTTTCTTGCCCCCATCTGTTTCAGCGCTCCCTCATATTCACAATAACCTCTTCGGAAACCAAAGTACCATCCTGAGCCATTCCTTCAATATAGAGTTTGACTTTGGGCCTCAAGGTGTTGAAAACCTCTATATAACCTTGACCGGATTCGTTGAGTTTGATTTCAGGATACCAATTGATAACCCCATATTTTTCAAAAAAATCAGATTGATAATCGATGTATTCAGGGCGGTAAAATTCTTTGCCGCTGGCATATCCATTGCTCACTAAAACCTGTTGAACATTTGACCGCTTTTTTTTGTTACCATACAACTGATCTGTCCGGGTTTCAATTTTTATCACCCCAGCGCTTCCCCGCAGTCCGGCCCCCGCGCCTGTTTTATTGATGGAAATGGATTCCACTTGTTTTGTTGTTAGATTGTAAAGGATTGTCGATGAACTCCCAGAGGCAATCACGCCATCAATAATTATAGAGGGTGATCCCATTCCACGCAAACTCATCGCCCGCGGGGAAGCAATTTGCACACGGCCTAAACTGCGTTGCACACGAAAACCCCGCGCCTGGATATAGTCTGTGATATAGTTGAACATCTGGGCCATATCTTTGTCGATATAAGTTTTTTGAGAAGTTATAGATCTTGCCCTTTCCTGTTCGCGTTCTGTTTGCCCATCAATAATAACGGTGTCGAGTTCTTCTGCAGTAGGCGCGAAATTTGGCGGCACTGCTGCGGACGTCTGTACTTTTAAATTGCTCGTTTCAAAAGCAATCGGGTCAAATTCCTTTAAGGTTGAATCGTTTCGCACGGGGAAAACCTGTAAATACAATCCGTCGGGTTTTTCTACTTTTTCGGTTTTTTTATTGACAAGGCCCACTGAAATTTGTGTCGTATCTTCCAGGTAAACGTTATTAAATTCAAAACTGTTATTTTTATCGAGCTCGGCATATTCCAATAGGTTATCGGAAGAACCTTTTAAAATTATCATTGAATTTTCAGGGTCGCGGGCATTTTTTCCCTGCATCGTCCCCCTGAGATTAAAACCTTGTTTTGCCTCAAATTTTTCGGTTGGTGGATAGTTGAAAATCCGGTTCCAGTCAAATTTGGACCAGCCTTGTGTCATCAATAGCAGGTCTAGATCATAAGCCCGCCTTCTATCTTTTCCACGTTTAAAATAATAACCCCCGTTTTCAATGCTTCCCTTTAAAAAAGGTTTTAGGTAAAATGACGAAAGTATAGAATGATCGGGTTTATAAGACTCGTTTTCAAAAGGAAGGACAGACACGCTCAAATTGTGTTTTTCTGGTAAATCCTTACTAAAAAGATGGACCTTCCCACGGTTTACACCTGAAGTCTTTTTTTTCGCATTGACTTTTACCCTTTTGAGATCTTCTGAATTGAAAACCATCCGCTCGGCCAGGGGTTTGAGTTGTTTCCCATTTTCAAAAACCGTCAAAATATTAATGCCCGGCAATAGTAAATTCCGGTCAATGCGCAGGGTTTTTTCCAGCGGCCCCTCAGGGATTTGAAATTCTATTTGACGCAATAGCCCTTGTCGGTGAATGGCCAAAATATAGGATTTTTTTTTGCTGCTTTGAAAGGTTCGGTAGTTGGTTCTCACCGAGAGAAAAACATTTTCCGGCAACAGGGCATTGACCGATGTAGCGATGCCACGTCGTTCAGCTTTGGGCAGTTTTTTTGAGACCAGTTTCCCCGAATTTGTCCTGAGCCGGACTTTATAGCTCTTTCTCGGTTTTGGTGTAAACGTAAACCGCGCCATACCAAAACGGTTTGAGTTGATTTTAGTGATTATATTCCCCCGGTCATCGCGCAACTGGGCTTCGGTAAAAAAGACACCCCGGCCGGAACCGTCAATCAATTTTACGCCCACATTATTGGACACATTGGTCAATAAATTTCCGCCCTCGGGCAGCAGTTGAAGGTCATGGTTTTGTGATGTTTTTTTTTGATTTTTTACCACGGTATCCAGAATCCTGAAACGCTGTGAAAATTCTAAATCCTCGTGAAAATTTTTCATATAATTTGTCGAGGCGGTCACGAGGTAATCCCCAGGTTTATACTGTTTTGGATCCAACTTAAAAGCCCCATTCCCAAACCCATTTTTCATATAAATGGTTTTGGTGCCCACGCGTTTCCCCGATCCGTCATAGACATCCAAATTCAAATTTGTGGTCTGTTTATTGGCCTTGGCTAAACGCGGATCATAAGAATAAGCCGAAAAAAAGACCCCTTCCCCGGGAATGACCGCAGTTTTATTGAGGTGCAAAAATACGACCTCCCGGTTCAGTTTAAAATAATTCAAATAATCTTTTTGTAAAGGGGAATATTTTCCCTTTTTAAAAATAGAATCAGTTTGCTCTTGTAGAGTTTTTTGAGCGCTCATTGAAAGAAACGCCAAAGAAAAAATTAGTGATAACGATACTCCAATGGTTTTGTGCAAAATCTTATAATTTTGGTTCGGTAACAACGGCCTTGCGGTCAATTTTACGCATCAGACCACGCAGGACTTTCCCGGGACCAACTTCGGTAAATTCAGTCGCGCCGTCTGCAATCATATTCTGGATGGTCTGTGTCCATTTTACCGGCGAGGTAAGTTGAAAAATCAAATTTTTCTTGATCTCTGCAGGTTGTGTGACGGCAAAAGTGCTCACGTTTTGATAAACCGGGCAAAACGGGGTTTTAAATTCAACCCGCTCTATGGCTTCTGCGAGTTCTTCCCGCGCGGGCTCCATCAACGGTGAATGAAAAGCGCCGCCGACCGGGAGCAGCAAAGCGCGTTTTGCCCCATAATCTTTAAGTTCCTCGCAGGCCTTTTCCACGGCATCTCGATCACCTGAAATCACGATTTGACCTGGCGAATTATAATTGGCGGCAACCACAGTTCCATCGATTTCTGCACAAACGGCCTCGACCTCGTGTTCTTCCATCCCCAGGATTGCGGCCATGGTTGAAGGCTCGGTCTCACAGGCTTTTTGCATAGCTTTTGCCCGTTTTGAAACCAGCTCCAGCGCATCTTCAAAAGAGAGGCTGCCATTAGCGACCAAAGCAGAAAATTCGCCCAACGAATGCCCAGCGACCATTTCTGGTTTTGCGTTTTCACCCAGGATTTCCTGCATAATTACAGAGTGCAGAAAAACCGCGGGTTGAGTAACTTTAGTTTGTTTTAAATCTGACTGGCTGCCTTCAAACATTGTTTTGGCAATGTCAAAACCTAAAATTTGATTGGCTTGCTGGAACAGTTCAGCTGCTTGTTTGTGGTTTTGGTATAAATCGGCGCCCATTCCTGGAAATTGGGAACCCTGTCCGGGAAAAATAATTGCCTTCATAAAATAGTAATTGGTAAAACGAATATAAAAAAAACCGTGGATAATAACCCACGGTTTTTCTAAAATTGAATTTTTAAGTCGGTTTAGACATCTAATTTTCCACTTTTCGCAGAATCGGTGTCTTTTCCAGTAAACGCTGAAACACCTTGCTTGACAATAGAAACATATTTATTGTCTTTGGAATCCCAAAAATAAGCCTCTTTTGGGCTAAATTTAATTGCAGTAATGCTATCATCATCTTTCCCGTCAAACCAGTTATCATCCACTTTGCTGTATAGATCGTGAATAATGGATCTGTCAAGTCTGATTTCAGCTTTACCAAAAACACTCAAAAATTCCATATCAGCTGGTTTGCTGAACAACAATTGCACATCGGCATCCTGGTTAATATCCCGGTTGTGATCACTATCAGAAGGGCTTAGAAACCACATAGCCCCTTCTACATCTACGCGTTTCATTGTCATCGGGATAGCGCTGAGAGGTTTTTGGCTTATATTAGTCACCATCATCGCCGTCTTGATATCTTCAGCCAGTTCCTTTATTTTTTCAATTGCCTTCTCGTTGTACTTGTTCTCTGTACCCATAAATTAATTTTTTGTAATATAATAAGAATTTAGACCGCTTTATGTTTTAAAAATATTAAAAATCGAGCTTTAAATGTTAATATAATAGCTTTATTTTTAGAGTCTATATTAATTGTAGTGGGTAAATAGCTTTTATCAAAAATGGCCTGCTCGTTTAGAACAAAAAAATGTTAATTAAGGAATGATAAAAAACAACAGATGATTATAATTACCGACCTTCCGTGATGCTAATCCAAAAAGAGCTTTAATCAACCCATTCAAAACAACATAGGATCAAAATAGTATCCGCTCAAAACGACACCGGGCCAAAATATTCTGTCAAATTAGTTAACTTTTAGCGAGTAGCGACATTTTTATCCTTTGCAGCATTTTCTTCAGCCTCAAAGGGAATAAGTTTTCGGTAGTGTTCATAACGCCTGAAAATATCGCGCACATAATTATAAGGTTCGGCGCCGCGCACAAAACCATAGCGGACATTTGGGTTAGTGAAATACTCCCGTTTTGCTAATTTCAATATATATTCTTCAACATTCCCATCCCAGCGCAATGGATCTTTACCAAAGGCTTCTGCCAAGCGTTGTGCATCGCGCACGTGTCCATAACCGCAATTATAGGACGCCATCGCAAATTTTATGCGTTGGGTGCTATCACGGACCTTGTCAAAACGTTTAAACATTTTATGCAGATAAATTGTTCCTGCCCGAATATTATCCCCGGGATCAGAAATATTTTTTAAGCCCAGTTCTTTAGCCGTTGCCGGCATAATCTGCATCAAGCCACCGGCACCTGCCCAAGATTTATTGTGCCTGTCAAAACGGGATTCTTGATAAATTAGCGAACTCACCAAGCGCCAGTCCCATTTCAAAGCTTTGGAATTGTCACGGATCAGTTGATCATAAGGACTGATCCTACCTTCATTTTTACTGTAAAACTTACTGACAATTTGCCGCCGGTAACGCCTTTTATTTTTGAAATACTTGTTGTAAAGCACGTAATAAAAATCCTTCTTTTTTGATGTTTCAATCCACTGGTTGACCGCGTTCAATAACTCGGGCGAATTTTTGCGGACGGCCCAGGCAATCCGTTGTGAAAAACTGATTTCAGTGCCAATATCCAGAATGGGATGATAAGTCTTGTTGACCGAAGCCAAGTTATAATCTGCAACGGTATAATCAATTTCGCCATCGACGACCATATTGATAATGTCATCTGTGGTTTTATTTCCATCAACGGGCTGGATATAAATTTTTCCGCCAATTTCCTGTTCTAAATTTTGAATGCGTTCATAATAAGATGTGTTTTTTCTAATGTGAACCGTGTCGCCAATGAGCTCTATGGGATCACTCACCAAATGGCGTTTAATTTTATAACCCGGCAGGCGGCGCCAGTTTTTTGGCATTCGCTGAACCAAGACTTGATGCGTTAAATAGTGATAATTTGTGAATGCGACTTTATTTTTTCGCTTTTGGGTAATTGACAGTCCAAAGGCAATCATATCACCTTTTCCAGAATTGAGCATTGTGAAGAGGTCTTCAAATTTATCAGCGACCTTTATACGCAGTTCGAGGTCAAGGCTTTTGGCAAGCCGCTCCACCATTTCATATTCAAAGCCCATTGTTTTGCCCCGGTAAAGAAAATAACTGGTGGAATTATAAAGCGTAAGGATCGTGAGCACACCGTCTTCCTTTATTTTTTTTAAATCGCGGTCGATGCTGATGTCAGATTGGTTTTCAGAATCGCCGCCGGGTGAAACTTTTTTCTCCCCACTGCAAGCGATGAGCAAAAAACATAAAAACAAGAAAAGTGGTAAGTGGTTCAGCTTGTAAAATCGCTTCATATAAAGAAAGTGACGGAATTTGAACATTCCATATTCTTTGAAAGTTAAGAATTAATAAACTAACAGAAAAGAAAATTAGTGAATAACGCAATACTTTTAGCAATAATTTAATTTAAAAGCATTTAAATTATCATATCATTACTTAATTTTGTTACAACGCACTTCTAAATAAAACCTAAATAAGACTTCGATAAGCGGAAATTTTAATTTTTAACTGCTTTTACCCGTTAAGCATATCTTTTTTAAATATAGTTAAAGCCTTAATTTTCGCTATTTTGGAGTGTCTACATTTGCTGTGACGAATTTATATAGTCCGAAAACTATAACTTTGTATTATGAGAAGACATTTTGATAATGAATTTAAAACCACG